>ENA-UOXR01002544-UOXR01002544.1-bioreactor-metagenome-genome-assembly--contig:-NODE-2544-length-16701-cov-4.643158_pt1 | contig 16701 bp, 18 predicted proteins | sample MGYA00238164_ERZ764825 | MGnify/ENA primary metagenome ERZ764825 (study PRJEB28920, sample SAMN05720171) | bioreactor metagenome | isolation source: Anaerobic biogas reactor | place: USA:Washington...
CGAAGGAAAGCAGCGTCTCGGACTGGGGATAGATGGCCCCTTTCGGCGGCGTGTTAGCCGGCCGGTCGAGGGAGATCTCCTTATCGGGTGTGTACTCACGGAAGATGATCGTGTCCCCTTCGAGGCACGGAGCAAAGACGGTCGCGTCTTTACCGAGGGCCTCGACGAATTCCTTTATCTTCTCTTTCGGAAGGTATCCTTTGTCGGCCATTAGAGTTTATGCTCCTTGATCTTAGCTTCGTCAACATTAAAGGTGTACATCGGCGGCTTGTCCTCGGGGTTGACTCCCGGGATATAGTCGAAGAGTTCCTTCATCTCTTTGTTGATCTTCTTCTTCAGCTTCGCAACGGGGATCTCCATGGGACACGCACGTTCACACTCCCCGCACTCCACGCACCGTCCCGCGAGATGAAGGGCGTGGATCATGTGGAACATGAACTTCTCGTCGAGGCTGAGCTTCTGGGTGATCCAGTGCGGGTCACGTGTCTCGGCGATGCAGCTGTCCTGGCACACGCACATTGGGCACGCGTTCCGGCAGGCATAACAACGGATACACTTGCTGAACTCGCTCTCGAAATACGCCTTTCGCTCCTCGAGCGTCTTCCCTTCCAGCTCCACCACATCGGCATAGACACTCTCCGCCGGTTTGTCGGACTGTATGGCGTCCCCCGTAAGGTGGTCGTAGATAACCGGGGTCGGATACTGGCATGATGCGCACTTGCTGGGACAGACATCGGCTATCGCGAAGGTCTTCTCGCCCGACGGCGTCTTCACCTTTACCGAACCGTCCGTGAAGGTCACGTCCTCCACCGGCTCATTCCCGATCGCCTTCTGGACCTTCTTTTTGCTGATGATGCCCTTGCAGGGGATCCCGACGATGACGACATTGTCCCTGTCGATGAGGCCTTCCTGCATGTACTGGACGATCGTCCTCGAATCGCAGCCCTTCACCGCGACCGCCACCTTCTTCTTCTGTGACGGGAGATAGCTCGCGAGGTTCTGCGCACAGAGGGGGTTCCACACAACCTTGTCGGCCTGCTCGGGGGACGTTATGAAGATCGGCGTCACATTGAGCTTGTCAAAACCCTCCTGCCAGCATATGACGGTCTCCACATCGGGGAGGACCTGCTTGATGATCTCTTTAAGCTTCTGAGTACTCAATCTGCCTTCTCCTTACTTTTGATGCATGGGGCCGAGCGCGTGGACCTGTTTCGTAAAGTCCGTTACGACCTGTTGCCATTTCGCGCCTTCAGAGGCCGAAACCCATGTATAGTGGAATCTCCTGCCGTCGATGCCCAGGAACGGCAGGAGCCTTTTGAGCATTTCCAGCCTGCGCCGCGCGTAGAAATTGCCGTCCGTGTAATGGCAATCCCTGGGATGGCATCCGGAGACGAGAACACCGTCGGCACCCGTCAGAAGGGCGCGCACGACGAACATGGGGTCGACGCGACCCGAGCAGGGAACCCTGATGATCCTCAGGTCCGTGGGCTGCCTGAACCTGCCCACACCCGCGGTATCGGCGCCGCCGTAGGAACACCAGTTACAGAGAAAACCAACGATCCGCAGTTCTTTGGGTGCTACTTCTGACATATTGCATTAACCTCCGCTAAGAGCTGGTTGTCCGTGAAATGCTGCAGCTGGATAGCACCGCAGGGACAGGTGGATGTGCAGACACCGCATCCGGCACAGACCGTTTCGATGACCTTTGCGACCTTCTTCCCGTTCCGTAAGGTGTCTTCAACGATCGCCTGGAAGGGACAGGTCTTAAGGCACTTCAAACAGCCCACACACGTATTCTGGTTGACCTGGGCGATGGCCGGGTCGGATTCGAGCATGTCCTTCGAGAAGAGAGACAGGACTTTTGCCGCGGCGGCGGATCCCTGTCCAACCGATGCCGGGATGTCCTTCGGGCCCTGGCAGGCGCCGGCGAGGAAGACACCCGACGTGTTCGTTTCAACGGGCCTCAACTTCGGGTGGGACTCGACATAGAACCCGAAGGTGTCGTAGGAGATATGGAGCTTCTCTGCCATCTGCGCTGCACCCGGTGCGGCAACGACCGCGGTCCCGAGCACAACGAGATCGGCTTCGATCTCGACCTGCGTCCCGAGGAGCGTATCCGCCCCCCTCACCACCATCTTCTTCCCCTTCGGGTAGATACGCGACACCCTGCCGCGGATATACTTGGCGCCGTACTCTTCCTGGGCACGGCGGGTAAACTCATCATAACCCTTGCCCGGGGACCTGACGTCCATGTAGAAGACGTAGGACTGTGAATCGGGGATATGGTCCTTCGTCAGAATGGCCTGTTTGGCGATGTACATGCAGCAAAAGTTGGAGCAGTAGGGAACGCCCAGGGACTTGTCGCGGGACCCCGCACAGGAAACGAAAACGATTGTCTTCGGCTCTTCGTGGTCCGACGGCCTGATGATGTGGCCCGATGTCGGGCCGGAGGCGTTGAGGAACCGCTCGTACTGGATGCCGGTGATGACGTCGGGATACCGTCCGCCACCGTACTCGGTGAGCCTTTCGATATCCATGAGGCCGTACCCTGTTGCAGTGATGATGGCCCCGACCTCCTCGGTAATGAACTCTTCCTGCATTTCGTAATTGATGGCGCCAGTGGGACAGACCTTCGCGCAGACCCCGCACTTGCCCTTTGTGAACTGCCGGCAAAAGTTGGGGTCTATCGTCGCCTTCTTCGGGATCGCCTGCGGGAAGGGGATGTTGATGGCCCGTGTCGGCGCCGCGCCGAAGTTGAAATGGTCGTAGGCGTTCTTCGTGGGACACTTCTCCATGCAGAGCCCGCAACCCGTGCACTTCGTCCAATCGACATAGGTCGGTTTCTTCCGGATCTTTACCTGGTAGTTGCCGACATAGCCCTTGATCTCGGCTATCTCGCTGTATGCGTGAAGTTTAATGAGGTCGTGCTGCGCCACGTCGACCATCTTGGGCCCCAGGATACAGATGGAACAGTCGACGGTGGGGAAGGTCTTGTCGAGTCGCGCCATCATGCCGCCGATGGAGGGGCTCTTCTCGACCATGACGACCTCAAGCCCGCCATCGGCGCAGTCGAGTGCGGCCTGCATGCCTGCCACACCGCCGCCGATGACAAGGACCCTCTTGTTGATCTTGAAGGACGAGGAGAAGAGCGGCTTGTTCTTTATGACCTTCGCCACGGACATCCTTACCTCGTCGATGGCCTTTCTCGTGTTGGCCTCTTTGTCAAGGCTGATCCAGGACACGTGTTCACGGATATTGGCCTGCTCGAAGAAGTAGCGGTTAAGTCCCGCCTTCATGACAGTCCGTCTGAAGGTATTCTCGTGCATACGGGGCGAGCATGCCGCCACCACGACCCTGTCGAGCTTGTGCTGCTCGATCGCATCCGTGATCTCTTTCTGTCCGGGCTCCGAACAGGTATACATGTAGTCCGTCGCATAGGCGACGCCGGGCATCTTCCGGGCCTCTTCGGCCACTTTCGCCACATCAACGGTTCCCGCGATGTTGCTTCCACAATGGCAGATAAATACACCAACCCGCATCGATCAGGTCTCCTTAATTGTTTGTCTCTTCCGCGGCCGCCTCTTTCTTCGCCTTCTGTGGCTTTTTCGCGGCTGCTTCCTCTGCTTTGATCTTCTCGTATTCTTCCCTGGTGATCCTGCGCGTGACGCTGTCGGCGCTCACGATCACCTTATCCATACCCAGTTCCTTAGGCGACAATCCGTAGGCAAGTCCCAGAAGCTGCGTGAAGTAGATGACAGGGATGTTGTAGTTCGAGCCCGTCGTCTTGTTCACCTGCTCCTGGCGAAGGTCAAGGTTCTGCTGGCACAGCGGACACGCGACGGCTATACAATTCGCGCCGGCATCGATGGCCATCTCGAGCACCTTGCCCGAAAGCCTGTTCACCATCTCCCGCTTCGGAACGCCGAAGGCGGCCCCGCAACACTCCATCTTGAAGGCGAAATCCTGGACCTGGATACCGGCTGCCGTCAGGACCTTGTCCATGGAAACCGGGTTCTCCGGATCATCGAACTGAGCGATCTCGGGCGGCCTGGAGAGGATACATCCGTAGTACGGTGCGACCTTCAGGTCCGGCATGATGTGGGTGACCCTGGCAGCGATGGCGTCCAAGCCGATGTCTTCATAGATGATCTGCAGGGAAGACTTGGACTCGACACCACAGTTGTACGCCTCGTCGAGAAGTCCATTGACCTCGTCCTTGAAGGCCTCGTCCCTCGACATGTTGTACTGGGCCTTCTTGAACGCCACAAGGCAGGAAGGACAGGGGGTCGTCAGGACGTCCTTGTTCATCTTCTCCACGAGGGTGAGGTTCCGTGCAGCAAGGGCCGCGGCGAACACGTGATCCACCGTGTGGGCCGGCGTGGAGCCACAGCAGCTCCAGTCATCGGGTTCCACCAGGCTCACTCCCAGGGCCTTCATGACGGCCCGAAGCGACTCGTCGTACTCCTTCGCGGTACCTTCCAGCGAACAACCACTGAAATATGCGTATTCTTTCTCAGCCATGCTTTTTCGCCTTTTCCTGGAATCTATTGAAAATCTGAGCTACTTTGTCGGCGCCTTTTATCGTCTTGGGGAACAAGCTGATCTTGCCCTTGCTCATGACCTTCGGCCCGAGCTCCGCATCGCCCATGAACTGACCCGATTTGAACTTGTAGCCCATGAGGATACCCATCTCGAAGATCCTGCCGTGCTTCTTCATTGAATCGAGGAATGAATCGTAGAAAAGCTGAACGTCCTTCTCGGAGACCTTGCCCTCGCGTCGGGCCATGATCCTCAGCGTGTCCATGATATGGGCCACGTCGATCTCGCAGGGACATCGCGTGGTGCATGTCTCGCAGGTGGCGCAGAGCCATATCGCTTTGGAGGTGAGGATCGTCTCCTTCTGTCCGGCCTGCAGAAGACGCATGACCATGCTCACCGGATAGTCGAAGTACTGGGTGTAGGGACACCCGGCGGTACAGTTCCCGCACTGATAGCACAGCGATGGGTTCTGGCCGCTCTCGTTCTTCACCTCTTCGATGAAAGCCCAATCGGTTTTTTCAGTTAAATTGATCGTGTCCATTCAGATTAACCAACCTTTAGAGCCGGCAGCAGTGAGCCCGTTTATCATAAGTCGAATTGTGCCCGTGAACTCTCCAATGACTGCTCCGGAAAATATATTCACTATAGTGAACACTATTAGTGAACCAACAGAACCAGACTGCTTATCAATGAACTATACCCCTTAAAACCTTTTGGTATTTAACACTAATTGGATTTTCCTTGTCAATACATATTTGACGCGCCAACCATTCAGGATAATGAATACTCCTTTTGTTAACCCCTCTCATCCTGTTGATAACACAGGGGCTTTTTCAGCAGAGCATGTAATTCTCTTCACAAGGATGTTGTGAAAAAATTTTCTTGACAATATTGAACGTTTGTTTAAAATGCTTGTATGAAACTATTGTTTAACATGAAACGGTGGACCGGAATTGATCGATAGACCGAACACACGGCAGCGGATCCTCGAGGCGGCCGGAGAGATCTTCGCCGACTCAGGGTTCCGCCAGACAACCGTCAGGCAGATCAGCGCGCGGGCAGGCGTGAACATCGCCGCCATCAACTACCATTTTCAGAGCAAGGACAACCTCTACCTGGAGACGCTCCGGTATTGGAAGGATGTGGCCTTCGCGAAATACCCCGGGGAACTGGGGACATCCGAGGCCGATGAACCCGAGAAGCGGCTCGAAGGTTTCATCCGCGCCTTCGTCTTCCGCATCCTCGACGGGGGAGTCGAATCGCGGTTCGGAAGGCTCATGGCACGGGAATTCTCCGAACCCACCGCCGCCCTCGATGTCATCGTGGAAGAGACGGCACGGCCCATTTTCCATCTCATCACGGCACTTGTCGGCCCCATCACCGGACGCGACCCGGCGAGCGACACGGTGCTCTACTGCTCAGCCAGCATCGTCGGCCAGTGCCTGTATTTCCTCTATGCCCGGCCCGTCCTCAGGAGGCTCATCGGGCCGGACCGGGTGGACTCCATGGATATGGCCGACATAGCCGCCCATATCTGCCGCTTTTCGCTCGCGGCGCTTGTCAGCATAGGACACAACCGGGAAGGAGCATCGTCATGACATGGATCACACGCCTCTTCATCGTTAAGGTCCTCGCGGCCATTCTCTTTGTCCCGGGAGCCGTCGCGGGTGAGGAGCCTTTCACCCTTTCCTCGCTCCTTGCCTATGCCGTGAAGCACAACCCCGCCCTCAGGATGACACAGCGGAACGTGGAGATAGAGGGCGAGGGCATACGGGCCGCACAGGCGGACAGGATGCCCCGGATCGACCTCACGGGAGGATACACGCGCTACCGCTACCCTGCCCCGCTCACACCGATTGTGATAACCGGTCTGCCCATGCTGGCGAGCGATCTGCCCGATTTCGAGAGAGACATCTATGACGGTTTTGCCACCTTCTCCGTGCCCCTTTTCAAGGGCGGGCGCCTCGTGAGAGGCGTCGCGATCGCCGAGCTCAAAAGGTCCATGGCCCGGGACTTCCATACCCGCAACCTTCACGAGCTCATATACAATGTCACCGCGGTCTACTGCAAGCTCGCCCAGCTCCATGAACTGCTCGGCGCCTGCGACGCCCAGGTGAAGGGCCTCGAGTCTCACCGCAGGGACGTGGAATCGGCTCTCAAGGCGGGGACGGCGCCGAAGCTCGACCTTCTCAAGGCCGACACGGAACTGGGGGCCGCCATGGAGAGAAGGATACAGACGAGGAACTCGATCGCCAACACCAGGGAGCTCCTGAAGACCCTTATAGGCATGGACGACCCCGGCGACCCCGTCATCATCTTCGACGACAGCCGGTCCGTCAATTTCGCTGTCGCGAAGGCCGACCTCACGGCCGCCCTCGCCGCGCGGCCGGACTACAAGGCGGCGCAGACCAAGGTGAAGATGCTGGAAGAGCGTGTAGCCTCCGCACAGGGCAAAAGGCTGCCCGATATCTACGGGGCCGGGGACTATGGTGGAAAGGCGGGTGACAGGATGTCCTTCAAGGAGAACTGGAGCGTCGGCGTGCGTCTCTTTCTGCCGATCTTCGATTTCGGGCGCATCGGGGCGGAGGTCGACCGGGAGCGCCTGGAGCTCATGAAGGCAAAAGAGGAGCAAAGGGCCCTGCGCCTCGCGATAACCCGGGAGCTCAAGGAAGCCGAAACCTCGATCGCCGACGCCGACGAGCGCATCGCGGTTTCGAAAAAGGCCGTCCTTTCGGGAAAGGAACAGGCTCGCATCGAGGATCTGCGCTACAGGTCGGGTGACAACACGAGCACTGACGTCATCAATGCCGAGGCCGCCCTCATCCGCTCCCGGGCCGACCACTGCCAGGCCATCTTCGACCGCCGCGTTGCCGTTGTGTCCCTCCAGAAGGCAATGGGAACAATGGACCTGCCCGCACCGGTGGCAGGCGAAGGTCCCGGGGTACCCGGCACACCTGGCGGAAGACCCATGACGGAGGAAGTGAAATGATCCCCAAGAAGAGAGTCATTCCCCTGGCGGTCATTGTCGCCGCGGTCATCGTCGCCGCGGTGGCGATCACGAACCATGTCCGCAACCGCAATGACGGCACGATGAAACTTTCCGGCAACGTGGAGGTGACGGAATGCAACGTGGGCTTCAAAGTCGCCGGCAAGATAGCGACGCTCACGGTCGATGAAGGTTCCCGCGTGAAGGAAGGCGATCTTATCGCCGAGCTCTCGAGCGGCGACGCGAGGACCCTCGTCGACCAGAACAAAGCCGCGCTGGAGGAGGCAAGGGTGAAGCTTGCGGAGTTGAAGGCAGGCTCACGTCGCCAGGAGATCGTAAAGGCCCGGGCGGACTCGGCCTCCCTCGAGGCGGAGCTCGTGAGGGCTCGCAAGGATTTCGAGCGCGCCCAAACCCTCTATGAGAACGGGGCCATATCGGCATCGCGCTTCGATTCGGCAAAGAGCGCCTACGAGTCGCGCCTCGGACAGTTAAGGAGCGCCAAACAGCAGCAGAGCCTCATCGAGGAAGGCCCGCGCAGGGAGGACATCAGGGCCGCCGAGCTTCGGGTGAAGCAGCTTGAGGCCCTCGTTGCGAACACGGAAGAGAAACTGGCCGATACCCGGCTCTACGCGCCCATATCGGGGGTCGTCTTCAGAAAGAACGTCGAGCTCGGGGAGATCGTCCAGCCCGGCGCGGCCGTGTTCACAATCGGCGACCTCGACCGCCCCTGGGTCAAGGTGTACGTGAAGGAGGATAAGCTCGCCCTCGTCAAGCTTGGCCAGAAAGCGAGGATCACCGTCGACACATACAAGGACCGGGCCTACGACGGCACGGTCACGTTCATCTCCTCCGACGCCGAATTCACTCCGAAGAACGTTCAGACACAGGAAGAGCGGGTCAAGCTCGTCTTCGGGGTAAAGGTCACCGTCACGAACAAGGACCAGGAGCTGAAAGCCGGCATGCCCGCCGATGTGAGGATCTCCTTCAGATGACGACGGAAGATGCCCTGGCGATACGGACGGAATCCCTCAGCAAGAGCTTCGGGGACGTAAAGGCCCTCGACGGGATCACCCTCGAGGTCCACAAGGGTGAGCTCTTCGGCCTCGTCGGCCCCGACGGCGCCGGGAAATCGACTCTCATGAGACTGCTCGCGGCGGTCATGGAACCTTCATCCGGCGAAGCCTGGGTGGCATCGTATCCCGTAAACAAGGCTTCCGAGAGGATCAAGGAACGGATAGCCTACATGCCTCAGCGCTTCGGACTCTACGAAGACCTCACGGTCATGGAGAACATGACCTTTTACGCCGACATCTTCGACGTGCCGAAGGCCGGGCGCCCGGCCCGCATGGACAGGCTCCTCGGCTTCTCCGGTCTTACCCCTTTCACCGGCAGGCTGGCGGGGCAGCTCTCGGGCGGCATGAAGCAGAAGCTCGGCCTCGCCTGCGCCCTCATCCACACGCCGGAGATACTCTTCCTCGACGAGCCGACGAACGGCGTCGACCCCGTCTCGCGCCGCGACTTCTGGAAGATCCTCTACGAGCTCCTCAAGGAGGGAACGACGGTCTTCGTCTCCACCTCCTATCTCGATGAGGCCGAGCGGTGCACCGAGGTGGGTCTCATCTACGAGGGCAGGCTCCTCGAAAAGGACACGCCGGCGGCGATCAAGGAACGGCACGCCATGCCCATGGTCGAGATCTGGTGCGACAATGCCCATGAGACCATGGGAGTCATCAAGGACGATGAAAGGGTGACGGGCGTCGGTCTGTACGGTGACAGGCTCCACATCGGATTGAAGGACAGGAGCGACATGGAGGCCGTTATAGGGACGCTGTCGGACAGGGGTTGCGCCACCGGTGGACACCGCGAGATAGCGCCCTCCATCGAGGACATCTTCTTCACCATGATAGGTGCCCGCGGCAGCGGAATGAACGACAGGTGACAGCATGACGGCACCACAGGGACAGGACATCGCCGTTTCCGTGAGCGGGCTCACGAGGACCTTCGGCACTTTCCGGGCCGTCGACGGTATCGACCTTGCCGTCGCCAGGGGTGAGGTCTTCGGGTTCCTGGGGCCCAACGGCGCAGGCAAGTCCACGACCATCCGCATGCTCTGCGGGCTCCTCCTTCCCTCCGCGGGGTCGGGCACCGTGGGCGGTTTCGACATCATGAAGCGATCAGAGGAGATAAAGAAGAATATCGGCTACATGTCCCAGCGCTTCTCCCTCTACGACGACCTCACCGTCGAGGAGAACATCGATTTCTTCAGCGGCATCTATGGCGTAGCCGACGAGAAGAAAGCGGAGCGCAAGGAATGGGTCCTCGAGATGGCGGGCATCGCCGACAAGCGCGCGGCCATCACGCGCACCATGGCAAGCGGCTTCAAGCAGCGTCTCGCCCTGGGATGCGCCGTCATCCACGAACCGCCCATCATATTCCTCGACGAGCCCACCTCCGGTGTCGACCCCATCTCCCGGCGCCGCTTCTGGGACCTCATCTACGAGATGTCTTCGCGGGGGACAACGGTCTTCGTGACCACCCACTACCTCGACGAAGCCGAGTATTGCGACCGCCTCGCCCTCATCTACAGGGGGAGGATCATCGCCGAGGGCCGTCCGGACGTGATGAAAAAGGAGCACATGGAGAAGGACGTCCTTGAGGTGTCCGTGACGGCCGTCGTGGAGGCCCTCGATGTCCTCGGTGAAAGAGGCTTCGACGCGGCCCTCTTCGGCAACGTCATACATGCCACCGTCGACGACGCCGCGACGGCGATACCGGTCGTCCGCTCAAGCCTCGAGAGCGCCGGCATTGCCGTCCTCGATGTCACGGTGGTGCCCCCTTCCCTCGAGGACGTCTTCGTGTCCCTCATCGAGGCGTTCTCATGATGAACGCGAACCGTGTGAGGGCAATAGCCAGGAAAGAGACGATCCAGATCCGGCGGGACCCTTTGAGCCTCGCGCTGGCCTTCTTCATGCCCGTCATGCTGCTCTTCATTTTCGGGTACGCCATCACCGTGGACGTCGACCGTCTGACGACGGTGGTCTGCGACAGGGACGGCTCGAGCCTTTCGAGGGAGATCGTCCGCGGCATCGAGGTCTCGGGTTACTTCACCGTCGTCGCCCATGTGAAGGACCCGGCGCTCATAGACAGGGCCCTCGACGAGGGCAGCGCCCGGGTGGCCCTTTCCATACCGGAAGACTTTTCGAGATACGCGCGGACAGGGGGTGATCCCCAATTCCAGGTCATCGTCGATGGGAGCGACTCCAACACGGCCACCATCGCCCTCGGGTACCTGAACGGCGCCCTCGAGCTCGCCGCCCGGCGGGCCGGGCTTGCCTCACTCGAACCCGTCATCGATGTCCGTCCCCGCGTCTGGTACAACCCGGAGCTGAAGTCCCGCAATTTCATCGTCCCGGGGCTCATCGCCGTCATCATGGCCATCATCGCCGCCCTCCTCACGTCCCTCACCATCGCCAGGGAATGGGAGCGCGGGACGATGGAACAGCTCATCTCCACACCCGTGAAACCGGCGGAACTCGTCGTCGGGAAGCTGGCCCCCTACTTCGCCATCGGCATCATCGACACCGTCATGTCCATCGTGATCGTCGTGGCGCTCTTCGGGGTGCCCCTCAAGGGGAGTGTCCTTCTCCTCCTGTTCATCTCGTCCCTCTTCCTCTTCGGGGGGCTCAGCCTGGGTATCCTCCTGTCGATCGTGACGAGATCGCAGCTGGCGGCAAGCCAGGTCGCCGTCATCACGTCCTATCTGCCGGCGCTCCTGCTGTCGGGTTTCATGTTCTCCATTGTGAACATGCCCGTGCCCCTGCAGGCCATCACCTATCTCATACCCGCCCGGTACTTCGTCTCCGCCATCAAGGGGATATTCCTCAAGGCAAACACCGCCGGGATGCTTCTCGCCGAGATGGGGCTCCTTGCGCTTTTCGGCGCTATCGTCTTCACCCTGGCGCTGAAAAGGTTCAAGAAAAAGGTGGCCTGACATGAGAGACACGCTCCGGCGCATCAAGCACATGGTCGTCAAGGAATTCATCCAGATATTCCGTGACAGGAAGATGAAACCCATCATCTTCCTGACCCCCGTCCTGCAGCTCATCGTCTTCGGGTATGCCGTGACCATGGATGTCACCAATATCCCCATGGCCGTCCATGACCTCGACAAGACGTCGGTCACCCGTGAGATCGCCCGCCGCTTCGAGGCGTCGGGATACTTCAGGATCGTCCGCTTCGCCGCGTCCGACGAAGAGGTCAGGGACCTCCTCGACCGGGGCAAGGCGACGGTGGTCCTCAATTTCGACCGGGGTTTCACGTCGGACCTCGAGGCACGCCGCGCGGCCTCCGTCCAGATACTCATCGACGGCTCGGACTCGAACACCGCCCTTGTCGCGGCGGGATATGCCGACGCCATCGTCTCCCGGTACGGCCGGGACGTCGCCATGCGGATGGTCACAGGGACGCCCGGCTCCCTTGACGTGCGCCCCCGTGCCTGGTACAACGCGGACTTGAGGAGCAGGAACTACAACGTGCCCGGGGTCATCGCCATCATGGTCCTCCTCGTGTGCCTCCTGCTCACATCCATGGCCATCGTCCGGGAACGGGAGATCGGCACCATGGAACAGCTCATGGTCACGCCCATCCGCCCCTCCGAGCTCATTCTCGGAAAAACCATCCCCTTCGCCGTCATCGGGTTCTTCGACATGTTCCTTGTCACCGTCGTCGGCGTCGCCTGGTTCGACGTGCCCATACGGGGCTCCATTCCCCTTCTCGTTCTTGCGACCGCCGTGTACCTCCTCTCCGTCCTCGGATTCGGCCTCTTCATCTCCACCATTTCCCGGACCCAGCAGCAGGCAATGATGGCGACCTTCCTTTTCTTCGCCCCGGCGATCCTCCTGTCGGGCCTCATGTTCCCCATAGAGAACATGCCGCTCGCCGTCCAGCTCATCACCTACCTCAATCCCCTGCGGTACTTCCTCGTCATCATCCGGGACATATTCCTCAAGGGCAGCGGCATGGCCGTCCTGTGGCCCCAGTTCGCGGCCCTCTTCATCCTGGGCGCATCCGTCGTCGCCACAAGCTCGCTGAGGTTCAGGAAGCGGTTGGGGTAGAGAACGGCTTGAGCCGCTTGAACCGTTTGAGGGTCGTGGACGGTTTCAGGGTAATGAGAAGAGGGTGACGCCCGGACCCTTCTTTATTTCGTTTCGAGGTATTGAGCGGGTGTGAGGATGGGGATGTTTTCGAAGGCCGCGAGGGCCAGGAGGTGTTCGTCGCCGGAAATGATCGCCTGTGCCCTGTATTCCAGGGCACATTCAAGGACCATATTGTCATCGGGGTCCCTTTCGATCACCGATACGCTTCTGCGGGGAAAGACCATGTCGCTGAGACCCGTTACCTCATTCATCACGGTCTCGACAAGCTGTTCCGCAAGACCGAACTTCTTTCGCGACAGAACACCCTGAAGCTCGTAAAGCATGGCCGGCGACATTCCCAACCCGATCTCTCCCCGTATCGCTTGGAGAAGAACCTCCCGGGGATTGCCACCGAAGAGAAGCGCCGATGCCATGACGTTGGTGTCGACGACGATCCGGCGCATCACTTCGTCTTATTCCTGCGGTAAAGGGCGATCTCTCTGTCGATGTCACCTTCGGTCATGCCCGCATCCTTCGCCGCTCCTCCGGCGAGGCCGAAAATAACATCCCAGCGTTTCTTCCTGTCGATATATATCCGGGCCGCCTCCCGTAATAACTCGGACCTTGACCTGCATTCCTTTCTGGCGGTCTCGTCTATCTGGTCCAGGAGTTCTTTTGAAAAGGATATGTTAACGGTGCTCGTTTTCATCATTCCATTCCCTCCTCGATGCCAGTACAAGTATACATACAAGGATTGTATATTGTCAAGGCAAGTCGAACAGGGTGCGGACGGACAGTGATAGTTTCCTGAATCTTGTAACCATAACAGTCAAACCACCTTTTGGTGTTGACAATCGGAGGCACGCGATAACAGAATGATAGGCAGAACGATAGAGGGGATAATATGAGATATCGTCGGGAGAGTCGGTCTTCCGCGTTTGCCGTGCTCGCATTGTTCGTCCTTCTTTTTGCCGGTTGTTCGGGTCCCGGCAAGGGAGGGCCCGGTGGGGTACACGGGCCGGGTGGACCCGGCGGGCCGGGAAGGGGTTTTCTTTCCACCGTGTATGACACAAAGCCGTTCAACCCGGAAGTGGACAGGCTTCCCCCCATGTACACAGGGCACAACTCGGAGCTTCTTTACAACAGCATCGAGATGAGAAAGCAACAGGCGCTTCGGGAAACAGGGGAGACAGAGGAGCAGCACAAGGTCAGAATGGCCCGGGAAATATCCCTTCCCCTCATGGATTCCCTGGATTTCGACAGCGTCTATGCCGTGAGGATCACCCCCGCAGAGGTCCGCCGTGACGGGAAGGACGGACTCGTCCACGTGAGCTGCAACGTCTCCCCCGCATTCGAGGCAGGCCGGGAGGACCCCGCGAAAAAGGCCTTCGTCGTCAGGCACCTGCCCCAGCTCGACAACAGGTACAGCATAACCAGGCAGGACGGAACACGGGTGACCATCGAGGAGATCAAGTTCAGCGAATACGCCGTGGTGGCCGTCAACGCGGGGGGGCTTCCGATACAAAGGACCCCCGGGGTACACCCGCCGGTGGACGGCAAGGGGTCCCGTCAGGCCGACAGGGAACGGGGAGGAGAAATGATCGAAGCGGCGATGAGGCTCACCGCCGAGGAAGCGCGGGGCATCGAGGGCGGCATCATGGCGCTCCTCGTCGGCAGGCTCGCGGCGCCGTACACGTCACACGAGGAGATCAGCCGAAAACCCACGGCGGAAAGACCCGGCACCTATCTCGGGAGATATCATTACCTGTACATGGACATCATCGCCATCTGGTTCTACGATGTGACGAACGGCAAGGTCCTTAACAGGATGCGGCTCTCATAGGCCCCTTCAGGCACCCTCTTTCGGGGAATGCATCCTTTCCACGGCATCGGCCATGCGCGTCAGGGCCTCCGTCAGGGTCCGTCTCGGGCAGGCGAAGTTGAGCCTCACAAATCCCTCTCCGCCCTTCCCGTATTCCCGGCCGTCGTTGAGGGCCACTCTCCCTTTCTCGAGAAAGAAACGATAAGGGTCTCCCCCTATCCCCGACCCCCTGCAGTCGATCCAGGCGAGGTAGGTGGCCTCCATGCGGCTCATCGTGAGGGAAGGCAGCCTCTCGCCCAGGTAACGGGCGAGGAGGTCTCTGTTGCCCTCGAGGTAGGCAAGGCACTGGTCAAGCCACTCGGCTCCGTCCCTGTAAGCCGCGAGGGCCGCGGCGACACCCAGCACGTTCACGTGGGGGATAAGGCCTTCGCTGCCCTTAAGCCAGGCCTTGCGTAATGCCGGGTCCCTGATCACAGCGAAGGAGCACTTCAGGCCCGCCAGGTTGAATGTCTTGCTCGGCGACATGAAGGTGATGGTGCAATCCGCCACCTCGCTGCCGAGGCTGGCGATGGGTATGTGCCGGTTGCCGGGGAACAGAAGATCGCAGTGGATCTCGTCGGAGCAGATAAGGATACCCCGGTCAAGGCAGATGCGGGCAAGCCTTTCCAGTTCATCCTTCCTGAAGACGCGGCCGACGGGGTTGTGGGGATTGCACAGGACAAAGATCCTCGTCCTGTCGGTGATCGCTTCCTCGAAGGCGTCGAAGTCGATCTCATACGTTTCCCCCGTCTTCACCAGCGGAGGACCGATGACGGCGCGTCCCCGGTTCACCGGGTCGGCGATGAAGTGCGAATAGACCGGTGTCTGGACGAGAACGGCCTCTCCGGGCTCCGCGAAGAGGGTGAACGCCAGGTTAAGACCCGTGACCACCCCGGGCACGAGGATGATCTCCTCCCCTGGCACGTCCCACCCGTAGAGCCTTTTCAGCCTCTCCCGGACGGTCTCCACGAACTCCTCCGTCGCCCCTCCGTATCCAAAGACCCGGTGGTCCACCCGTTCGTGCAGGGCCCTGACGACCGGCTCGGGAGAGACGAAGTCCATGTCCGCCACCCACAGGGGAAGGACCTCGCCGCCATATCTTCGCCACTTGATACTGTCCGTGCCCTTCCGCTCTACAACCCTATCGAAGTCATATCTCATCTTCCGTCTCCGTCATCAACAGGCCTCTTCACGATGGACCCGCGTTCCCCTCAGCGCAGGGCACCGCCCGGGAGACTCGTTGCCTCACTCTACCATTTTGCAGTTCCTTTTAAAAGGCAACGACCTCCGCCAGCGTGACGAGAACCTCCTTTCTTGACATTGCACCAAATATGTGTATAATTATGTGTATTCAGAGGTGACCATGCAAACACGACACAATATAACACTGACCGAAGATATTGCGCGGGAGCTCGATTCCGTAGCGGGAGAACTGGGGGAAAAGAAGAGCTCCGTCATAGAGAAGGCCCTTATGGTGTACTTTGACCTTCTCGACCTCAAGATTGCGCAAAAGAGAATGAAGGATCTCAAGGAAGGGCGGGACAGGATCGTCGATGCCAGAGACGTCTGGAAAGAGATCGGTATCTGAGGCGTGTATACCCTTCGGTTCCTGGGCAAAGCCGTGGAGGACCTCAAGAGGATCGATTTCCCCTTCCAAAGGATCATAAAGGAAAAACTCCTCATTCTGGCTGAGAACCCCGACATCCTCAAGAACAACATCACCAGGCTTTCCGGCGCGGACGAAGAATACTACAGGCTGCGTGTCGGAAACTACCGGATCATCTTCGAGAAGAAGGAGAGAGAACTCCTGATCCTCGTTGTTCGCATCGGCCACAGGCGGGAGGTGTATCGATGACCCCCTGGCCGTGTACGAGGCCCTACCTTCTAAACCATCTCGGATCGCTGAACCATTTCGTTGTCCGCTGTATGCGGTTGGTGTAGTTCGTCACGAACTCCCGGATCAGCTTGCGGGTGATCCTCTGGAGGTCGTTGTTCTTGAGAAGGTGCCCGATGTCCTCGGGGTCCTTGAAGGTGATCTCGAGGATGATGTCGCAGAAACCGCCGAGAACCACGTTCCAGCAGTTCGTTACGGTGACGTAGTCGATCTTCGCCATTGCCGGAAGGTATTCATTGGTCATGAAGTCCCCGTACCTCTCTTTCATGTCGGGCCTCAGGTCATA
>ENA-UOXR01002545-UOXR01002545.1-bioreactor-metagenome-genome-assembly--contig:-NODE-2545-length-16700-cov-5.931932_pt1 | contig 16700 bp, 12 predicted proteins | sample MGYA00238164_ERZ764825 | MGnify/ENA primary metagenome ERZ764825 (study PRJEB28920, sample SAMN05720171) | bioreactor metagenome | isolation source: Anaerobic biogas reactor | place: USA:Washington...
AGAGGCACATGGCCTCTTGCGCGAGACCGATATGAACTTTTGCGGCAACGTCGAGGGCAAGGACATCACCCAGGGCAAGGCGGACGTAATCGTATCCGATGGCTTTGCGGGGAATGTGGCCATCAAGACGGCCGAGGGTACCGCGTCCATGATCCTCACCATTCTCAAGCGTGAGATCAAGGCGCGTCCTCTGGCCAGCCTAGGGGCGCTCCTAGCCAAGCCCGCCTTCAAGGTCGCCGCCAGCACGCTGGACTATCGCGAGTATGGCGGGGGGCCGCTGCTGGGCGTGGATGGCGTGGTCATTATCGCCCACGGCCGCTCGGACGCGCTTGCCATGGAGAACGCCGTTCGCGTGGCTGTCGAAGCGGCTGAGCGTGACGTGGTAGCGACGATTCGCCAATATGTCGGCAGCGACCGCTAGCGCCGAGCAAGGACGGTAACACTATGGAAGCATTCATCAACGATTCCTTTCTCAAACGACGGCGCAAGCTGGCCTCCTGGTCGACCTATGTGGCTATCGGTGCGCTGGTCTTGGGCCTGATCATGTCCACGCGGCAGCTAGCCGTCTCCTATGCGTTGCTGCTGGTGGGCATGCTGGGGGCTACGGTCGGCTCGCAGCTTACCGCCGCCTATGTGCGCGAGCCCCGCGCCGATTCGGTGTTAACCGAGTCGCTCTCTGGCATGGACAAGCGTTTCTCGCTCTACTGCTACTATTTGCCCAGCCACCATGTGGTAGCCTCACACCACGGGATGACGGTGCTGATGCCCCGCGCCCAAAAGGGCGAGGTCGCCTACGAGAGGGGCAAATGGCGCCACAAGGCGGGTGCGCGCAAACTCATGCAGCTCTTTGGCGAGCCTGCGCTGGGACGCCCCGACCTGGATGCGCAGCAAGAGGCCAAGTGGGTGGCGGAGTGGGTTCAGAAGGCCCTACCCGAGCTTGAGGTGCCCATCTCGTCGGTGATCGTCTTTACCGATCCCGACGTGACCCTGTTCCCTGGCGACTCGCCCGTCCCCGCGGTCAAGGTGGCCGATCTCCCCGCGTTCCTGCGTGAGGGGCTAAAGGAGCTGCCCACGCTGCCCACGGCGTCGCAGAAAGAGCTGCGCCGCACGCTCGAGGCCGTCGTGCAGGCCGATGCCTAAGCAGAGACCCAGCGGCTCTCGTTGGCCAGCGGTGTTGATGGTGCTGGCCTCCGCGGCCGCCCGCGTGTATCGCCTGGGCGACGCCAACGTCTGGTGGGATGAAGCGCTGGCCATTTGGGCGGTGCGCAAAGGCCTGGCGGGCGCGACTGCCTGGACGGCCGCCGACGTACATCCTCCGCTCTACTTTTGGTCGCTATGGGGCTGGGTGCAGCTCTTTGGCGAGAGCGAGCTGGCCTCTCGGCTCCTATCCGTCGTCTTTGGCGTCCTCACGGTCCTGGTGGTGTATCGCCTAGGTCGGCGGCTGGGTGGGGAACGGCTGGGCCTCTTGGCGGGCTGGTTGACGGGGCTGGCCCGCTTTCACGTTTGGTGGTCGCAAGAGCTGCGCATGTACGTGCTGGCGGGGCTCTTGGGGATGCTGTCGCTCTACCACTTTCTCGGTTGGCTCCGCCGCGAAGGTGCGGCGCGCGGGCTCGATCGGGCGGGATGGTGGCACCTTGGCGGCGCTGCCCTCGCCGCACTGGGGGCGCTCTATAGCGTGCTGATCATGGCTGGCATGCTGCTCGTGGAGAACCTTGTGGCCGTGGCCTATCTGCTGTGGGGCGGCGTCCGCGCGCGGTGGCGGACACTGGGACGATGGGCCATCGCGCAGGTCGCCGTGGGGCTGGGGCTGGGGATCTGGCTTCTCTACAGCTGGGGCGCCATGTCCACCTGGTCGGTGGCCCAGCCCTTTGGCTGGATGCGGGCCGCGCGGCTGTATGCCACGCTGCTCACCACGGGCATCTCGGTGGAGATCGAGCGGTATACTTGGCAGGTCGCGCTGCCGTTGGTGATGCTGGCGGCGGGCGCGTGGGTCGGATGGCGCCGCTGGCGCGAGCGGGGCCGTCCGCGGGCCGAGGCGTGGGATCTGCTCACGTTGGCTCTGGCGGCCCTGGTGCCGCCGCTGCTGGTGTACCTGGCCACCCTGCCTCGCGCTATGTTCTACACGCCCATGCTAGAGGCCCGTTACCTGGTCGCCTTTGCGCCAGCTTTTTGGCTGCTTCTGGCGTGGGCGCTGGATGCGCTGGTGGAGCGCTGGCGCGCCGTGGGCTGGGCCTGCATCGCTGCGGTGGCCGCCGTCTGGCTGATGGTGTTGCCAGGTCACTATACCACGCGCTTTCTCACCGATGAGCTGCAGTCGATGGTGCGGACCATCGCCAGCCAAACTCAAGACGGCGATCTGGTCCTGCTGAACTCGGGGACTCGCTACCCCATCTGGAGCTACTACTATGATGGATTGACGTGGCCGAGCCACAAGCCCGAGGTGGTGCTGGTAGGCTCAGACAGCCAAGTTATCACCCAAGAGCGCATGGTCAACGAGCTCTCCTGTGCCATCGGCGATGCGGAACGAGTCTGGATGGCAGAGGTGGACATCGGCCTCACAGATCCGGAGCGAGTGGTGGCGACATGGCTCAGTCAGCACTATGTCCAGGTCCAGGCGCTGGGCTTCGGGCCGAACACCTTACGCCTGTACGATGTCGAAGGAGAACTGCCCAGTCTCGTGGCCGACTATGCGCCCGAGTACCCTGTGCCGTGCCAAGGGCCGGGCTATGCGCTGCAGGGCGTCGATCTTCCCGTCAGCAAGGTGCTGGCGGGTGAGAGGCTGCACGTGGGGCTGCTATGGGATCGAGCGCCCGCTGAGGCCCGGCTGCTCTTGCGCCACGCCAGCGGGCAGATCGTGGCGGCGCGCTTGCTCCAGAGCGAAAGAGCACCTCGCGCCTGGCGGCAGCAGATCGAGCTGGCGATCCCGGACGAGACGCCGCAGGAGGCGTATGGCCTACTCCTCGAGCTCCCAGACGGCCAGACCTGCCAACTGCGCGATGTGGCGGTGGTCGGCGATCGGCAGCTAGGGCTCCTAGCCGAGCCGAGTGACAGGATAGAGGCGTCACTGGGTGACGTAGCGCAGCTACGCGGGGTTACGGTGCACCACCCGCAATGGACTCGAGAACCACGGGGCGAGGTAACGGTGAGGGCCGGGGCCACGCTGGTGCTGGACCTGTACTGGGCCGCCGAGGGCCGGAGCGAGACGGCCTATACCGTGTTCGCGCAGCTTCTGGGAGAGGCCCATAATCCCCGCACCCGAGGGCCCGTGTGGGGCCAGCATGACAGCGGCCCCTCTGGCTATGCCGCGCCAACCACCGACTGGCGTGCGGGAGACTTTATTCTGGATCGCCACCTGATCGAGGTTGAGGCCGATGCGCCGGAGGGCATCTATCAGCTCCAGGTGGGGATGTACGATCCGAGCACGGGGGCGCGGCTGTCCGTGACCGATGCTGAGGACGTGGCGTTGGGGGACCGCGTGCTGCTCCCCGTGACGGTGCGAGTCAGGCGGTAGAGTGGCCGGCTGCCGAAGGGATGTATGAGCGCCACGCATCGCTTCGGGCTGCCTGATCGAGCATCACCATGGCCAGGTAGCGTGGCTCTTTGGGCTCGGTTCGCAGTGCCATGCCGGCCTCGCGCGGCGTGCGGGCGCCCTTGGCTTGGTTACAGCGACCGCAAGCGCAGACCAGATTCTCCCACGAGCTGCCGCCGCCGCGTACTTTGGGGACTACGTGGTCGATGGTGAGCTGAGACCGTGGTGGGGTGGCGCCACAATACTGGCAGGCAAAGCCGTCTCGCAGCATGATGGTGTGACGGCTGAGGGGAATCCGCATCGGCCGTGGAATCCTCACATAGTAGACCAGGCGGATGACCGAGGGCGCAGGCAATGACATGCGCGACGAGCGGATGCGTTGCTCGGTGGCCTCAAGCAGCTCTGCCTTGTCCTTTAGCAGGAGCACGAGCGCGCGACGGACGCTAATCACGTTGAGGGGCTCATAGGTGGCGTTCAAAACGAGGACGGATCCCATGCGGTGCTCCACCATGTGCAGGGTTCTGGTTGCCAGAGCACAGACTCTGACACATTATAGAAGCCGTCTGCCGTGGCGTCAACGCAGTTTTGCGGCGCTCATTGGGGTGGATTGTGGATAGCGCTGAGGGTACCAACCTGCGCGAGGCCTTGTGGAGAGAGCGGTTCCACGCCGAGCCCACCTGTGTGGATCGCTCGCCCCAAGAGGTGCGCAATCAGATGGAGACGGTGTGGGATCCCGGCCGCCTCTTGCTGGCACAGCTGGCGTCGCTGCCGCCGGGCTTGATCGCGTTCTGGCTGAGCGTCCCGCGGGGGCACGTGATCTTTACCCACGAACCATCGCGCTATGTGCCGGGCGTGCAGCGGTGGGGCGTGCGGATGTGGGAGGCGGTCTGCTATCTACGCGTCGCCGATCTGCTGGAGGATGGCCAGGCCGCGTTCCTTGTGCTCGCAGAGTTCTACGACCATCTGCTCGGAAGTGGCGCTGCGCTCGATGGGGGGCGTTTCTCGGAAGGACACGGGGCGCGGCCTCCTCTGGTCGAGGCAGCCCAACGCTATGTGCGTGCCGAGGCGTTGGGGTACGGCCACCAGGAGCTGGGGGCCACGTCGCCCGGCGACTACTTCTGCGTGTGCCTGTGGCTCTACCTGCACGACGAGCGCCGGCTCAATGTGCTCGATCCCCAGACCCATCGGCTGCTTGCCAACACCCTCTTTAGCGCGCGTTTCTGGGCCGAGGTCAACTAGACCAGACGCCCCACCAGATCATACTCCTCGGCGCCGATGATCTCGACCTGGTAAAAGCGTCCGACGGTCAGCTCTTCCTCGATGAGCACCAGGCCATCCACCTCGGGCGCGTCTCGGTAAGAGCGCCCCACAGAGATGCCGTCTCCCACCCCCTCGATCAGCACGGCCATCTGCCAGCCGACCTGCTCCTGGTTGCACGCCAGCGATATCTCTTGCTGGAGCCGCATGGCGCGGTCGTACCGCTCCGCGATCACTTCTGGCGGGACCTGATCGGGCAAGGTGGCGGCATAGGTGTCCGGCTCCAGGGAGAACGCGAACACGCCCACCTTGTCCAGGGCGATCTCTTCCATGAACGCCAACAGCGCCTCGAACTCGGCCTCCGTCTCGCCCGGATAGCCCACGATAAAGGTGGAACGGAGCGAGATGTCGGGCATGGCGTCGCGCAGGGAGGCGATGATGTCGCGAACATGGTCCAGGTCATGGGGGCGGCGCATGCGCCGCAGCACGTCTGGATGACCATGCTGCAGGGGCATGTCCAGATAGTGGCAGACAGGCGTCAATGCTGCCATGGCGCTGACTAGGCGTGGAGTAATATGCTGCGGATAAGCGTACATGATGCGCATCCAGGGCATGTCCGGCACCGCCTTGGCTACGCGGCGCAAGAGATTGGGCAGCCCGTCGCGCTGGCCTAGATCGCGCCCGTAGGCGGTGGTGTCCTGCGCGATGAGCACTAGCTCGAGCACGCCCTCCTCATCCAGCTCACGGGCCTCACGAACAATGTCCTGGGGCGTCTTGCTGCGCTGTGGCCCTTTGATCAGCGGGATGGTGCAATAGCCGCAGGCTGCATCGCACCCATCAGCGATCTTGAGATAGGCGGTGGCGCCCATGGTAGCCTGCCTTGGCAAGGACGTGACAATCCTGCCGGCCTCCTCCAGGTGAGTGGGACGCTGGCCGGGCTTGGCTCCTTGCTCGAGCTGCCGGAAAAGGTCGACGATCTCGGGCCAGTTCTGGGTGCCGATCAGCGCGTCAACGCCGGGCACGCTCGTGAGGATCTCGCCGTGGTAGCGTTGGGGCATGCAGCCAGCCGCCACCAGGAGCTGCCCCGCGCCCTTGGTCTGGGCCAGTTCCTGTAGCACCTGCGTTGACTCGGCCCGGGCCGTCCCGATGAATCCGCAGGTGTTGACGATGACAACATCGGCCTGATCGGGCTCTTGGGTCTGGCTGTGCCCCTCGCTGTCCAGGAGCGTGGCCATCATCTCGGAATCCACCTGATTCTTGGGGCAGCCCAGAGTCTCTATGTAGAAACGCATGGATAGCTCCTCGCAAAGGCTGGGGGTGGGCAGAGGTTAGTAGGGACAGAGCGAAAGGCCTAGGAAGTCTCGGCGGGTCCGTACACGGCGTTCACCACCTCGCCCTCATCGCCGAGGTAGCCCAGCTCCTCGCCGTTGACGGTCAGGTAGGCGCCACCGGCGTTGCCGATGACCAGTTCGATCGATTCCTGGGCCGACCAGGCCTGGTCATCACCGACCTCCAGCAGGTCGGCCAGCACGACCTCGCCGTCTACCGTCACCTGGACCCAAGTGCGGGCGTCCACGCGCAGCGCCACCTCCACCGGCTCGCCCTGAGGGGCGGCGGCAGTGGGCGTGGCCGTGGGCGTTCTGTCGGGCGCCAAGGTGGCCGGAATACGGATGGTGGCCAAAGGTGTTGGCTCTTGGGTGGCCGTGGCCTCGGGCTCGGGTTCGACGATGGCCGTGGGCGTGTCCGTCGGTTCGATGCGTTCAGGCGCGGGTGTGGACACGGTAGGTGACGCCGTGGGGGTGGGCGTATGCGACGCCAAGGCCATGCGAAACGGCGTCAGCGGGTCCATCCGCAGATAGTAGGTGCTCACCAGCCACCACACGAGAGCAGCGATCACCAAGGCCGCCACCAGGCCCAACAGCACGCGCACCCAGATGCGGGATTCGGCCAGTGGGTGACGCAGAGGCTCATCGAGGATCTGCTGCGAGCTGATCGGAGGTTCTTGAGGTTGAGCGGGGAGCAACGCAAGCAGCGGGGCCGCCTCGAGCCCGAGAACTCCTGCGTAGCCGCGGACAAAACCGCGGACATACACGAGCTCTGGAAGCCGCGCATAGTCCTCATGCTCGAGGGCGTCCAAGAGGGCAGTACGGATGTGCGTGCGCTTTTCCACATCCGCTAACGAGAGCCCCTGTTCCTCCCGGGCCTGGCGCAGTCGCTCGCCTAGTTCGCCCAATCCGCATCTCTCCCTAGCAACCATGCATGGGCGACTATACAAGGGGGGGTGATGGGTGTCAAAGCGATGGCGTCGCACGATGTGGTCGTCCTACGCGAGATGGCGGCAACGCGCGTGGGGCGGCCTACCGTCCGAAACGATGCGAGCTGGTTTCGCGGCGGCCTGGGGCGTGCTATAATCGCCCCAATCGTCACCGAGGAGTGTGTCTTGAAAGAGCAAGCAACCCCCCAGCGTTGGCAGCGCATCGTCGTCAAGGTCGGCACCAGCACCCTGACGGCTGGCACGCGGCGGCTCAGCCCGCCTCGGATGGTTAGCTTGGTTCGGCAGCTTGCCCAGCTGCATCTGGCTGGCCACAGCGTCGTGCTGGTTAGCTCAGGTGCGCAACAGGCCGGCCGCGAGCGGTTGGGTTATCCCGAAGAGAGCAAGAGCATCCCGTTCAAGCAGATGCTGGCGGCGGTGGGCCAGGGACGGCTGATGCACCTTTGGGAGCAGTACTTTGACATCTATGATCTCGTGGTGGCCCAGGTGCTGATGACGCGCGAGGATGTAGAGGACCGGCGGCGCTATCTCAACCTGCGAGACACGTTCGAGAGCCTCTTGCAGCGAGCCATCGTTCCCATCGTCAACGAGAACGACGCGGTGGCCACCGACGAGATCAAGGTGGGCGAGAACGATAGCCTGGCCGCCATGGTGGCCAACGCTATCGAGGCTGACTTGCTGATTCTGCTCACCGATCGCGATGGCGTGTATACGGCCGACCCCGATCTCTCGGCCGAAGCGCGCCTGATCCCGCACGTGGAGAGCATCGATGCCAGCCTGTATGCCATGGCCAAAGGCAGCCATTCGGGGTTGGGCACGGGCGGCATGTATACCAAGATCCTGGCCGCCGATCTAGCCACGCGATCGGGTACCCATGTGGTGGTGGCCAACGGCAATCGTGAGGACGTGGTGGAGGGGGTGCTGGCGGGGACGGTGCCATGTACCTGGTTTGGCAGCCAGATCACGCCCGCCGAGGGGCGAAAGCGCTGGCTGCTGGCTCAGACGGCCACCGCCGGCAGCGTGGTGGTGGACGCCGGCGCCAAGCGCGCCCTGATCCATGACGGTCGCAGCCTGCTGCCGGTCGGCATCGTTCGCTGGGAGGGCGACTTTCGGCGGGGAGAGGCCATCTCGATTCGTGATACCTCTGATCACGAGGTCGCTCGGGGGCTGGCTGCCTATGACGCCGACGATCTCGCCAGGATCGCTGGCAAGCAATCCGGCGAGGTCACCGAGATCCTCGGCTATCACTATGGGAATGCCTTTGTTCACCGCGACAAGCTGGTGGTTCTTGAGCATGGCGAGTAGCGACGATAGGGGGCGGGACATGGCGATCGACTTGCGGGTGATGGGGCAGAGGGCCGTGGCAGCGGGCCAGAAGTTGGGCCTGATGTCGACCGAGGCGCGCAACGCGGTACTGGAGGGCATCGCGCGGCGGCTAGAGGGTGAGGCGCTGGCGTTAGCAGAGGCGAACGAGGCTGACCTGGCCCAGGCGCGTGCCGACGGGCTCGCCCCCGCGCTGCTGGACCGGTTGGCGCTGACTCCCAAACGCCTGGCTGGTATGGCGGCTGGCTGCCGTGACGTGGCGGCTTTGCCCGACCCCCTGGGTGAAGAGTTCGATGTGCGGCGGTTGCCCAACGGCATGCGGTTGGCTCGCCGACGTGTGCCCTTGGGTGTGCTGGGCGTAATCTACGAGTCGCGACCCAACGTCACCATAGATATCAGCGCCCTCTGCATCAAGACGGGAAACGGCGCCATTCTGCGCGGTGGCAAGGAGAGCTTGCGCTCTAACCAGGCGCTAGCGCGGCTAATCCATGATGCCTGCCGCGAGGTAGGCGCGCCCGTCGACGCCGTCCAGTTGATTGAGTCCACCGATCGGGCGCTGGTACCTGAGTTGCTGGCCATGGATGATGTGATCGATCTGGTGGTGCCGCGGGGCGGCCCTGGTCTTCAAGCTCTGGTAAAGGAGCACGCCACCATGCCCGTGGTATACGGCGGCATCGGCGTGTGCCACCTGTATGTGGATCGCACGGCCGATCTGGAGCGCAGTCTGCCCGTCATTCACAACGCCAAGACCCAGGCCCCCTCGGTGTGCAACGCGCTGGACACGGTGCTGGTCCATCGCGAGGTTGCCGAGGTGTTCCTGCCGATGATGGCGCGGAACCTGATCGAGAGTGGCGTGCAGGTGCTGGCCGACCAGGCATCTTGGGCCCTGCTGGAGCGGGCGGGTCTGGCCGAGCACGAGCTGGTTGGACGTGCGGGCGCCGATGATTTCGGACGAGAGTTCTTGGCGTTGGTCGTCTCGGTCAAGGTTGTGGATGGCCTGGATGAGGCGCTGGCTCATATCGCACAGTACGGCACGGGCCACTCGGACGGCATCCTGACCAACGACTATGCCCAGGCTACCCGCTTTTTGAACGAGGTGAACTCGGCAGCGGTGTACGTCAACGCCAGCACCCGCTTCACCGATGGCGGGCAGTTCGGTCTGGGCGCCGAGGTGGCTATCTCTACGCAAAAGCTACACGCCCGTGGCCCCATGGGGCTACGCGAGTTGACCACGTACAAGTGGGTCGTCGAGGGCGACTATACGGTACGAGCCTGAGGGCGGCTGGCGCCAGCTAGCCTTGACAGAGGGCGAGCGGCCGTACAGAATGGTCCTAGGTAGTTGACAACGGACTGTTCTTTTTGCGAGGAGGCAAGATGGTTAGCGGAACAAGCAGTGAAGCGCGGTTTCCCCGCAAGCTGACCTTTGGCATGGTGGGTGGCGGGCGCGATGCCTTTATCGGGGCCGTGCACCGCCGCGCGGCGATGCTGGAGGGCGACGTCGACTTTGTGGCGGGCGCGCTCTCGTCGACCCCCGAAAAGGCTCTGGCCTCGGCCAAGGACCTGTACCTCCCCGAGGATCGCAGCTATGGTAGCTGGCAAGAGATGCTGGAAAAGGAGAGCGCCCGACCCGTCGGCGATCGCATCGACTTTGTCAGCATCGTCACGCCCAACCATATGCACTATCCCGTGGCCAAGGCCTTTGTGGAGGCGGGATTCCACGTGGTCTGCGACAAGCCGATGGTGCACACCGTCGAGCAGGCCATGGACCTAGTCAACGCGGTCAAGGCCAACGACGTGCTCTTTGCCGTCAGCTACAACTACACGGGCTATCCCATGGTCAAGCAGGCGCGCCACATGGTCGCGACGGGCCAGCTGGGCAAGATCCAGAAGGTGATCGTCGAGTATCCGCAGGGCTGGTTGTTGGACCGCATCGAGGAGGAAGGCTCCAAGCAGGCGGCATGGCGGACTGACCCGTCGCGCTCGGGCGCGTCGGGCTGCATCGGCGATATCGGCTCGCACTGCGAGAACCTGGTGTCCTACGTGACGGGCCTGGAGCTGGATGCCATCTGCGCTGACCTGACCATCTTTGCGCCAGGGCGCCAGCTGGATGACGACGGCAACATCTTGCTGCGCTTCCAGGGCGGCGCCAAGGGCATTCTCACGGCCTCGCAGATCTGCCCAGGCCAGGAGAACAACCTGAGCATTCGCGTGTGGGGCACCAAGGCGGGCTTGCTCTGGCGACAAGAGGATCCCAACTATCTCTATGTGCAGACCAACGATGGCCCCGAACAGATCTACAAGCGGGGCAATGGGTACCTGTGCGACGCCGCCCAGGCCGCGGGCCGTATCCCTGCGGGTCACCCCGAGGCGTTCATCGAGGCCTTTGGCAACATCTATCACAATTTCTGCAACGCCTTGCGCGCCAAGCTGATGGGCGAGGCGCCCGACGCCATCGCGGACGACTATCCCAAGGTCGAGGACGGCGCTCGAGGCGTGCACTTTATCAACAAGGCCGTGGCCAGCAGCGCTAGCACGGCCAAGTGGACGCCGTCCGAGTTCACCCTGGCGTAGAGCTGACGGAGCGGGGCGACGTCGCCCACGCAAGAGAAGGAGAACCTATCATGGGCAAGCGACCAGTCACGTTGTTTACGGGTCAGTGGGCCGATCTGCCGCTGGAGGAGCTGGCGGCCAAGGCGCAGCAGTGGGGCTATGATGGGCTCGAGCTGGCCTGCTGGGGCGATCACTTTGACGTGGAAAAGGCTCTAGCGGACGACGGGTATTGCGACGAGCGGCGCGAGCTGTTGGCCAAGTATGACTTGGGCGTGTGGTCGATCAGCAACCACCTGGCAGGCCAGTTGGTGTGCGACCCCAACGACTTTCGGACCGACGGCTTTGCTCCCGAGGAGTTGGCAGGCCAGGCCGAGGCCAAGCGTGCGTGGGCCATCGAGACGATGAAAAAGACGGCCCGCGCGGCGGCCAAGCTGGGCGTTGAGGTGGTGAACGGCTTTACGGGGTCATCGATCTGGCATCTGCTCTATACCTTCCCGCCCTTTGACATGAGCGTCATCGAGGATGGCTTCCAGTTCTTTGCCGACAAATGGAACCCGATCCTGGACGTGTTTGGCGAGGTGGGGGTGCGGTTCGCCCTCGAGGTACACCCGACCGAGATCGCCTTTGATATCATCACCGCCAAGCGCGCGCTGGAGGCAGTGAAGTGCCGTCCCGAGTTCGGGTTCAACTTTGATCCGAGCCACCTGGTCTGGCAGGGGGTCACGCCGCATCGCTTTATCCAAGAGTTCCCCGATCGCATCTACCACGTGCATATGAAGGATGCGGCGGTGACGCTGGATGGCTACACGGGGATTCTGGGCTCGCACCTGAACCTGGGCGAGCCGCGTCGCGGCTGGAATTTCCGCTCGCTGGGGCACGGGGACGTGAACTTTGAGGAGATCATCCGCGAGCTGAACAATATCGGCTATGACGGCCCGCTCTCGGTCGAGTGGGAGGACAACGGCATGGACCGTGAGTTCGGCGCGGACGAGGCGGCCGACTTTGTCAAGAACGTGGACTTTCCGCCGTCGGCGATCGCCTTTGACGCGGCCTTTGATAACTAGCTAGGGGACATTCGCCGAGACGGCCGAGCTGTGAGGCTCGGCCGTCTTGCTATGTGTGGGAGAGGCGGGTCTGATTGCGCTGCGCGGTGGCCATGCGATGTAAGAGATAGCCCTCCAGGTCGCCGTGCGTCTCCAGGATCGGCGCCAGGACGATGTCATCCAGCACGAGGACGGTGACGCCGTCATAGACGCCCGAAAGCGAGGCGCGATGCTTGGGTGAGGGCACGCCTGGGCCCGCCGTGAGGAGGATCGCCAGCCGCAGTCCCATCTCACGGGCCTGACGAACGGCCTCGGCGAGGGCCTCGTTGGCTGGTCGCTCGTTCAGGTCGGCTCGTCGAACCAGTAGGGCAGGGCCGTGTGCGCGCCAGAGCGCGTCGTTGGCATCTTTGGCGATGGCAAAGGGTATCCCCATGTGCTTCTTGCGCGCTCTCGCGTCCGGATAGAGCGTCAGGCAGGGCACCAGCGAAAAGAGGGCGGCGGCGTAGGCCTCCCAAGAGGCTCCGCGCTGGAACAGGCCCTTGCGGTCGAGGGCGCGGGCGCGTAACGTCTCTACCCCCACAAAGGCCGCGTCGGGATCCTCGGCCCCGGGCCGCCTGGGAAGATGCTGGGCCGCCGGGATGTCAGCGCCATGGGTAGCTAGGTAGGGTTGCAGCGCCCGCTCGTAGAGTTGATTTCTGACGCGGCAAGGCTGCGACGGTTGCACGGCCCCGATCATCTCTAGCGATGCCAGAACCGGGTCGTTACGGGTAAAAGGAATCTCACGGCCGTCGATCACAATGCTTCGCAGACGGGCGCGCTCGGCTGGCCGCTGATCTAGCTGATTGATCACGTGGTGGATGTTGTCGTCGTCGACGAGCATCTCTTCGGCCGCGGCCTCCATATTGCGAGCGCTGAGCTCGGTCACGTTGGCCCGCTCCAAGAGAGCGCACAGGCGCATGGTCAGGTAAGGGTGTCCGTTGGTCAGGGTGTAGGCGTGATCCACGGCCGCATCCGGGACTGCGATCTCTAGCCGCTCGAACTCGCGCAGCAGTCGTTCTACCTCGGGGCGACCAAAATCGCGCAGATAGACCTTTTCGCAAATGTTGAGCGGCGAGTTGGCGCCTGCCGTCAGCGCGTACAGGTCGACTGCCCCGCTAAAGACAAATAGGTAACGCGCCAAGGCCTCGTCGCCGGCACGCCCCTGCGTAAAGACGGCACGCAGGGCATTGAAGACTGCGTCGGAGGCGGTTGGGCGCAGGGCGCCGACCTCGTCCAGCATGACCACCACCCGCGGAACCTCGAGCTGGCCGGCCATCTCGCGCAAGAAGCGCACAAAGCTCGCGCCATCGGTCACGTCCTGGGCGCGGGGCGCCTCGATGGGTCCCCCCATCTGCTCCGCCAACGTGTTGACGAGATGAAAAGCCAGGAACTGGAAGCAGGCTTGGCCATTCTGGGCGCGCAGGACCGAGAGGTCGATGAACACACAAGCGTAACGGCCAGCCAGATCCCGCCACAGGTTCAGGATGATGGTCGTCTTGCCGGTCTGCCGGGCGCTGAGCAGGGCGATGTACTGGGAGACGGAAGGCTGGAGCGCCAGCCGCCGCACGCGACGCAGCTCGGGGCGGTCGATCAGCAGGCGGCCCTCTTCCTCAGGTAGGAGGGGTCCGCGCGTAGGAAAGAGGAATCCGTCGTCACGGCCGCGCTCGGGGGTCGGCGGCCCGCCGCGCAGTGTTACGCCGGCCGACGAGGCGGGCTGGTCCGCCCTAGCCTGGATCACGTCCTCACGCCACAGCCGGCCGCTGTTGGAACGCAAGAACAAGACCGGCGCGGCCCAGTCGTTGGGGTCAGCACTGGCGGCGCTGGCGCCGATGCGCCCCTCGGCGACGCACTCGTCGACGGTGCGCCCCATGGCCAGCGCTCGGTAAAAGAGTCGCGCAAAGCGTATGGCGGCGCGATCCTCCACCGGCCACTGCATGGCCACGACGGCAGGAACCTCGGCGCGGACCAGCGATGGCGCCAGGCCTGCCCAGGTCCCGTTGGCGGTGTCGCAGGCGTTTAGGACAACAAGGTTTCCGCCATAGCGGCGGAACATGCGTGCGAGATCGAGTGCCTCGATGGGCGCCGACTTGGAGCGCTTGTCCTCCAGCGAGAGCCAGCCGCGTTTGTGAGCGTGGTCATAGTGGCCGTGCCCGATGAAATGGACCACGTCCGGGCTGTGCTCGAGCAGCGCCATGTGGAGCATCTCGTGGGTGGCGTGCAGGCAGGGAATCAGCTGGACCTTGCCGACGTCGATCAGCTCCTCCAACGCCTCGGCCAGCATGGTCAGTTCGTGGCGCCAGTTGAGGGCCGGTTGGTCCTCGGGGGCTGCCACCACCACCAGCAGTTTGACCGACCCTCGTTCACGAAGCGGTGGCGGCGGCGCATGGAGGCGCAGGTAGCGGACCAGCGAGATCATGGGATCAAAGACCAGGAACTCACCCTTTTGCGGGTCGTACATCAGTTCCCAGGGGAGCTTGATCAGCTCCAGCGAGTCGATATGGAGGCGCAACCTCAGGCCCCGGTTGCGTTCCCGCGCTACCTGACAGCTCTCGTACCAGAGCATCAGGCTGTCACGGGTAAACACGCTGCGCAGGAGGCGCTTTCCCAGCATGACCACGCTATCGGGGGTGCGCTCGATGCGGCCCCCGCTGGCCAAGAGGTCGGGCGTGATCTGGACGCGGTAGCGCTCACTTTCGCCTACCGGCGAGTGCAGTACCTCTGCCACCAAGCTGCCGGTGGTAGGGTCAAACTCGCCTAGGCGAAGGTCAAAGCTGAGATACTCCATCCATCGTCTCCGCGCCCTGCGAGGCGTCTTGGGTGATGATTGAGGCAGATGGCATTATAGGGATGGGGTGCGGGGAGCGTCAAGGATGCCTCCACGGGCAGCGCGCTTTTTACCCACTATTCACGTCGGGTGCTTGTGCGGCTATGCGCTTGCATCTATAATGGGGCCGCATTCCCAGAAACGGCTGCGCAACAGCGATGGGCATAGCCCTCGAGGCAGGTTAATGCGTCGTCTTTCGCTTGCTATCGCAATCGTGATGCTGGTTGGCTTGGTTTGCCCGGCGCTCGCCGCGGCCGATTCGCGCGCGCCGCGCTTGATCGAGTCCTCTCTCCTCATGAGCGGCGATCTAGGCATGATTGATACCGATCAGCATATCATGCTTCAGGTTACCTCGTGGGGTGGCGCGCCCTATCGCTATGTGGTGACCTTGGGCAACTTTACCGAGCACGATCTCCGCAGCCTACGGGTGCTGAACCGCTATTTCCCGGCTGACCCCGCGGCGCCCGAGCTGACCGAGGAGTGGTTCCCGCCCCAGATGGCGCCCGGTGAGAGCACGTCGTACACTTTTGAGTACGACCATGCGCTGCCAGATGGCTGCCATCAGCTCGAGATCCAGATAGCGGACGGTATTGGGTCGATCGTCATGGATTGCAGCCAGCCCAACAGCACCACCGTGTTCCAGTTGCCCCTCAACGGCGAGATCACGGCGTTCCTGATGGAGCCCCCTCTTACGATGGATGCGCCGGATGGTGCCAGCAAGCTGAGTCTCCACGTCACGCGCAACAGCTCGCCCGATATCATGGAGTTTGTGCGTAGCGCCCGGCCCACTGTGTTGGTGGGGCTGGGCGACGTGGGTTGGCTCACCGATGCCAAGGCGGCGTCGCCGGAAACCATTACCATCGGCCGCTATGCCGAGCCCGATCAGAACATCGAAGGTGATCCGGTGGCGCGGGCGCGGCAGTTTGTTACGGATCATCTAGAGCGCTACCACCTGAACCCTGGGGTGGACTATTGGCTGGGCTGGAACGAGCCCGTCATCCAGAGCCGTGAGGCGATGGACTGGTACGCAACCTTCGAGTCCGAGCGAGTGCTCGCCATGGCCGAGCATGGGCTCAAGGCGGCCATCGGCAACTTTTCTGTGGGGACGCCCGAGGCCGACGTGTTCGGCGGATTCCTGCCGGCAGTGCGGACGGCCATGGAGCATGATGGCATCCTGTCGGTGCACGAGTACGGCGCTCCCTCGATGCGTGCGGGGGTGGGTGCGGGAATTCCGGGCGCCGACATGGTCGATGGCGCCGGCGCTCTGACGCTGCGCTATCGTTACTGGTACAACCACTTTCTCCAGCCCAATGGGCTCGTGATCCCGTTGGTGATCACCGAGGCGGGGATCGACGGCGGTGTGATGGCGGAGGCCCCGGCCGAGGGTGATGGCTGGCGCGCCTTGATGGACATGGCTGTCCCGGACGAGTCGCTCTCGCGGGCGGCGGCCAGCTATCTGGAGCAGCTTGACTGGTACGACGACGAGGTGCGGCGCGATCCCTATGTCGTGGGCTTTGCCGTGTTCAACGTGGGCGACCCCGACGGCCCCTGGGCCAGCTTTGATATGACCGACCTCTTGCCCCAGTTGACCGACCTGGCGCTCTCCAAGCCTTAGCGATCATGAATGTAGCAAGCGGGCACCCAACGGCGGGTGCCCGCTTGTTCGTTGCGGGGAGGGGTGACCCTAGTCGCGAGGCCAGCGGCCTGCCAGGTCCGGCATGGCCGGGAAGGGCGCATGGGGTTCGCTCTGATACCAGTATCCCACGGAGCTGATGTCGTCGGTAAGCGGCTCAAACTTGCCGTTAAGCCACCATCCCAAGGCCTGGATGGTGACGCAAAGATCCTTCTGGAAGCGAATGGGAT
>ENA-UOXR01002546-UOXR01002546.1-bioreactor-metagenome-genome-assembly--contig:-NODE-2546-length-16691-cov-8.173479_pt1 | contig 16691 bp, 17 predicted proteins | sample MGYA00238164_ERZ764825 | MGnify/ENA primary metagenome ERZ764825 (study PRJEB28920, sample SAMN05720171) | bioreactor metagenome | isolation source: Anaerobic biogas reactor | place: USA:Washington...
CACTTTTTCAAAGGCGATTTTCAAGCCGATGTTGGCGGCCACTCCGCCCTGAAATACGATCGGAGCTTCGATTTTTTTGCCTTTGGCTACATTGTTCAGATAGTTTCTTACCAGGGCTTCACACAAACCCATCATTATATCTTCCTTGGGAAATCCCATCTGTTGTTTGTGGATCATGTCTGACTCGGCAAAAACGCCGCAGCGTCCAGCTATCCTGACTGCTTGAGAGGATTGGGCCGCCTGGGCGCCGAAATTTTCAATGGCAATATTTAAACGCGCTGCCTGCTGATCGAGAAATGATCCGGTACCGGCGGCGCAGACGGTATTCATGGCAAAATCATGCACGATGCCATTGTGAATCAGAATGATTTTGGAATCCTGCCCGCCGATTTCGATAATGGTTCGTACATCAGGATACGTATAAGACGCTGCGACGGCATGGGCGGTGATCTCATTTTTAACTACATCGGCTCCCAGCAGGGTTGCTCCCAGGTATCTGCCGCTGCCGGTGGTACCCACTGCGCTGATTTCAAATTCATTGTCATCATCCATCAGTTGGGCAAAGCCGCTGCGGACAGCTTCTACCGGATTGCCCATCGTGCGCAGATAGACTTTTTTTACGATTTCGCACTGATTGTTCATCAGCACAAAATTGCTGCTGACCGAACCGATATCTACCCCTAAAAACACGTCCAAAATTACGCCTCCTTAACATAACCGGCGGTGTATTTACGCCGGCTGACCATATCAATAAAAGCTTCCAGTCGGGTCTGTATCCCGGCTGTGCCGGTTAATTCATCAAACCAGAGCGTCATGCAGGGTATACCTTCTTTTTCACTGACCAGGGGCAGGATGGTTTGAGCCACGATTTCCGGCATGCAGGTCAGGGGGCCGATCTGGATAATACCGTCACAACCCTGGCGGGCCATGGCGACCGTGGTGCCAACCGTTTCCTGGCCATGCCCGCCCACCCAGTAGTTAAGATAGGGGCGGGCACTGGCAATCAGCTGGCTGCGTACCGATGGTTTGACATGTCCGCCCAGCAGGTGATCATTGACCCAGTCACTCATATAGATCGTCCTTTTTACTTCAACCCCCAGCCGGCCCAGCATTTTTATGATTTCGTAATTGGCGGCCGGTTCAAGCACCGTATATATTTCTCCTACCAGACCAATTTTAAGTGGTGCTTGTGATTTTAATTCCAGCTTCTGCATACTTTGCACGGCTTGCCGGGCCATTTTAAAGCTCTGATCGGCATTGCGGGCAGCGATGATTTCCTCCAGCCCCTGCTGATAAATCCTTTCCACCTGATCCGGATGTACTGCCCGCGGCAAAAAATATTCCAGGCCTTTTTCCACCTGCTCGACTGCATTCAGTTTGTCCCAGGCAAATTTAATGCTTTTCAGCGCCTGCCACAGACTCACATTCTGTCCCAAAGACTGCAGCTGCCTGAGCAGTATCTTTAGTTTTGAATCCGGTGCTTCCAGCACCAGCATCTGAAAATCATAACCCAGTTCCTGCAAAATCTCTTTTTCAATCTGCGCATAATATCCAAACCGGCACGGTCCCCAGCCGCCGCCCATGACGATTGTATCTGCGCCCATTTCGAGCGCTTCGATAAAATTGCCGAGATTGATTTTCATTGGCATGCAGACAAACTCGGGCGAATATTTTACTCCCAGTTCCAGGGTTCGTTTACTGATCGGCGGAGGAGTTATGAATTCCAGCTGCAGACCATTCATTAACGCCTGCAGGGCTATATACATATTCCCCATGTGCGGATAAGTTACTTTCACTGCCTACATACCTCCTTCTGCGCAGCATGTCACAAAATGCTTCCAGCCTGGTTACCATACCGGCTTCCCCGGTATGTTCATCAATAGTGATCATCATAAAAGGCTTGTTTTTGATTTTGCGTTCGATTAAATCCCCAATCATGGAATCAGGTCCGCAGCCAAAGCAAGCCAGATAAATAATACCGTCAATTTGTTCCTGTTGGGCCAGATGCAGCGCTGCTCCCACATTTTTACGTCCCAGGGTCCAGAAGACCCGTTTGGGCATGGTGGCGGCAGCGGTTTCAATTTTTATATGATCGCATCCCTCGGGTAAAATCACCTTGCAGCCCATGGAACGCAAACGCTGAATAAGATTCATACTGATGGTCTGATCATACAGGGAATAGCCATGCCCCAATACGCCGATTTGCAGATCATAGCGGGAGGGCAGATCGATCTGTCCTCCTTCCCATAAAGCGATCGCTTCCGTGGTGCTGTATCCCGATTGGCAGATCTGATTGCAATTTTTCTGCTCGGCGATCCCGTGGTGATAAGCTCGTTGAATCGCCATCCGGTCGCGGGTGAAGTAGTTTCCTACTTTCACAACCTCGCGATCGAATACTTTATTGGTTTTGCTCAAATCGACGAGCATATCAATCACGGCGGGAAGATCTGACAGGGTGGCTTTGATCATATCTGGTACGCCCATGAATTTGGGACAGATATAACTTCTAGGCTCAACACTTACCAGTCGGGGCAAAAATATGTAGTCAAGCCCCATGGTGCACAACTGCTGGACATGGCCAAAATATACTTTGACCGGGAAGCAGCTTTCATCTACGGCAGCAGCAATTCCTTTTTCCACAATTTCGCGGTTGGTCGGGCCGGAATTAACAACTTCTGCCCCCAGATCTTCAAAAAAGGTTTTCCACAGGGGATAGTAATAATGGTAAAAAAGTCCTTGCGGTATGCCTACTCGCTGCATTTTTACCCTCCTTGCATCTCTAATCTTTAGGATTAAATATAATCGCTGCCAGATAGCCGAAAACGATGGCCGCGGTTATGCCTGCTGCTGTCGCCGCCACCCCGCCGCTGAAGGCGCCAAGAAGTCCTTTTGCCCTTACTCCGTCGATCGCTCCCTGGGCCAGACTATGTCCAAATCCGCTCAGAGGTATGGTAGCACCGGCCCCGCCTAAATCCACCAGAGGCTGATAAAGCCCCAGAGCGCTTAATAATGCACCTCCGGTAATAAACCCTACCAGAATGTGACCGGGAGTTATACCGGGTTTGGTCAGATCCATGGCCAGTTGGCCGATAACACATAAAGCGCCTCCGATGATAAAAGCCATTACGTATGACATATTCCTGCAGCCTCCAATTATAAAATTAAGTTCATATCTGCAGCTTAAACATTTTCAATCGCGATTGCATGGGCAATACCGGGGATACTCTCGCCCTGAAAAGTGCTGGTGGGACTCATCAGGGCACCAGTGGCCACAAACAGCAGTCGATTGATTTCCCCGCGGCTCATTTTTTTCAGTAACGGCCCGCATAACATGGCGGCTGAACACCCGCATCCACTGGCCCCGGATTTAATGTCGGGCAGTCCATCATAGAGCAGCACGCCGCAATCGCTATAATTAGGTGGGGGCATGAGTCCTTGCTGGATAAATATCTGGCTGGCCAGATTCGCCCCTATGCTTCCCAAATCCCCGGTTACCACCAGATCATAATAATCCGTTGTTCGCTGCGTATCTTCGAAATGGGCTTTGATGGTACTACCGGCTGCCGGGGCCATAGCCGCACCCATATTGGCGGGATCGGTAACCCCCATATCAACTACTTTGCCGACGGTGGCACAGGTGATGCGCGGGCCGTTGCCGCCAGGCTGCACCAAAATTGCTCCTGCTGCCGTCGCCGTCCACTGGGAACTAAGGGAACTCTGAATTCCCTGCTCCACCGGATTACGATACTGACGTTCGGCAGTATAATGATGGCTGCAGGTAGCTGCCACTACTCGCTCAAAAAAACCGGCTTCGGTCAGCATAGCCGCCAGCAACAAAGATTCAGCCATGGTTGAGCAAGCTCCATACAGGCCCAAAAAAGGAATATTTAATTGCCGGGCAGCGTAATTGGCGGAAATAATTTGATTGAGCAGATCTCCGGCCAGCAGCAGTTCTGCATCCCCGGCATCAAACCCGGCTTTAGCTGCTGCAGTGTGTACGGCTTCCTGCAAAATACTATTTTCAGCCTTTTCCCAACTGCTTTGCCCATATAAATAATCAGCCAGGATTTTATCAAAATCTTTGGCCCACGGCCCTTGTCCCTCTTTGGGGCCAACGATCGAGGCCCAGGCACTAATGACCGGAGGATTTGAAAACTTGACACTTTGTTGTCCCAGCTTCTTTGGCGCTGTCATTTTATTCCTACCTTCGTTGCTTATTTAAACCAATAACTGATTAAGCCAATCAGGACTGAAGCTGTAAAGCCAAACAGCAGAGTAGGCCCGGCAATGCTGAATATCTTTGCCCCCACCCCGAATATATAACCTTCTCGTTTAAACTCCATGGCTGATGCGACAATCACATTGGCAAAACCGGTTATGGGAACAATCGAACCGGCTCCGGCTTTTTCACCGATTTTGTCATAGACCCCAATCCCGGTCAGTAACGCTCCCAAAAATATCATAATTATTGCCACGGCAGATCCGGCATTGATTTGATCCATGCCCCTGAATTGAAAGTAATTGAGCATCCCCTGGGCAATTACACAAATCAGCCCGCCGACTGCAAAAGCCCACAGGCAATGACTCAGCAAAGGTGGTTTAGGCTTGGTCTGGTTGACCAGATTCTGATATTCCTTTTTTTCCGCTGCCTTCAGTTCTTCACTCTTGCCTTCATTCATATGTTGTCCCCCTCAATAAAATATTATGGACTCTGCCCGGATAGATTATTCAGAATGATAAGCACAGCGGTTATTAAATCTTCTTAAATTGCAGGTTGATTAATAAGTAAATACGTTCACCACTGTCATCCTGAGCGTATACTGTCATCCTGAGCGCATACTGTCATCCTGAACGCATACTGTCATCCTGAACGAAGTGAAGGATCTCGCTGGAACTAGATCCGCTGACGCTCAGGATGACAAAAACATAGATACCGCCCCAAGATCCGTTAGCTTCCAGGATGACATAATACTATTTTCATTGTGGTTGTGCCCTGCGGGTATGGGTGGTTAGTTAGGAAAATACCCAAATAGATTTGGTGCCGTTGCAAAATCCTTATTTAAAAAACAAACAACTTCGCGTCTGCAGCACAGACTCGAAGTTGTTTAAACTGTTTAACTTATATTATTCGGTATAAGCAACTTTGATGGTGGCCTTGTATTCAATGATCTGGTCTTCCTGGCAATTGGCGGTCCAGTTGTAGACCTCTACTCCGGTGATATTGCCCATCTCCCGCGAAGCTTCCTTAACTGCATTTTTCACGGCATCATTCCAGTCTTTCTTGGACTCGCCAATCACTTCTGCAACTTTGATCTGCATACCATTACTCCTTTCAAAATTTAAGGAGAACCCATCCGTGCCAATAGATGTGTTCTCCTCCTTGCTTATATTTTGTTTTCATGGCAAATTTTTATTCTAGAAGATTTTTCAACTTGATCAGGGCGGCCTTTTCGATGCGCGACACCTGCACCTGGGATACGCCCAGATCTTCAGCAATGACCATCTGGGTTTCATCTTTAAAATACCGTCTGAGCAGAACCTCCCGTTCGCGTTCCTCCAGTTTGGCCAGGGCTTCACGCAGAGCCATCTGCTCCAGCATGGAAACATTGCCGTCTTCATTGGCCAACTTGTCGATTAGGGATAACTGCTCCTTTTCTTCGCCGGGGATTACATCCTGCATATAAGCCGGGGATTGACAAGCCTCCATGGCCAGAACGATTTCTTCTTTTTCAATTTCCAAAAGGCTGGCGATCTCTGCGATACCCGGCTCCCGACCCAAATTTCCACGTAATTTTTCCTGGGCCCAGCGTATTTTCCCGTAGGTTTCCTTTAAACCTCGCTGTACTTTGACAATGCCGTCATCACGCAGGAATTTCTTTATTTCGCCAATGATCATGGGAACTGCATAGGTGGAAAAGCGCACATTATAGGTAAAATCAAATTTGTCAATGGCCTTTAACAAGCCGATGGAACCGATCTGAAAAAGATCTTCGTATTCATACGAGCTGTTTTTAAATCTTTCCAAAACCATATAAACCAGCCCGATATTGTTTTCATAGACCCGGGCGCGGGCATCGGCATCTCCTTTTTGGGCCAGCTCCACCATCTTTTCATTATTGTCATATTTATTTTCAGGGGGCAAATTCATCACCCCTTGCTTAAGCTAAAGCTTCTCTGTCATGGTACATGAACTTACGTCGCAGAGTTACACTGGTTCCTTCCCCGACCATGCTCCTTACCTCAACATCGTCCATAAATGATTTCATAAACGTAAATCCCATCCCCATGCGGGATACGTCACTGGAATAGGTCGGTTCCATAGCCTGCTTGATATCAGCAATGCCTTTGCCAAAATCATCCACCATTATTTCCAGGGAACGTTCATCGCCAATACTGGCCATCACTACGATTTTCTTATTACCGTTATTATCGTAAGCATGAATGATACAGTTGGAAACTGCCTCTGATACCACCAGTTTTATTTCTTCAATTTCCTCCAGGGTACAGTCAAGCTGGGCAACAAAGGCGCCCACGCAGGCCCTGGCAAAGGAAACATTCTCGGGAAGACTGGGAAATTCGATGCGCATATAATTTCTTATGTTCATAAGCTTTCCAGCCGGAGCTGGTCTCCACCTCCTTTTATATATTAATGATATCCTGTTCATTTTTATAAATCGGAATTAATTTGTTTATGCCGCTGAAGACTAAAATTTTTTCGATCGAAGGAGCGGCGCCGACAATATACATATGCCCTTTTTGCGCATGAATTTTTTTGTAACGGCCGATAATCACTCCCAAACCGGAACTATCTATGAAGGTGACTTTCTCCAGGTTAATGATAAGGTTACTTATTTGCTTGCTGTCGAGACGGCTGTCTATTTCCCGGCGTAGTTTTTCCGCGATCAGCATATCAAATTCGCCGGATAGTTTAACTACCAACGTACTTCTGACCTGTTTAAATTCTATCCTCATAATAAAAAGTCCCCTCTCTGTATAATGGAACTGATAGGTAGTTCCACAGAAAGGGGACTAATTCCTTCCACTAAATTCCAATCATAATAGATAAGTTTCAACAAACATTTTCTTGATTTGCTTGATGATTCCACCCCGTTTAACATCCTGAGCTGCAATTAATTCAACACTTTTAATTTTCGTGCCGTTTTTATATATCTGCACTTCACCGAGCTTTTCTCCTTTGCTTATGGGTGCATCGACATATTTAAGCAAAATCTGTTTGCTGGTAATTTTGGCTTTTTCTCCTTTAATAAACAGGGAGCCAACATCTTCCCGGGCCACGGCCTGCACCTGATCCAAGTTGCCTTTGCCGACCCTGACCACACCGCATACCTTGTCGCGGGGCACAAAAGTTCTATAGGCATAACGGGCAAATCCATAATTGTATATTTCCATCGAATCGCGGAAATGGCCACGGGTTTCCGGAGAAGCCATGACCACGGCAATCAGCCGCAGACCGTCCCTTTTTACCGTCGAGGTCAGACAGTTTTTAGCTTCTTCGGTATAGCCGGTTTTAAATCCATCGGTACCCTTATACCACCATAGCAGCTTATTGGTATTGTAAAGAATGAATTTACCCCCGCGCAGCGGATATTCCTTAATGGAACAGTATTCCATAATCCGCGGATGCTGCAGGGCAGCCCGGGCCAGTATGGCCATATCAGCCGCGGTCGTATAATGGCCGTCCGCCGGTAAACCGTTGGTATTGATAAACTGGGTATTCTTCATGCCCAGTTCCTTGGCCCGTTCATTCATTTTAGCCACGAAATTTTTATTTGTACCTTCCAGTTTTTCGGCTACGGCTACAGAAGCATCATTGGCGGAACCAACTGCTATGGCGATCATCATATCCTCAAAGGTCATTTCTTCACCCGGGGCAAGATATATCTGGGACCCTCCCATTTTGGAAGCATTTTCACTGGTGGTTATTTCCTCCTTGAGGGTGACCCGCCCCTCCTCCAGGGCCTCAATCGCTAAAAGCATGGTCATCAATTTGGTCATACTGGCCGGAGGCAAGCGTTTATTATCATTTTTAGCCAGCAGAATTTTTCCCGAATCCGCATCCGTCAATATGTAGGCGTCAGCTTTGACGGTTTCCAATTCGGCGCTGGCCAGCGCCGGCGGGACCAGTCCCAATAAAAAAATAATCATCATTACACAGGCAATTGTGTATTTTTTTCTCATCTTTAAGCTACCTCCCCCATAACTTTGTAAAAGTATATTGAAGAGGACAGCAGATTATTCCAGATAAGGACAATTACTCAGAAGCCTGGCCTGCGATTATTGCAGCGTCTTTTCGAGGATTTCAATGAGATCCTGACGACTGGGGGTAATAAGATTATTAACCAGATTTTTGGCTTGCATCGTCTGCTCAATAAATGTTTCTTTTTCGCTCTGACTGCAAACCGGAGCCGGACCACAAAGCGTCTCCATCAAGCGTTGAAAATGTTGCAGATCTTCAAATCCGGAAATCTCCAAGGCCTGGCTTGTTTTAGGATCAGCACTGTGGTGCAGATTATAGTCCAGATAGGCGGTCATGATTAAGCCATTGGCACGTCCATGGGGTACATCCTTGTAAAAGGTAAAAGGATAACCCAGCGCATGCGGTATGGAGGTTCCGGTGGTACTGATCGCCATACCGCCAAGCATGGAACCAAACAACAAAGCTTCACGGCTGGCCATGGTCACTGTCTTGGATCGGCCCAGAAGTTTTAATTCTGCGCCCAGAATTTTAAGAGCAGCGTGCGCATGCACTTCACTCAGCGGAGTGGTTTTCACCGACAGATAGCTTTCCAGCGCATGGGAATAAGCGTCTACCGCTGTATCAGCCGTGATTTGCCAGGGCAGTTCGCTGGTATAGCGAGGATCCAGAATCGCCAGCCGGGGGATGATTTTGGTACTGGCAATGCTCCTTTTCGTTTTATGGGCGGGAAAAGTCAGAATCGAATAGGGCGTTATTTCCGAACCGGTGCCGGCCGTCGTAGCAACCGCTGCCAGTGGCAGAACTTCTCCGTACTGCCCGTTCAGCAGTGCTTCTTCACTAATATCATTGCGGGCCAGAATAGCTATGGCTTTGGCTGCATCCAGAGGAGACCCGCCGCCGATGCCGATGATGAAATCAACCCCGCACGCTCTGGCCAGCCGGGCGCCGGCACGGGCAGTGTCAATGGAAGGATTGGCCTCCACCTGGTCAAATATTTCCCAATTAATATGTTGATGCTGCAGCGCCTGGCAGATATCATCCAATGCGCCAATACGCCGGGCTGAACCGCCCTGGCCGGTAACGATCAGGGCCTTGCTGCCCAGTCCCTGCAGAATATTATTGTTTTCTTTGACGATGTTGGTACCGAAGTAAATATGACCGGGTAAATATGACTGCCATAACATTATGCTTCATCTCCTGTCTGATAAAAATATAGTAGTTATAAGGTAAAAATCAGTTGAGGATTGTCTTGGCCAGTGCAGTAAAGACGATTTCATCTGGTATCTGGTGCCGTTAGCGATCGGAAGGCAAGCGCAGCGCATCCTGAGCGTCGGCGGATCTACGGCACTTGCGAGATCCCCCCTACGGGGACTACATATATGACCTGACGGTCACAATTAAGGTAGCTTCGCTAGCGATCAGAATGACAGTATTGCATGATTATTTGAATTATGCAAAACTCTCACTTATTATCCAGGAAGCAAAAAGAACGTCCCCGTGCTTCCTTACGTTACGGTTTGGTAAATTAGCGGCGGATTGTTGGCAGCTGTATCACTCAGCTGGAAAGATTCCAGCAGTAATTGACACACGGGTGGCAGAAGCTCCCTGCGATTGGCATGCATGATGGCCAGGGGTTCACCGGCCTGTACATAATCCCCGCGTTTTTTGACCAGTTCTATGCCGACGGCCGGATCAATTTGATCCTCGAGTTTTTCCCGCCCGGCTCCCAGCAGCATGGCGCTGTGCCCTACTTTCATGGCATCCAGTTTGGTAATGTAACCGCTCTCTTCTGCAAATACCTTTTCTTTGATGCTGGCCTGGGGCAATCCATAGCCAGGTAAATCATACTGCAGATGACCTCCCTGAGCCACCACCAGGTCATCAAATTTGGCCAGCGCTGCACCGGACACCAGCAAATCCCGCAGTTTTCCCCGGGCGGTTTCAATATGGTCGGATTTACCGCCCAGGATCAGCATATGCGCCGCCAATTCGATGCACAATGCTTCCAGATCTTTTGGTCCCCGCCCTTGCAGCAGGTCAATGGATTCTTTAACCTCCAGGGCATTGCCGACACAATATCCCAGCGGCTGGCTCATATCCGTAATCAGGGCCACCACCTGACGGCCTGCGCCCCGACCGATTCTGACCATGGTTTCCGCCAGGCGGAGGGCCTGCTCCTGCTCTTTCATAAATGCTCCCTGCCCTGTCTTGACATCGAGAACGATACCCTGGGCACCGGCAGCTATTTTCTTGCTCATAATACTGGAAGCAATCAGGGGAATGCTCTCGATGGTGGCAGTAACGTCACGAATGGCATAGAGTTTTTTGTCCGCCGGTACCAGATTGCCGCTCTGGGAAATTACCGCCGCTTTGACTCTATCCACCTGGGCAATAAACTCCTCCCGGCTCAGTTCAACTTTAAAGCCGGGAATCGATTCAAATTTATCGATTGTACCTCCGGTATGACCCAGCCCCCGGCCCGACATTTTAGCCACCGGAATACCGGCTGCGGCTGCCAGGGGAATTACCACCATGGTGGTTTTGTCGCCGACTCCCCCGGTGCTGTGTTTATCCACCTTAATACCCTCCAGGGCTGACAGATCCATAACTTCCCCGGAATAAGCCATCGCCAGGGCCAGGGCAGTTGTTTCCGCATCGCTCATACCCTGTAAATAAACCGCCATGGCCCAGGCGGAGATTTGATAATCGGGAATCGAGCCGGCGCTGATGGCTTGCACCATAAATTCAATTTCCGCCGGGCTCATCTCCAGCCCGTCACGTTTTTTGGTGATGATCTCTATGACATTCATGATTTATCTCCTCGTATAATAAGTTTTGCAAACAGATTTAATGCGTTTGCAAGCGTTATTTAGTGATTAGAGTTTAGCTGCGGAAAACCCTGATGCTGCAATATTTATATTCGAATATCGGCCAAGGTGACGTCTTTATCTTCTTATTAATAAATAAAAACTTTCGCCAGGTAATTGGTCGGCCTTTACGCCCAGATATTCCGCCACTGTCTGGCCCAGATCAGCAAATGAAGACCGCACCGGCAGCATGACGCCGGCTTTGACCCCCTGGCCGTACACCAGCAGAGGAACCTGCTCCCGGGAATGATCAGTACTAATGGTGGTCGGATCACAGCCGTGATCAGCGGTGATAAACAAAACATCCTCGGCTTTCATGGCCGCCATGACCTGCGGCAGATAACTGTCAAACTCCTCCAGCGCCCTGGCATAGCCGTGCGCATCATTGCGATGGCCGTACAGCTGATCAAAATCAACCAGATTTACAAAAAGCAGTCCGGCAAATTCAGCGTTGGTAATAGCCTGAACGGTTTTCTCCAGTCCATCCCGGTTGTTGTCAATATGTTGGGAAGAACTAATTGATTTACCGGCAAAAATATCGTAGATTTTGCCTATGCCGACTACTTCCCGGCCGGAGGCGACAATCAGATCGAGAATATTTTCCGGCGGCAACAGGGAAAAATCATGCCGGTTGGCGGTACGGACAAAGGCACCGGCCTGTCCAATAAAGGGCCTTGCAATCACGCGGCCGACGTTATGTTCGCCCTGCAGCATTTCCCGGGCAATTCGGCAGTATCGGTACAGTTCTTCCAGGGAAATAATTTCTTCGTGGGCTGCAATCTGGAAGACACTGTCCGCCGAAGTATAGACAATGGGGAACCCAGTTTCCATATGACGTTCTCCAAGTTGCTTGATAATCTCAGTGCCGGAGGCGACAGTGTTGCCCAGGGTCTTACGGCCGATGCGATCTTCAAATTCCTTTATCAGATCCTCCGGAAAGCCCTGCGGATAAGTAGGAAAAGGATGATCCTGGATGATCCCCATCATCTCCCAATGCCCGGTGGTGGTATCCTTGCCTTTGGATTTTTCCCGCATAATGCCGGCCGCGCCCTTGATTTTATCGACAGCAGGAACCCCCTCAATATCGGCCAGATTTCCCAGCCCCAGAGACTGCAGATGGGGAAGATGAAGCCCGCCCACAGCCCGGGCAGTGTTAACAATCGTATTGCTGCCTTCGTCGCCATACAGACAACTGTCTTCCATGGCTCCTATTCCTACACTGTCCATTATGATTATGATTGCTCTTGCAGTCATAACAATTAACCTCCTTTAATGCTTGTCCCAGATATCCCAACTTTTATGCGCGCGGATGGCATTGATGGTAAACTTCGCGCAGATGACTGCGGGTAATATGGGTATAAATCTGGGTGGTTGATATATCGGCATGCCCCAGCATTTCCTGCACCGCTCTTAAATCAGCACCGTTTTCCAACAGGTGGGTGGCAAAGGAATGGCGCAGTGTATGCGGAGTAATTTCTTTTTGGATACCGGATTTTTCTGCATACCCGGACAGGATTTTGAAGAATCCCTGTCTGGTCATGGGACGGCCGTGGGCATTAAGAAAAAGGGTTCTCTCATGTTGACTCCTGACCAGTTCCCGGCGGGATCTGGTCAAATATCGCTGGACCCAGGTTATGGAACTGTTATTAACGGGAACAATCCTTTCTTTGCGGCCTTTGCCCAGGCAGCGCAGAAAACCGGCCGTAAAATTAATGTCATCGATCTGCAGGGAAAGCAGTTCCGATACCCGCAGCCCGGTGCCATACATCAATTCCAACATGGCCCGGTCCCTCAATCCCAGCGGCCGCATGACATTGCATTGTTCTATCAGTTTGTCCACTTCTTCGATGGATAAAACCCGGGGTAATTTGCGGTTAATTTTGGGGGTTTCCAAATCCGTAGTCGGATTAATAGCCAGGTGGTCTTCCATTACCATAAACTTGTAAAAACTTTTGATGCTGGACAAACTGCGGGCAACCGTTGAATAGGCTGCCCCCTCATCCATTTGCCAGGCCAGAAAGCTAATTATATCCCGCTTGCTTACCTCTTCCCAGCTTAATATAGCTGAATTTGTCTTTCCAAGATAAGTTAAAAATTTATTGAGATCTCTCCTGTAGGCAGCCTGAGTGTTTGCGGCCAGGCCTTTTTCCAATCCCAAATATTCCAAAAAGGCTGCAACATAACTTTCCATAGCTTGAGCTCCTGCATTTTCTTTTCCTTCTTTGACACTCAGAAGTCTTATTCCTGCCTATTCTTTTTCTTGATAATAAAAGTTTTGCACTTTGACCACGAAACGGTCCATTTGTTCGTTAAACACTTTTTCCTGCTGCAATTTTTGCCCGTCAGCGTCATTATTGACCCGCATCGGATTGCCACTGGGGTGTTCGTCAGCAAACCAACCGCTGAAGACCGGTACCTTGTCATAAATCAACCCTGATACCATCGGTATGGCGGCAGCAAACAAAGCCACCACGATGACAACTGCCACTATTTTCGCAACCTTCTCCTTCCATTTGCCCACTACAATAATCATTTTAGCCCCTCCCTCCAATTATTCAAACAAATATTTGTATAAACCAGGGTGAAAAATAAGCCTCAATCAATGCGCCGGCCAATATCACCAGCAATAAAATCAGCATCTGGCCTGTAAAGGCAGCCAGAGCTCTGCCCAATGATAATGTATTGCTGTGTCTGCCGCCGGTGATAAAAATTGTAAATTTGATGGCCGTCACCGACCAAACAATCAACAAGGGTATGTAGAGCAGATTCTGCGGTAAAATTGCCAGTATACTGATTAGAATTCCTTCCCCGGCCCTTTCCTGCACCAGGAAGCCGATGGTAAATCCAAGCGAAAACCCCTTTAAGAAGCAAATTCCCAGGATCAGCGGCATACCAATTACCGTAAGGCCAAGGAACCAAACCAGAACAATGGTCTTGGCCTGGTTCAGGAAAGCATAAAACAGCAATCTGCCGCCGGCCAAATCTCCTTGACTGCTGCCCCGCAAATAATTGTCAATAAGATAAAGCAGATGGCTTCTTACCGATGCTTCCAGATCATGTACCCGGTAGCTGCCGCTTATCAGACCGGCAATGAAAATTATTGAGATCAGCAAATACTGCCAACGGTTGGCTTTGATATGTTTAAAGATAGCGCCGATAAGATTCATGCTCCAACCCTTTCCCGGCCCGAATTGCTGCCAAGCCCTCCCTTATCATTCATATTTATAGCCGGGTCAGTTTATGCCCAAAAGAAGATAAAAAAGATGCAGCCTGCCACTTGGCCTGCTACATCATTTATGTTTAAAAGATGATAAAGAAAAACCGGTTATTTTTTTGTTAAATAATCTGCAGCTCCAACAAAACCCTTTCAATGTCAATACGCAAATAAAAGGCTCTTAGACGGAATCGTTTTTTTCAAGTTAAATAATCTGCAACCAAAGGAATGCTGAAGTAAATGTGAAGCGACGGTGCCGTATGGTATCGTCGGCTGCTAAACAACCTACATCATCATCTGTTTGCGTAACATTTCATAAATCACTGGAACGACCTGTTTTTTACGGGAAAGCACCCCTTTTAGAAAGATCCCGCCCTTGATATGATCATGCTGAAATTCTTCTTCGACCAAATTTCTCATCTCGCCAGCCACGATCAGCTCTGTACCCTCTTCAAATATATCGGTGACCATCAGGCACATCAGCGCGTATCCGTTTTGCGCGCAGAGATTTTCCATGGTCGCTATCAGGTTTTTTCTACGCTCGGCAAACTGATCCAGATCGATGGTCTCCACCTGGGAAATAGCAAACATTGTGGTTCCGCTGACATATTCTTTCAGGTCTTCACTGATTAGCTCCAAATCCGTCTGTTTATCCACCCGGCTGTTCTCAGCAAACAGCTTTTTGCCCCAATCTATTGGATCCAGGCCACAGATGTGCTGCAGTTCCTGGGCAACCCTTTTATCTTTGGCAGTGGTGGTGGGCGATTTAAAAATCATGGTATCGGTCATGATGCCTGATAACAGCAGAGCCGCAACGTTATTGGCCATAAAGACCTTGTTGGTCAGAAATTTATCCGCTACCAGGGTGGAAGTTGAGCCGACCGGCTCATTATGAAAATAAATCGGGAAGATGGTCTGCAGATCACCGACTCGATGATGATCAATAATTTCCAGTATTTCGGCTTCCTCTACCCCATCCACAGCCTGCTTCTTTTCATTGTGATCCACCAGAATGATTTGTTTGCGCTTCATTTGCAGCAAATTGTACCGGGATATCATGCCCAAATAACGATTGTCATCATCCACCACCGGGTAATTGCGAAAACGGGTGGATAACATCATTTTTTTGGCTTCCTCCGCTTTTTCATCTTTCTCAAACAAGACCAGATTTCTGGACTTCATAATGGAGGATGCCTTCTTCGCCAAGATTTGCCGCAGGATTTCCGGACTGTTGTCGATGTCCCTACCCGTACCGAGCGCTTCCAAATAGATCATGGCGATGTCGCCGATGGTGATCAGGCCTAGAAACTTTTGTTTTTCATCCAGTACCGGCACGGTTTTCAATTTATTGTTGCGCATAATGTTGCCCAATTCGACCAGGGTCGTGTCCGCACCTATATAAAGGCTACGTTCTTCATCCAGCAGATCCTCCACGGTAGTACCGACATTGGACAAGATCATGGGATATTCAAACTCCAGATGATCGAGCAAAGCTTTTAATTCATCCTTTAATTCTCCGGCCGCCGCGGCGATATATACGCCTTTATCGGTGCTCTGCTTGTATACTTTATAGCTGATCGCGGCGGCAACGGAGTCTACATCCGGATTCTTATGACCAATAACATAAACCGGTTTCATCCAATTCCTCCAACCATAAATCCATTTGCGACAATTGTACCATATTTCATATGGCAAGCTAGGATGTTTTCACAGGAAGTAGGTGGAAGCTATCGAAGCAGAGCAAATCTACCTCTAGATTAAATATCATTTCTGTCATTTTATTGTTAATCATAAATTAATTTGGTATTATAAGGTAAATATTGCTTTGGTTGGAGCGGTATCTTAAAGAACTAATCTTTTAATTGTTTAAGATACGGGAGGAGAATTCTATGGATAAAATGCCATTATATATGATCCTTCTTCAGTCATTTCCGGAGACCCTTATATTAATCTATATTGGCCTGGCTTTGACGGGAGCCAAGCTTTCTAATAAAAAAGTAATATTTGTAGCCTTAGCCGGTGCTTTTTTCAGTTATTTTATCCGCGGTTTTCCCATACCGCCCGGATCCAATGTGTTTATTCAGCTCCCGGTCATCGTAATCCTGCTTTCCATAACAGGCCAACTTCCTCTATGGCTTGCGCTGGTCAGTATCATACTGGGGTTTTTATGTGTCAGTTTTACGGAAATGTTATTTATTCCACTCACTGCCGCTATAAGCGGGATTTCCATCCAGGCCGCTTTAGCCGATCCCCTGTGTCGTATACTGTTCCCTCTGCCCGAGTTTCTTTTTCTTACATTCCTGATTATTTACCTCAGACGAAAAGAAATCCATATTAATACCTTTAATATTGACCGGCCGGAGATAAAAATGTATGGCAAACCGCTGGTGAT
>ENA-UOXR01002551-UOXR01002551.1-bioreactor-metagenome-genome-assembly--contig:-NODE-2551-length-16662-cov-6.914976_pt1 | contig 16662 bp, 17 predicted proteins | sample MGYA00238164_ERZ764825 | MGnify/ENA primary metagenome ERZ764825 (study PRJEB28920, sample SAMN05720171) | bioreactor metagenome | isolation source: Anaerobic biogas reactor | place: USA:Washington...
ATCTCAAGCTGGCGGGCAGTTGAAGAGCGCCGGTCAGACGGTAAGGGAATCAAAGTCGATAACGCAATTCCGGCCTGCTTCTTTGGCATGGTACAGAGCCTTGTCTGCATTTTCTATAATCTGCTCACGTTTCATACCGGACCGGTACAGGCAAAAGCCGATGCTTATGGTCACCGGTATGTTTCCGCGGAAGCGGTGGTTTTCCACTGTATGCCGGATTCGTTCAGCATAATTGTCACACTCTGCGGTGGTGTTGGTAGTCATGAGTATGGCAAACTCTTCTCCGCCGTAGCGGACAGCCGTATCCATGGTTCGGGTCACCGATCGCAATAACATCCCCAGTTCGTGCAGTATCCGGTCTCCGGCGGGATGTCCCCGGGTATCGTTTATTTTCTTGAAATGATCAATATCGCACATGAGCAACGCAAATCCTTGGCCTGTTCTTTTGGAGGATGCGTAGTTCTGTTCCAGCGCTTCCTGAAAGTAGTACCGGTTATATAGTCCGGTCAGCAGGTCGTGTGTGGATCCATATTCTATTTTGTCCCTGATTACATGTTTGGTCACAAAAAATACGAACAGCAGGACTAAAACAATGGTAAAGAAAATTGCGGAAACAAGATTGAATCGTTTCGTATAGGCCAGGGTCTGGTGCTCTATATGGGCAATAAGCGCGTTTGATGAATACCAGATAATTTCAGATTGTTCGAGGATTTCATCTTGGGGAGCATCCTGTTCGATGAGACGAACCAGAACCTCCCAGCTTCCGAGCGTCGCCGTGAAGTACTGTTCGTCATACGATCCATAGAAAGAATTCGCTGACCGGGTATGAGCGAACAAGATGTCTATGGACTGTTCGATCTCCGGTAGGTACATGGCCACCGGCTTCCCGGATAGATGGATTTTTATGATCCGTTGCGCACCGCCGCGGATCTTTCCGGCTTCATTGATAAGGGCCGAGTTCTTTTCAATAACATTGGCGTTCTCATTAATAAATAGTGTGAGTCCGCTTATGGTCAGAATGAGCCACGCGAGGATCACAAGAACGTGATTGACCGCGGTTTTGCGGGGCTTTGATTGTATCACGGGGACACTCAGTTCCGGCGGAAACGCTGGAGGATTCCCCGGTCATGCAGGATACAGGCGACTCCGGCAAGAACCACGAGAACGCCGGCAATGCGCACAAGGAAGATTCCTGTGCTTCCGGGGAAGATAATCAGGATGAGCGCGATGCCGATCGATGCAATCGCTTCGTAGAGGTAGCCGGTGGTATCCATACCGCTTTCTTTCATCCGGGTTACCGCGTAGATTTCGAGGACTGCCGAAACAATAAGATGCGCCGCCAGGATGTAGGCGGTAATGATCCATACGGTGCCGGCAAGAACCAGGGGGAGGACAATCGCGAGGACGCCGATTCCCATTCCCAGAACGGCCCTGACGGTGAGGGTTCTGCGGAATACCGGATCATCGAGTTCGGTTCTGAACCGGGTAAAGGTATACAATCCGCTCACAAATGCGGCCACGCCGAGGCTGATAACAACCGCCCCGATAAATCCCTGGGGGGCGAAGAGCATGATGAGTCCGGTAATGGTAAAGATGATCCCCGCGATCAGGTAACTGCGCATTTTTGTTCTCCTTGATACCACGTAATCAGGCAAGGATGTCGATGTTTTTTCCTGCCGTCTGCTCGGCTATTTCTTGTGCCGAATCCATCATTTTTGTGAGTATTTCACCATACGCGCGCATGTCATCCAGCGCCATGCGCTGAACGCTCACGGCTGCTTCCAGCTGCACTTTCTGGAGCGGGAAATCTATGGAAACCGGCGTAATACTCATACTCTTACGGTAATGCAGAACCGGTACGCTGTCAATCTTTTGTCAATTGACACGCCGGAGCATTTCCATGAAGGCTATTCCCGGTATCGGCCGGTCCGGGAAGAAGTTTTTTCCGTCCGGCAGGTTCATGAATTCCCATTCAACACAGCCCATGACGGAATCGAACCAGCGTGAACCGTGGGGGACGTCCAGGACGGGGCTTTTGGGGTTCGGAAGGGTACGGATACGGTCGGAATACCGTGTTTTGAGCCCGGGTTGTGCCCTGTGTTCCGCGTTAAGCTGCCAGAGTATCCAGGCCGCATGTGCCCGGGTTATGCGGTCCTGCAGGCGGACTGTTCCCAGGGAGTCAACAGGAATTATGCCCCGGTTGTTCAGGTCCCGGTACAACCGGTCGGTCGTCCACAGAGATCCACCGGTAATGTTTGCAAGAAGGGTTGTTTCGTCGCGGATCAGGGTCAGTGCGTCAGTCAGGGTTATTTCTGGTTTAGCCGCGAGAGCATCCGAAGATGCGGAACTGTCCGGAGAAATGGAGCGGAGGGTCCATGCCTGCTCGCGTTCGGCGCCATACGTCTCCCGGTAGTAGGTGGGGAGCGCCGGAAAGGCTGCATCCCAGGCGGCAACTGCTTCACGGTAGCGGCGTAATTCGCCGAGGGTCCGGGCACGTTCTATTTCTATGACGGCGGGTGTGTCGGCAAGGTCCCGGAAGGAGTCGAGGAACGCCAGACGTTCTTCCGCGGACGATTTCAAACGGGCTTCAAGAACTGCAACAGCAGTCACTCCGGGGGCAAGCGTTTGTGCCCGGCGAAGGGCCCGGAGGGCTTCCGGCCGTTTTCCTTCAATGAGAAAGAGGCGTCCTGACCAGGCAAGCAGTGTTGCCTCAAAAACCGTATCCTTGATCTCTTTTTGCTCAAGGTCCCGGATGGTTTTCCGTGCATCGAGTACTTGTGCAAAACCGGCGGACGTGTCGAGCGGGACAATGGAAGCGGCAATGTCTGCGATATCCCCCGAGAGGCCATCGTCGACGGTTGACGCGAGTGTGTCTTTCTGCAGCGATGCGCACGAGACCGTCAGTACCAGCAGTGTGCCCAGCAATATAATGGAAATTTGTTGCCGTACCATGTAATCCTCCTAACGCAGCTGCCAGCCGTAGAGACGATAGTCCATACCGACGGCAAAGCAGTTGGCGATTCCGTCACCGTTTATATCGCCAAACCAGGGAGTCCCCCAGGCGGGCAACGGGAAATTGTCGAGCGGTTCAAGTTCCCGGGTAAATCCGTAGAGGGCATTTGCGTCTCCGGTAGCAAAGATCTCGGGAGTTCCATCTCCGGTCACATCATGAGTCCGTATGACGGCATTCTCAGCTGTCAGATCGGGTATGTCTCTCCAAGTATAACGCCCATCCATTCCGATGCGGTAGAGTCTGCCGCCGGCGGAAAGGACCCACAGCCAGGTCCCGCAAAATACCGGCTGGGCATAAAATACGCCGGGAATGGTAACGGGAAACCCTGATTTGAGCGAGCCCCGGTCCGTGAATACGGTGAGATCGCCCGCCTGGGTAATAAAAGCCATGAAGAGGTCCCCGTCGGCGGTAAAGAGGGTCGGTGAGCCGAATGCAATTCCCGACACCGATACAGGCCAGCCGGTTTGCGGTGCACCCGATTCATTCATGAGCCAGAGTTCGGAAAAGAATCCTTTGGGGTAGACGCCCATGAGCGGGTTGTTGTCATCAAGAATGAATGACGGCGGAGAGCGCAGAACGTCGGTGTAGGGCATAGACCGGACTTCATATGATCCGTCGGGAGATACAACATGCATGGAGGTATCCTGGTCGGGTAGATAGAGGCGTCCCCCGAACGCAGCGGGTTCGGCCGAGAGCATGGCTCCGGTAGATACCGGAAATCCCGGAACCGGTTCGAGGTTGGCGGTTGCCAGAGAAACCCTCCCGCGTGAGGTAACGATCCACAACGCCGGGTCTTCCGGTTGTACCGGTTTTAAGGACGGATCAGTTACTACCTGTACTTTTTCGTTGGCTGTCCAGGTATATTGTTTCCCGTTCCGGGGATTGATCGCGAGAACCGTAGTGCCATCCAGGGTAATCACGATCCGTTTTTCATTCTTTCCCGAAAACTCGATTAGCGAAACCTTGTTATCCGTTTTCCCCCCGGTCTCTACCGGATACCCCGGAATGGGGATTATCCCGGTAGGTTCACCGGCGAGCAGGGAAAGCGAAAGGACTGCCGTATTAGCGCCGAGCTGCGCCCGTGCGAGTCCCCGTCCGTAGAGTTTGAGAATACGCTGTAATGCGCTGTTCCCCCGTAAAAAGAACGGAATGGAGCGGTCGAGCGAGTAAAAGAGGGAAACTGCCGAGCGGTCGTCGGTACTGCCCGCAAGCTGTTTCCACACATCCTGGCGGATGAGACTGGTATTGTTTCTGACAGATCTGACCGTATCAAGCAGGTTCTCCGGTGATTGTGAAAAGTACAAAAAGCCGTTTTCCACGAGATAGTACTGGGTGGGAACCGTGATATCCCAGATTTTCAACACGGCCAAAAGAAATGAAGGAACGCGGATGCTCGGTATGCGCATTCCGTCCAGCACGACGGAATCGTCCTGCGTAATGGCAATTGACGAGGCAAGTGTATCGAAAACGAGACGGCGCTGCCGCTCATCCGAAATTTCAACGGCAAAAACGGGATTAGGGCGGCCCTCAAGGCCGAACGCGGCAAATTCGCTTCCCGTCCAGGAATACAACAGCTGCTCAAGGGTCATACCAAGGATGAATTTGCTTGATGATTCCGCGGTCGCGAGTTGTTCATCGAGCGCGGGTCCCCGGATTGTTCTTGCCAGATCGAGCAGCTCTTTCAGCGTACCGGTAGAGAGTGTGGTTGCATACTGGGTCGTAAGTGGAAAATTTTCCTGTATCGAGGGAACTGCAGACTGTTTTGCAAGAATTCGCTGTAATCCTTCCGCGCGGGAGGAGAGTGAAACGGTAACCGTGATGTCAATTTTCTCGTCTTCAATTGAAAGATCCGCTTGCGCCAGATTCGGTATATCGAGGGTTTCGATAAGCGCGAGAATATCCGGGTCCTCCGGGGTAATCGTGGCGAGGAGCAGGCGGGTATCTAAAAGAATTGTGGCGTCTTGTTCCCGTTGTAATGCCGGAAGCGCCTCATTCACGCTCTCCACAAGCGCGGTCGAGGAACCGTCGAGCACGGACTCGAACAGGGCCTGATTGTTGGAAACGATCAGGAGGTTATGATGCATCCCCGCGAAGATAACCGCTCCCTCTTTCGGCCGATATTCAAAACGTGAATGATTCCCGGCGGTTACCCGGTATAACCCGGTAATGTTTTTGCGTGAGATAATCGCCGGAGAGAGCCTGGCCACCACGGAGAGCATGCCCGTGTCATAGCAGAGAAGCGCCCGGCCGTCATCGTAGACGGCTGCGGTAAGAGGATTGTTCAGCGCCAACCGTACCAGTGGATTGTCGAGAAGGCGGCTTTCCCGCAATCCCGTTACCAGCGGGGCAATCGGGGTAAGTACCGGGTCTGCCAGCAGGGAGTCTATCCCCTTGTGGTCCATGACCCGCGCGGCGGTGCTTGCAGGATTCGGAACAAAAGCCCGTGCAACGGATCCGTCGGGAACCAGGGAATCTGCCGTGATTCTGCCGGAAAAGGACAAGCCTGCAACGAGGAGGGGAATTGCTGCAAGAACACACAGGAAAACAAGTACTATGACAAGGAACCGTGGAAGTTTCCGTTTTTTCGCATTTTTCATAGGGCTAATTTTCAACCGAAACCCGGAAAAGGTCAATCATTTATCCTGTTTCGGTGTATACTCCTTTCACCATGAATCTGTATCTGGCACCACTGCACGGCATTACCAACAGAATTTTCCGGAATGTATGGTTTTCTCATTTCTCCGGATTTGACGGGGCGGTTACCCCGTTTATTCCCGCGGCGGCCGCGTCCCGTTCGGCGGCAAAGCACTACCGGGACATTGATCCGTCTGTTCAGGGCCCCGTACCCGTTGAACCGCAGCTTCTTGCCGGTCCCCGGGACGCCATCCGCGAATGTGTTGCAAGCATTACCGCGCTCGGGTATGACGAAATCAATCTCAATATGGGCTGTCCCTACGCAATGGTTGCCAAAAAGGGCCGCGGATCGGGACTTTTACCGCATCCCGACGCGGTCAGGACGGTTCTTGATGCGCTCTGTTCGTCAGGAACATTTCATCTTTCGGTAAAAATCCGCCTCGGTCAGCACCGTCCGGAAGAACTGGACGGCTTCATACCCATTCTCAACAACTACCCCCTGTCCCGGGTAACAATCCATCCCCGGATCGGGAAACAGATGTACCGGGGAATCGTCGATCTCGGCGGCTTTGAACGGGCTGCGCGTTCCTGTATCCATCCGGTAGTATATAATGGAGACATTTTCGATTACGGGATGTTTGAAGCACTCCGGGAACGGTTCCCTGAGATTGACTCCTGGATGATCGGCCGCGCTGCGCTCATGGATCCGTTTTTGCCGGAAGAAATTCGTACCGGGACACGTCCACCTGACGAGCGGGAGCGTCTCCGGGCCTATCATGACGACCTTTTCGCGGTATATGAGCGGACACTCTACGGTCCGCGCCACCTTCTCGACAAAATGAAGGAAATCTGGGGGTACCTCGGCTACTCATTCGGATTCGGCGGCGCTCCGCGGGCTAAAGCCGCCCCGCCGGAAATTCTGCGCGCAAAAACCCCGGCGGCGTATACCGCCGCGGTTCATCGTCTCTTTGATTCCGCCCCGCTCACCTGCGGGGACGTAACCCCGCACACTCATTGAACCGGAAACAGCCGGTTATGTGCTGGTTTACCAGACCGACCGCCTGGATATAGGCCTGAATGATGGTAGAACCGACGAAAGACATGCCGCGTTTTTTGAGCTCGGCCGAAATCCGGTCGGACAGTTCCGACGTTACCGGGATCTCTGAAAGGGTTCGATAGCTGCCCTGGACGGGTTTCCCGTCGACGAAGGCCCAGAGCCAGGCGGAAAACGAGCCGAATTCCGTTTGCATGGCGAGAAAAACCTGCGCGTTGCGGATCGACGCCTCAACTTTGCGCCGGTTCCGGATGATACCGGGATCGGCAAGGAGTGCTTCCTTCTTTTTTTCATCGTACGCGGCTACTTTCGCCGGATCGAAGTTGTCATAGGCGGCACGGTAGGTATCGCGCCGTTTCAGGATGGTTATCCAGGAAAGTCCGGCCTGCGCTCCTTCGAGAATGAGCATTTCAAACAGGTGCCGGTCATCGGTTACCGGCACACCCCACTCAGTGTCGTGATAGTCGATATATACCGGGTCGGTAAATCCCGCCCAGTCGCATCGTTGCTTTTCGAGTTTCTGTTCCATGATTGCAGTATATCCCCTTTCAACAGATTCGGGGGAGGGACTTGCTTGCCCCGTGCGGATTTATTTCGTATCATTACTATATGGTCGCAGGGAAAACCCTGCGTAAGCCCGAATAACTTTCAACAATTTTGATAGCAGTACCGAAGGACCCCCGCAATGATTACCGTTTCAAGCCTGATAACCGCAGCAATCATCTTTCTCGCCCGCGTTTGTGATGTATCGCTCGGAACATTCCGCCATGCCATGGTCATCCGGGGCAAAAAAGCCATCGCGTTCGGTCTCGCGTTCGCGGAGTCGCTCATCTGGGTGTACGCCGTTTCGCGGGTTTTGTCTCAAATTTCTGAACCGGTAACCGCTCTTGCGTTTGCCCTCGGATTCGCGACGGGAACATGGGTCGGGATCAGTATCGAAGGCTTTTTCAAGATTGGCGAACAGGCGGTACGAATATTTACGCCTCGCGGCGGGGAACTTGCCGAAGCGCTTCGCGCAAAAGGGTATCGGGTAACCGTTTTTGACGGTTCCGGCAGGAACGGCCCGGTCAACATGGTTTTTGTGCAGATCAAACGCCGGGGCGCACGGGGGGTCGTTTCTCTTGCGCGGTCCCTGGACCCCTCATGCTTCGTTGTGGTCGACGATGTAAACGATACCTCGTCTGCCTGGGTCCCTGTCCGCAAGTAAGGATCAGCCATACATGAGGATAACCGTATCTGAACCGGGACATGAATCAATGTTCCGGGGTAGCAGTTTGTTCCAGACACCGTTCTGGTTCCGATTTCGCAGGGAACTCGGCCAGAAGGTGGTTCCGCTGGTTGCCGAAAGCAGCGCGGGGGCGTTTTCCTGCGCCGTCTTCATTCGTACCGGTGTGCCCGGCTTTTCTTACGGCTATCTTCCCCGTGTCCCGGATATTCCGGTCGCGGAAGAAGAACGTGGGCTTTTTCTGGAACAACTGTCCGCGGCCATCGCTCCCCATGTCCCCCCTGATACCGTATGTCTCCGCTATGACACTGTCTGGCCGTCGCCGTTTACCGATTCCTCGCACTACAGCAATGGTCAGTGGAAGGGGGCCCCCCGGGCCGTATTCCGCGAGCTCAGGATGAACAGCGGTACCCGTGAGCGTACACTCCGCAAGTCGGAGCTGGATCATATCAGTCCCGACACCGTCATCATTGATCTCGACAAGGATGACGACGTGCTGCTCTCCCGGATGCGGCAGACAACCCGTAATTGTGTACGGCGGGCATACCGGAGCGGTGTTTCTTTCCGGATAATGAATCCGGATGAACTGCCTGCCTGGTACCGGCTCTACGAGGAAACCGCTGTGCGGAAAAAGCTGTCCCATGAAAAATTGTCCTATTTTGAAACGCTGCTTTCCCTCGCCCGGAATGAAACGAATTCACCCGACTTCAGAATCTATGCGGCGGAAAAGGACGGGATGCTTCTCGCCGGCGCGGTAACCGCGTTTAGCGGAGATAACGCCTACTACTTATATGCGGGTTCTTCTCTTGAACAGCGCAAATGCATGGCGAATTACGGGTTGCAGTGGGAAATAATCCGCGACGCCCGGTCGGCCGGGTGCCGTTACTACGATCTTCTCGGAGTGCCTCCAAACAATGACCCCAATCATTCAATGTACGGTTTGTACACCTTCAAGACCGGGCTCGGGGGCAGGGTTGTCCATTACAGCGGCTGCTGGGATTATCCGCTTGATGAGAGGCGGTATCAGCAGTTCCGGAACGCCGAAGCATTTGCGGGTATTCGCTGAATTTCTTCACTCTGTACCGCGGTGGCGGGTCATGGTATACTGTTTTCAATGGAACATACCGACATAAGCGAGCTGGTTACCGCTCCCGTCTATTTGCAGATTGCTCTCGACGTCGCTTCCCGTATAGAGCGGGGAGAGCTTGCCGAAAAGTCCAAGCTCTACGGCCGTTCGGTCATGTCTTCCGAATACGGTGTGTCTCCCGAAACCATCCGGCGTTCCCTCAAGCTCCTTTCGGATATGGGCGTTGTGGATGTACAGCATAACAGCGGCGCGGTTGTGCTGTCCCGCGAGAAGGCTTCCCAGTATGTCGCGCGGTTTTCCGAGTACACTGATGTCAAGATCCGCCGGAAAAAGCTCCAGAAGATGATGCATGAGCACATCCAGCAAACCCGCGCGATGATGGACCTCGTGAACGAGATAACCGGTGCCGATGACCGGGTGTCGCGAAGCAATCCCTTCCGGAACTACGAGATAGACATCCCCGAGAACTCTTCGGTGATCGGCAAAACCATCGGCGAACTGCAATTCTGGCAGGAAACCGGCGCCACCGTGATCGCCATCCGGCGGAGCGACAAGATCATTCTCTCTCCCGGTCCGTACATTCGTCTTGAGTCATTTGATACCATCATTTTTGTCGGCGATACCCGTGCGGTAACCGCCGTATCCTCCTTTGTGGACAACGCCGAATAGAGTCTTTTCCTGACCATATTTCCCCGAATTCTTGACAACTGACAACTTATACAGTATTTTAAGTATCTCGAAACTGACAACTTCAAAAAATATTATAATATGTCAGTTTTTTCCCAAGTTCAGGAGGTACTATGAACTTTTTCAAAATCGTAACTGTGTCCATTTGTGTATTGCTGCTGGCAGCCTTTCCGCTTGCCGCGGGCGGTTCAGGAGATACCGCCGATACCATTTCCTTCGCAGGATCGGGTGGGTATCCGCCTTTTAACTTTATGCTTGATAGCGGTGATATAGACGGATTCGATGTTGATGTCGCCAAAGAAATTACCAAGCGCATGGGCAAAGAACTCAAGTATGTCACCACATCATGGGATGGCATCATTGAAGGACTTCGTGCCGGACGGTACGATGGAATTCTCGGATCGATGGGCATTACCGATGCCCGTCTTGAAATTGTCGATTTTTCGACACCGTACTACTATTCCGGTCCCCAGCTCATTGTGCGCAAGGACAGCGGTATTTCCAGCATTGAAGATCTCGACAAGAGCAATAACGTCGCTCTTGCAACCGGCACCACCTTTGCAGACGATGCGGAGAAATACGGCGTGACCCCGAAATTCTATGAAGATGACAATCAGACCCTCATGGAACTGATCAACGGACGTGTAGACGGTGTTCTTACCGATCGCATTGTCGGGCTTAATGCCATGAACAAGATGAAGGGTGGCGACAAGCTGACCCTTGCCGGCTCGGTTCTCCGCACCGAAAAGATGGGTGTCGCGTTCAAGAAAAACAGCCCGCTGACCGCGGAAGTGAACAAGATTCTTGAAGACATGCGTGCTGACGGAACAATGACCGCTATCAGTAACAAGTGGTTTCCCGGTCAGGATATAACCGTAGAATAACGGTAAGGAGCTTGTATGGAGGGATTTTTCCCCTGGGACTTTACCGTAGTTCCCGCGAAATTTCATCTGTTTGCCAGTGCGGCGGGGTATACGTTGTACATTACCACGCTCGGCATACTGGCCGGTATCATTACCGGTCTGGTGGTCGCGCTCGCGAAGATATCAAAACGGAAGGCGCTGAACAAACTGGCGTCGGTGTATATCTTCGTGATTCGCGGAACCCCGCTCTTGCTGCAGTTGTTCATCATCTATTATGGAATGACGGCGATTGTCACGGTCCCTCCGCTGGCTTCGGCGGTAATCGCGCTCGGTATTCATAACGGTGCGTACATTGCGGAGATTTTCCGCGGTGCCATCCAGTCCATCGATTATGGGCAAATGGAGGCCGCGCGGAGTCTCGGCATGACTCGGGGACGCGCGATGCGCCGGATTGTTCTGCCGCAGGCGTTCAAGCGCGCGGTACCGCCGCTGGGCAACCAGTTCATCATTGCGCTCAAGGACAGCTCGCTCGCGAGTACCATAGCGGTTCCCGAGTTATTGCTCCGTGGCCGTCAGATGGGATCATCTTCGTTCATGTATATGGAAATGCTGGTTATCGTTGCCATCTGGTACCTGCTCATGACCGGTGTTCTCAGTTATGTGATTCATCGGGTAGAAACAAGGTTAAAGGTGAGCGACCGTGGATAAAACAAACGAAAACAAACCGATCCTTTCCGCAAAGGACATTAACAAGTGGTTCGGCGACCTGCCTGTACTCAAGGGAGTATCCCTCGATATTGCAGAGGGTGAAGTCGTTGTCATTATCGGCGCGAGCGGTTCCGGAAAAAGCACGTTCCTGCGATGCATCAATTTTCTCGAAGAGGCCCAGAAGGGAACCATATCCTTCCGGGGCAAGAAAATCCGCAAGCAGGGCCGCGATCTCAACAAGCTTCGCACCGAGATCGGCATGGTATTCCAGCACTTCAACCTCTTTCCTCACATGACCGTTCTCGGTAATGTGATGGAAGGTCCGGTACAGGTGCGCAAAATGCCGTACAAGAAAGCCGAGAAGCATGCCCGTGCGTTGCTCGAGAAAGTGGGGCTTGGCGACAAAGCCGATGTCTATCCGTCAACGCTTTCCGGCGGACAAAAGCAGCGTGTCGCGATTGCACGGGCACTTGCCATGAATCCGTCGGTGCTGCTCTTCGACGAACCCACGAGCGCGCTTGATCCGGAGCTAGTCGGCGAAGTCGTACAGGTTATGAAAGATCTTGCGAACAACGACGGCATGACCATGATCGTGGTAACGCACGAAATGTGGTTTGCCAAGGAGGCCGCTGACCGAGTGCTCTTCATGGATGACGGCGTTATCCTGGAGGAAGCAACTCCGGACAAGATGTTCTCCGAACCGGAACATGAACGGACTAAGCAGTTCCTGCAACAGATATTGAATAATTAGACATGCGGAGCCAAAGCACCGCCCGGTGCTTTGGCACCGCTTTTTTTTTGCACTGCTATCAAAATTGTTGAAAAAAATGACCGCTTCCCCGCAGTTCCTGTGAAGAATCCCTACTTGGTATAACCGTATCATTGCAATCCATGAACTGGTGTTCTACACTTAACAGGTAGAATCTAATCCAGGAGTATTTTGTGGGCAGAAAATTCCGGAAAAAACAGGAATACCGGATCCGTTACGGCATCAACCTGGTGCTTGGAATCGTGTGTTTTTTCATTGTTTCCTGTTTTTCGCGTGAAACCGGGTCCGGAAACGACAAGAGAACCTACAGTATCGGAATCAACTCGAACGTAAAGGCCGCCCCGGTTATTATAGCCGACGAAAAAGGATTTTTCACCAGGGCCGGTCTTTCCGTTGATGTAACCATGGAGACAACAGCCCTCCATCTTCTGGATGAACTCTATGCGGGAACCTATGATTTTGTATGTGTACCGAGTTTTCTTGTCGCCCGGGATTATCTTGCGGGGAAATCGTTCCGTATTTTGGCAGTCATGAACAGGAATCAGAGCCGGTATGTGCTCATGAATCCCGATCATGTGGAAAACCCGGCCGATTTCGCGGGAAAGAGTATCGGCATCAATCCCGACGGCGCGGCGGAATTTGTCCTGACGCGGTTTCTTGTTCTTCACGGAGTTAACCCAGCAACTGTTGCAATCCGGTACCATGCAGAAGAAACCCTTCCTGAAATGCTTGCCTCTGGAGATGTTTCGGCAATCCTTACCTGGCCGCCCTATGTACAGGAGGCGCGAATCCTCATGGATGGAAACATCCTGGTCACCAACGCCCAGATGGGTGTGGATATTTACTGGCTTCTCGTTACCCGGGAACAAATCTCCCGGAATCAGGGACCGGATGTCATCCGTCTGTTGCGGGCTCTTGATGTTGCGGATGCTATGATATTCGAGAAACCGGAGGAAGCCAAAAATCTGGTTTCAGACCGGCTTTCGGTTTCACGGGAACTCATAGACGAAGAATGGAATAGCTTCTCGTTCATACTCGAGCTTCCCCAGAGTCTTTTGGTCGTGATGGAACAACAGGGATCATGGATAGCGCTCAGAGATAAAAGAGAATTCAACACGGCAGGTTTGTTTTCTACTATAAATTATCATCATCTTGAAGCGATATTTCCGGAACAGGTGAGCATTATTCGATGAAAGGGCGGAACCAGTGACTATACGAAAAAAAATCACACTCTTTTTTATCATGGTTATCGTTCTTGTACTGCTCGCTCTTCTGGTAACGGTATACAACTACCGGGCGTTCAGGATTAACCGTGACTTGCAGGATATAATTCACCGGAGCATCCATGAGCTGGACAATACCGCGCTTCTTCTCGATGAAATGCTGGTTTCTCCGAATGAGCGGGTACGGATGCAGCTCCGTATGCAGGAAGATTCTTTCAGAAGTTCGCAAAGTTTTATCCGGCTTTCAGCGTACCGTGACATTTTCCCCTTAGTACAACCGCTGGTCGAGAAACGAAAGGACTTCCTGACGCTTCTGGAAAGCTTTTTTCTTCTGCTGGACAGGGATGAATCTGAATCTGCGGTCCTTGAGCAAACGGCATCGATGTTGTTTGTCATATCCCATGAGATGAAAACGAACATGTCTGTCCTGCACACGCAAATTCAGAACCGTATCGCCCGCGACAATCTCATTTTTGTTGTGTCATCCCTTGTTCCCCTTCTTGCGCTTACTATTTTGTTGATTGGTACCCTCATCTGGATCCGGCGTGGCTTTCTTTCACGGATTCTTCGCATGGACCAGCTTGCCGGGTGTATCGCTCATGGCGATCATTGCGGAGTGCTTCCGGTCGATGCCGATGACGAACTCTCCGGTCTCGCGCGATCTTTTAATGTGATGAACGAAGCGGTTCATGAGCAAATGGAAAATCTCGCGGCTGAACGTGACAAATTCAGTACCATTCTTGCATCCATCGGCGACGCGGTTGTCGCGGTGGACACTGAAAATCGTATCATGATCATGAATCCTGTAGCGGAGCGTTTGACCGGATGGAAATTCAGTGAGGCTGGCGGACATTATATTCATGAGGTAGTCCGGCTTTTCACGGCTGGAACCCGTGAACCGCTGAAAAATCCACTCCAGCATGTGCTTGATACCGGGATGCCGTTTGAGTTCCCGGAACATACGGTGTTGATCAGCCGGTCCGGAGTCGAGTATCTGGTTCAGGATTCCGCTTCCCCGGTACAAAGCCGTTCGGGCACGATTGCCGGTGCCGTACTGGTATTCCGGGACATAACCGAACAGGCACAAATGCAGGAAGCTATGGCACAGAACGAGAAAATGATGTCGGTCGGCGGGCTTGCCGCGGGAATCGTGCAGGAAATACAGTGTCCGCTTTCAGATCTTGTGAGAAACATTGAATCTATTGAAGGTAGACTTTTGGGGACAGACGAGGGAAATCTTTCGGCTGCAGAAAAATCAGGTACGACGATTGAATCGGTTGCGGACTATCTCCGGGAAAGTGGTTCGCATGGACTGATTGCTGCCATACGGGATGGAGCTGTCTGGATTATGCGTATTCTGGACAAGATGCTCATGTTTACCGGCATGAAATCAAACAGCAAGGAATTGGTAGATATTTCAATGCTTCTGGACAATGCAGTCGAGCTTTCCCGTTCTGATTATGAACTGAAAAATACGATTGACTTCCGCAAGATAATACTTGTCCGGGATTATGAGAAGCATATGCCCCAGGTACTCTGCGACTCCTCCGGTATGCAACAGGTATTCCTCAATATTCTGCGTAATGCCTTTCAGGTAATGTACGTGGCGCAAACCGATCCGCCCCGGTTGTTGCTGCGGATTTCGCATGATGAGGAAAGGCGGTCTGCATGTATCGAAATTGCAGACAACGGTCCCGGTATGGATGAAGGGGTTCGGAAACGGGTTTTCGAGCCGTTCTATACCACGCGTGAACATGGTGAGGGGAGCGGATTGGGACTGAGTATTGCCTATTTTATTGTTACCGATACCCACGGCGGCTCAATAGAAGTTCGTTCCGCACCCGGGGCTGGCACGCGGTTCAGTATCTATCTGCCGGTTGAACCGGCAGAACAGTGATCAAGCGGTCCGTTTCCTTTTCCCAGATTCAAACTCCGTGACAATGCGCCGAGTACATACGATTTGGCGTGCGCTACCGCGTCCCGGAGGGTTTCTCCACGCGCCCGGTTCGCCGCAATCGCCGCCGAGAGCGTACAGCCGGTTCCATGCGTATTTTCGGTCTCCACGCGGTGTCCCGGGATCCAGACCGGGCCGTTACCGTCGAACAAAAGATCATCACAGGAATTTTCGAGGTGTCCACCGGTAACAAGCACGGACGTTCCGTATTTCTTAAAGATGGTTTCCGCTGCACGCTCAACTTCGCTCCGGTTTGTAACCGGAAATCCGCAGAGTGTTGCCGCTTCGGCAAGGTTCGGCGTTATGAGCTCGCACCGGGGAAACAGCATTTCAGCCATGACCGCGGCCGCATCCGCACGCTGCAGGCGGTGTTCGCTCGTCGACACCATGACCGGGTCAAGGATTACCCGTCGTGCCTGCCATTTTTCGAGGGCGGTCGCCACGGCCTGTATGGACGCGGTGTCCGGCAGCATGCCTATTTTTACTGCATCGGGGAAAATGTCCGAAAAGACGGCGTCGAGCTGGGCGGCCAGCAGTGCCGGCCGTACCGGATCATACGCTAGTACCCCGCAGGTGTTTTGAGCCACAACCGCGGTAACCACGCCCATACCGTACACTCCGTGGGCACAAAAGGTTTTCAGGTCCGCGTGAAGCCCGGCGCCGCCGGTCGGATCGGTTCCGGCAATGGTCAGTACGGTATTCATTCAGCGCCCTCCAGTTCTGCAATCGGCATTACGCATACCGCGTCCGCGGCTTCCCGCATGCCGTTCGCCGCTTCCTGTGTGTGTTCCGGGTCCGAAAAGATGGCCGAGATTACCGCGATGCCGGCAATGCCGGTTTCGGCAAGCTGCCCGGCATTGTCCCGGGTAATACCGCCGATGGCGACCACCGGGAGCTCCACGGCTTCGCACACTTCGCGCAACCCCTCAAGACCGATATGCGTCGCGTCATCCTTTGATCCGGTGGGGAATACGGCTCCCGCGCCGATGTAGTCGGCTCCGGCGTCGCGGGCGACCCGCGCTTCTTCCGCGGTGCCCGCCGAGATTCCCAGGATCATGCCAGCCGGAAGCTGTGAGCGGATTCTCCGCGGGTTCCCGTCATGCTGCCCGATGTGGAGACCGTCCGCGCCGCACGCGAGGGCTACGGCAAGATTGTCGTTGATGATGAGCGGAACTCCGTACCGGCGGGTAACGCCGGCGATCCGGGTGGCGAGTTCGGTGAACGCGCTGTCGTCAAGCTCCTTTTCCCGCAGCTGGATGATGGTCGCGCCGCCGAGTATGGCCTCTTCTACCTGCTGTTCGAGGGAATGGTGTCCGGCAGGTATTCGGGAAATCCAGCTCCGGTCGGTGACCGCATAGAGGCGGAGCAGGTCATGCAGATTCTTCACAGAGCACTCCTTGTGCAAGCTCGGAACCGGTTATGCGGGACAGCCGGTCGATGAGCGC
>ENA-UOXR01002552-UOXR01002552.1-bioreactor-metagenome-genome-assembly--contig:-NODE-2552-length-16653-cov-5.294674_pt1 | contig 16653 bp, 7 predicted proteins | sample MGYA00238164_ERZ764825 | MGnify/ENA primary metagenome ERZ764825 (study PRJEB28920, sample SAMN05720171) | bioreactor metagenome | isolation source: Anaerobic biogas reactor | place: USA:Washington...
CGACTATTCTGACGCCTCGGGCACCAACCTGTTCGCCCTGGAGGGCCGCCGCTGGAGCCCAGAGATCCTGGACGCCATCGATCTGCCCGCCAGCCTGCTACCCGACGCCGTCCCGGCCGCCACCGTGATCGGCCACGTCACGCCCGAGGCCGCCCGTGCCACCGGCCTCGCCGAGGGCACGCCGGTGGTCATCGGCGGCGGCGATGGCGCCTGCGCCACCGTGGGGGCGGGGGTGGTCCGCCCGGGCGACGCCTACACCTATATCGGCTCGTCATCGTGGATCGCCTACGTCTCCCCTGAGCCGGTGCTGGATCCCCTTCAGCGGGTGTTCACCTTTGCCCACCTGGACCCCGCCTATCTCTTTCCCACCGGCACCATGCAATGCGCCGGCGGCTCGTACGACTGGCTGGTGGCCCTGCTGAGGGGCGACGCCGACGCCCCCGACCACGCCGCGCTGGACGCCTTGGCCGCCTCGGTGCCGCCCGGGGCCGGCGGCTTGGTCTATCTGCCCTATCTGATGGGCGAGCGCAGCCCCCATTGGAACCCCCGCGCCCGCGGCGCCTACCTGGGGCTGACCATGGCGCACGGCCGGGCCGAGGTGGCCCGCGCCACCCTCGAGGGCGTGGCCCTGAACCTGGGCCTGATCCTGGCCGCCTTTCGCGAGGCCGGCGCCGCCCTGCCCAGCATGCGGGTCATCGGCGGCGGGGCTCGCTCGGCCACCTGGCGCCAGATCCTGGCCGACGTGTTCGACCTGCCGCTGCAACGCCCCCGCCTACTGGCCGAGGCCACGGCCCTGGGCGCGGCCATCGCCGGCGGCGTCGCCGTGGGGGTCTGGCCCGGCTATGAGGTCGCCGCCCAGTTTGCGCCGGCCCAGCCCGCCGAGCAGCCCGATCCCGCCCGCGTGGCCGCCTACCAGCGGCTGCGCGACCGCTTTGCCGAGGCCTATGCCCGGCTCGAGCCCTGGTTTGACGCCCTGCCTGTCGAGGCGGCTGGCTCTGCCACCGCGTCTGATTCTGTTTGATAGTGGCACGGATGGAGGATTCGATGGCCGGACGCAGGATGCCCCGCTGGTTGCTCATCGGCATGGTCGTCACCATCGCCCTCGCCATCGTGGCAGGCGTGCACGTCTATACCGGCGAGGCCCATGACACCCGCCGAGACGCTGAGCACGAGCTCACGGCCGTCGCCCAGCTCAAGCTGGACCAGCTCGTTGCCTGGCGAAACGAGCGGTTGGCCGACGGCGCCGTGCTGGCCGAGAGCCCCCAGTTCGCCGCGAACCTGGCCGCCTGGCTAGAGGACGGCGACCCCGCTCGCGAGGAACGGCTGCGACAACGCATCGAAGGCCTACGCAGCCACTATGGGTACAGCGCCGCCTTTGTCCTAGACGCCCAAGGCGACGTGCGCCTGTCGCTCGGGGCCGAGCTACGAGGGCTTCATGCCGACGTCGCCGCGCTGCTAGAGCGATCCCTGGCCGATGGCCAGATCCGCCTGACCGACCTCCACCGCGAATCCGAGGCCGCCGAGCCGCACCTGGGCCTGATCGTACCCCTGCTACTGCCGAACAACGGCATGGTGCCCCATGGCGCGGTCATCCTGCAGCTCGATCCGCGTGACTATCTCTACCCCCTGATCCAGACCTGGCCCACCCCCAGCGACACCGCCGAGACCATGCTGGTGCGTCGGGAGGGCACCCGCGTGCAGTTGCTGAGCGATCTGCGCTTTATGGACCACGCCGCGGTACGCTACAGCGAGCCGCTCACCGCGGCCCAGTATCCCGCCGTGCAGGCGGCCCTCGGAGCGACGGGCGTCGTCTATGGCACCGATTACCGCAGCACCGAGGTGATGGCCGTGGCGCTGCCCGTGCCCGACACCGACTGGCACCTGATCACCAAGGTGGACGTGGACGAGGTGATGGCCAGTTCGAGGAGCCGCTCGCGCCTGATCGTGGTCATCACCTCGGTTAGCGTGCTGGCCCTGGCCGCCATGGCCCTGGCCCTCTGGAAGGGCAATGCCGCCGCCCACTATGAAGCCCTGCTGGCCGAGGAGACCGCCCGCCACGAGAGCGAGGAGCGCTACCGCACCACCCTGATGAGCGTGGGCGATGGCGTCATCGCCACCGATGCCGCCGGCTGCGTGCTCATGATGAATCCCGTGGCCGAGCATCTCACCGGCTGGAGCCAAGCCGAGGCCGCCGGCCGCCCCCTGGACCAGGTCTTTTCCATCATCAACGAAGCGACCCGTGCCACCGTCGAGAACCCGGTTGCTCGCGTCTTGCGCGAGGGCGCCGTGGTGGGGCTGGCCAACCACACCGTGCTGATCGCCCAGGACGGCGCCGAGCGGCCCATCGCCGATAGCGCCGCGCCCATCCGCGATGCCGAGGGCGCCCTCACCGGCGTGGTGCTGGTGTTCCGTGATCGCACCGAGGAGCGCGCCGCTCAGCGCGCCCTGCAGGTGAGCGAACAGCGCTACCGGATGCTGAACGAGAACGCCATCTCGGCCATCGCCACCCACCAGATGGTCTATGACGAGAACGGTCGGCCGATCGACTATGTCTTTGAGACCGTGAACCCGGCCTTTGAGCGGCACACCGGCCTGCGCGCCGCGGACGTGATAGGCCGGCGGGTCACCGAGGTGATTCCCGGCATCGAAAATACCCCCTTTATCGCGCGTTATGCCGCCGTCCTCAAGACCGGCGAGCCGGTCACGTTCGAGGAGACCTCCGAGCCGCTGGGGCGCACCTATCGCATCGGCGCCTATGGCGTGGGCGCGGGCCGCTTTGCCACCGTGTTCCAAGACATCACCGACCGCGTCCAGGCCGAGCAAGAAGCCCGCGAAAGCCGCGCGCGGCTGCAGGCTATTCTGGACCACAGCCCCTCGCTGATCATCGAGCTCGACCCAGAGGGCCGCTACCGCCTGCTGAACCAGGCCGCCGCCGCGGTCTACGGCCTCTCGCCCGAGGAGGTGGTCGGTCGCAGCTACCGCGAGCTGCTGCCCCCCGAGGCCGTCGCGCAGTTCGACCAACGCATCGCCCGGGTGGTCGCCGCACGGCAGCCTTTGGCCGTGGAGGACGCCATTACGGCGGCCGATGGCGAGGAGCATACCTACCTCTCGACCCTGTTCCCCCTCTTTGACCAGAGTGGCGCCGTCCGCTCCATCGGCTCCATCGCTCACGACATCACCGACCGCATCCGCGCCGAGGAAGCCTTGGCCCGCGAGCGAATCCTGCTGCGCACCGTGCTGGACCATATCCCCGATGCCGTCTATGCCAAGGACCTCCAGGGCCGCAAGACCCTGGCCAACGCCGCTGATCTAGCCTACCTGGGCGCCAGCAGCGAAGACGAGGTGCTAGGCAAGACCGATGCCGAGGTCTATGACGACGACCAGGGACAGCGCTACACGGCCGACGATCGCGAGGTGTTGGAGAAGGGCCTACCGATCCTCAACCAAGAAGGATGGGTTCGTACCCCCGACGGCCAAGAGCGCTGGTTCCTGGGCTCCAAGGTGCCCCTGCACGACCAGAACGGGCAGGTCGTGGGCCTGGTGGGCATCACCCGTGACATCACCGAGCGCAAGCGGGCCGAGGAGGCCTTGCGCGAGAGCGAGGCCCTGGTTCGCCGCAAGCTGCGGGCCATCATGGAGCCCGACGCCGAGATGGGGGCGCTAACCCTATCCGACATTATGGATGCCGAGGCCATCCAGCCGCTGCTGAAGGACCTCTACGAGATGACCGGCCTGCCCATGGCGCTGCTGGACCTGGAAGGCAACGTGTTGGTGCAATCGGGTTGGCAAGAGATCTGCACCCGCTTCCATCGGCAGCATCCCGTCAGCGCCAGCCGCTGCCTGGAGAGCGACGTGGACCTGACCCAAGGCATCGGGCCTGGCGAGTTCCGCGAGTACTGCTGCCTCAACGGCCTGTATGACCTGGCCACGCCCATCGTCGTGGGCGGCCAGCACGTGGGCAACCTGTTCCTGGGCCAGTTCCTCTACGACGACGAGCCGGTCGACCGCGAGCGCTTTCGCCAGCAGGCCCACCAGTTCGGCTTTGACGAGCAGGCCTACCTGGCCGCCCTGGAGCGCGTGCCCCGCGTCTCGCACGACGAGGTCCGCACCGCCTCGATCTTTTTCCTGCGGCTGGCGGACATGCTCTCGAACCTCAGCTTTAGCACCATCCGCCTCTCGCGGGCCATCGCCGAGCAGGCGCGCCTGCTGACCACCACCCGCCAGCGCGAGGCCGAGACCCGCGCCCTGCTCGAGGCCGCCGAGGCCGTGCTGGCCTGTGATCGCTTTGAGGACGCGGCCCGCCGTATCTTTGACGTCTGCCGCGAGGCCACCGGCGCGGTCTCGGGTTACGTGGCGCTGATGAGCGACGACGGCGCCGAGAACGAGCTACTCTTTCTGGAGGCGGGCGGCCTGCCCTGCAGCGTCAGCCCCGAGCTGCCCATGCCCATCCGCGGTCTGCGCGAGCAGGCCTACCGCGAGAGCCGCGTAGTCTACGAGAACGACTTTTCCGGGAGCGCCTGGACCCAGTTCCTGCCCGAGGGCCACGTGGAGCTGCGCAACGTCATGTTCGCCCCGCTGAACGTCGAGGGGCGCACCGTGGGCATCATCGGCCTGGCCAACAAGGACGGCGACTTTGGCGAGGACGAGGCCCGCGTGGCCGGCGCCCTGGGCGACCTGGCCGCCATCGCGCTGGAGCGCTCGCGCAATACCGAGGCCCTGGCCCGCGAGCGGGTGCTGCTGCGCACCGTCCTGGATAACCTGCCCGACGCCGTCTATGCCAAGGACCTCCAGGGCCGCAAGACCCTCGCCAACGCCGCCGACCTCAAGGTCATGGGCGTGGATCGCGAGGAAGAGGTGCTGGGCAAGACGGACAACGAGATCTTTGGCCCAGAGACCGCGGCAACCTTTGCCCAGGCCGATCGAGAGGTGCTGGAGGGCAAGACACCGCTCCTGCAGCGCGAGATCCTGGCCACCCTACCCGGTGGCCGTCAGCGCTGGCTGGAAAGCACCAAGGTGGCCCTGCACGGCGCCAATGACGATCTGGCCGGCCTGGTAGGCATCACCCGCGACATTACCGAACACAAGCGCGCCGACGAGGCCCTGCGCCAGAGCGAAGAGGTCTTCCGCCGGCTGTTTGAGGAACACAGCGCCGTCAAGCTGCTGATCGAACCCGACACGGGCCGGATCGTGGACGCCAACCACGCCGCGGCCGCTTTTTACGGCTGGTCGCGCGAGCAGCTCCAGGCCATGCGCATCGACGAGATTAACCTGACGCCGCCCGAGGAGATGCGCGCCGAGATGGAACGGGCGCGCAGCGAGCAGCGGACCCACATTGACTTTCGGCATCGCCTGGCCGACGGCACCATCCGCGATGTGGCCGTCTTTAGCAGCCCGGTCGCCACGCCCGACGGCATGTTGCTGCACTCGATCGTCCACGACGTCACCGAGCAAAAGCGGGCCGAGGCCGCCCTGCGCGAGAGTGAAGAGCTGTTCCGCAACCTGGTGCAGGGTGCGCCGGACGCCATCTATGTCCAGACCGATGGCCGCTACACCTATGTGAACCCGGCCACCGTGGCCCTGCTGGGCGCGGCGTCGGCTGAGGAGTTGCTGGGCCAGCCGGTGATCGAGCGCGTGGATCCGCTCTACCAGGACGCGGCCCGTCTGCGCATCGAACAAGTCAACCAAGCCCGCCAGCCCTCCACCCTACAGGAAGAGGTCTGGCTCAAGCTGGACGGTTCGTCCATCCAGATCGAGGTGGCGGCCGCGCCCACCATCTATGAGGGGCAACCCGGCGGCATCACCTTTGCCCGCGACATCAGCGACCGCAAGAGCATGGAGAGCCAGCTCCGCCAGGCCCAAAAGATGGAGGCCGTGGGACGCCTGGCCGGCGGCGTGGCCCACGATTTCAACAACATGCTTCAGGTGATCCTGGGCAATGCCGATATGGCGCTGGACCAGGTGCCGCCCGATGAGCCGCTGCACGAGTACCTGCAAGAGATCCACCGGGCCGGCCAGCGCTCGGCCGATCTCACCCGCCAACTGCTGGCCTTTGCCCGCAAGCAGACCATCTCGCCGCAGATGCTCGACCCCAACGATACCATCAGCGGCATGCTGCGGATGCTCCGCCGGTTGGTGGGCGAGGACATCAGCCTAGTGTGGGTGCCCGGCGCCGATGTCGGCACCATCGAGATGGACCCAGCCCAGTTGGACCAGATCCTGGCCAACCTGGTGGTCAACGCTCGCGACGCCATCCAGGGTGTGGGCCAGGTGACCATCGAGACGGCCAACGTCCAGCTCGATGCCAACTATGCCGAGAGCCACCCCGATAGCCAGCCCGGGCGCTATGTGATGCTCTCGGTGAGCGACGACGGCATTGGCATGGATCAGGAGACGCTGGGCCGGCTGTTCGAGCCGTTCTTTACCACCAAGCCGGTGGGCGAGGGCACCGGGCTGGGCCTGGCCACCATCTATGGCATCGTCCGGCAGAACCAAGGCTTTGTGAACGTCTACTCCGAGCCAGGGCAGGGCACCACCTTTCGCATCTATCTGCCGCGCCAGGAAGAGATGAGCGACGCGCCGGGCGAGGACGCCCCCATCGAGCTGCCACGCGGCGAGGGGACGGTCCTGCTGGTCGAGGATGAAGGCTCGCTGCGGGCGCTGGCCGAACGCATCCTGCAGCGGCTGGGCTATACCGTGCTCTCGGCGGCCACCCCCCACGAGGCGCTGCAGCTCTCGGGCCACCACGGTGGCGAGATCATCCTGCTGATCACGGACGTCATCATGCCGCAGATGAACGGCCGCGACCTGGCCCAGCGCCTGCAGGCGGAGCGCCCCGGCCTACGCTGCCTCTACATGTCCGGCTATACCGCCAACGTGGTGGTCCACCGCGGCGTGGTGGACGCGGGCACCCATTTCCTGCAAAAGCCCTTTACCCTCCAACAGCTGGCCGCCAAGGTCCACGAGACGCTGGCCAGCTAGCGAGACGATGCCCCGCCCGAGCCCGCCTCAGGGGTTCGGGCGGCGGCTGGTCACCGGCTCGGCAGCAGCGCTCGCCGCGCTTGACGCCCCACCCCACGCGTGCTACCATTTTGTCGGTTCGCCAACCGCACGGCCTGATCCCGCGAGGGAGCGGAGAGCCCGCCAGGGCGCATCGCCGTTGGGCCAGACCGCCTTTTTGTGAGGCGTTTGTGCAACGCTGGCTGACGCCCCTGGCTCGGGCCGGGGGCGTTGTGGCGTCCATCGGTTGTGGTCGTGACCGTCGGCCCCGGATCCAATAAGGAGGACCCGCCGTGACCGTCTGGCACCAAATGGACCGTGAGACCCTCTTTCGCGAGCTAGACTCTTCGGCCGACGGCCTGTCGGCCAAAGAGGTGGTTGGGCGCTTGGAGCGATACGGCACCAACGAGCTGGAAGAGCGCGGCCTGCGTAGCCCGCTCTCGGTGTTGGCGAGCCAGTTCACCGAGATCATGGTGGTGGTGCTGCTGATCGCCGCCGTCATCTCGTTCCTCATCGGCGAGACCACCGACGCCATCATGATCATGATCATCGTGGTGCTCAACGCCATCCTGGGCTTTACCCAAGAGTACCGCGCCGAGCGAGCCATGGCGGCGCTCAAGCAGCTCTCGGTGCCCACCGTGCGCGTGCGCCGCGAGGGCCACGTGCGCGAGGTGGCCGCCACCAACCTGGTCCCCGGCGATATCGTCCTGCTCGAGGCCGGCGCCCGCGTCCCCGCCGACGCCCGGGTGATCGAGTCGGTCAACCTGCGCGTGGAGGAGGCCGCCCTGACGGGCGAGTCGGTCCCCGTGGAAAAGATTACCACGCCGCTGCAGGGCGACCACATCCAGGTGGGGGATCGGCGCAACTCGGTGTTCATGGGCACGGCCATCACCTATGGCCGCGGCGCCGCGATGGTCGTCGAGACCGGCATGCGCACCGAGCTGGGCAAGATCGCCGACATGCTCCAGCAGGTCACCGAGGAAAAGACGCCGCTGCAGCGCCGCATGGCCGAGCTGGGCAAGTGGCTGGCCATCGGCGCGTTCTTCTTGGTGCTGGTGGTGTTCGGTGTGGGCCTCTGGCAGGGCGGCGGCGTCCAGGAGATGTTCCTCACCGCCGTCAGCCTGGCGGTGGCCGCCGTCCCCGAGGGGCTGCCGGCCGTCGTCACCATCGCGCTGGCGTTGGGCGCCCAGCGCATGGTCAAGCGTAACGCCCTGATCCGCAAGCTGCCGGCCGTCGAGACGCTGGGCTCGGTCACCACCATCTGCTCCGACAAGACCGGCACCCTCACCGAGAACCGCATGACCGTCACCGTGCTGGACGTGGCCGGCACACGCCTGGATCTCTCGCAGCAGATGGAGCGCACCGGCGCCGTGCTGCGCCCCGACGAAAAGCCCATCGCCGAGCCAGACGCCGATATGGCCCTGCTGTTGGCCGGCGCCGCCCTGGCCAACGATGCCACCCTCGAAAAGGCCGAGGATGGCTCCGAGGACTATCACTCCGTTGGCGATCCCACCGAGGCCGCCCTGGTGGTGGCCGCCGCCCGCCTGGGCATGTGGAAGCAAGAGATGGACGGCTATATGCCCCGCGTGGCCGAGGTGCCCTTTACCTCCGAGCGCAAGCGCATGACCACCGTCCACAAGATGGAGCGCAGCCCCGAGGGCTCCGAGCGGCCGGCCCTGCGTCGCATCCCGGACTGCTTGCCCACCAACAACTATGTGGCCTTTACCAAGGGCGCCGTGGATAGCCTGCTGGGCATCTGCGACCGCGTCTGGTCCGAGGGCGCCATCGAGCCGCTGGACGACCCGTGGCGCGAGCGGATCGAGGCCGCGAACAACAGCCTGGCCGAGGAGGGCATGCGCGTGCTGGGCGTGGCCATGCGCCCCATGGACGAGATGCCCGACGCCAGCGATGAGGACGCCCTCGAGCGCGAGTGCATCTTTGTGGGGCTCACCGGCATGATCGACCCGCCCCGCGCCGAGGTGCGCGACGCCGTCGCCGAGTGCCGCTCGGCCGGCATCCGCCCGGTCATGATCACCGGCGACCATCCCCTCACGGCGCTGCACATCGCCCGCGACCTGGGCATCGCCACCGCCGAGGAGAACGGCCAGGTCATCACCGGCCAGCAGCTCGCCCAGATGTCGGTGGACGACCTGGACGACGTGGTGGGCGACGTCTCGGTGTACGCCCGCGTCAGCCCCGAGCACAAGGTCAAGATCGTCGCGGCCCTCAAAAAGCTGGGGCAGATCGTGGCCATGACCGGCGACGGCGTCAACGACGCCCCGGCCCTCAAGCGCGCCGATATCGGCGTGGCCATGGGCATCACCGGCACCGACGTGAGCAAAGAGGCGTCGGACATGGTGCTGCTGGATGACAACTTTGCCACCATCGTCCACGCCGTCGAAGAGGGCCGGACGATCTATGAGAACATTCGCAAGTTTGTGAAATACACCATGTCCAGCAACGTGGGCGAGATCCTGGTGATGCTGCTGGCCCCCTTCCTGGGGCTGCCGATCCCGCTCACGGCGCTGCAGATCCTCTGGATCAACCTGCTGACCGACGGCCTGCCGGGCCTGGCGCTGGGCATCGAGCCGGCCGCGCCCGACACCATGGAGCGCCCGCCCCATCCGCCCGAGGAGAGCGTGCTGGCGCGCGGGTTGGGCAGCCATATCCTGTGGGTGGGCCCGCTGATGGGCATCGTGGCCCTGCTGCCGGGGCTGCTAGACCAGTTCGTGCTGGGGTTCCACCTCGAGGGCGCCGTCTGGCAGACCATGGTCTTTTCCACGCTCTGCCTGGCCCAGATGGGCAACGCCCTGGCCATCCGCTCGGACCGGCTGAACCTGACGCAGCTTGGGCTCTTTACCAACCCGGCCCTAATCGGCTCCATCGTGCTGACCTTTGCTCTGCAGGTGGCCGTCATCTATGTGCCCTTTATGCAGGACATCTTTAGCACGGTGGCCCTCACCGCGCCCCAGTTCCTCTTTAGCTTGGTATTGAGCAGCGTGGTATTGATCGTCGTCGAGCTGGTCAAGTGGATCCGCCAGCGCACCGAACGCCAGGTGGCGGCGTAACCGCTAGACCGGAGCCTTCCAGGGGGCGCGCCCTCGGCCACGATGGCTGAAGGTGCGCCCCTTTGGCGTGCTTGCGACACCTCTCCCAACACCGATTTGACATCGAACCCAGCCGGCCTATAGTGCTAGGCAATAATTCAGCATCTGCTTAAATACTTATGACCAAAGCCGAACGCCTGTCCCGCTTCTACCAAGCCCTCAGCGACGAAACCCGCCTGCGGCTCGTGGCGCTTTTGGTGCAACAAGAGCGCGGCTCGGCCCTGTGCGTCACCCGCCTGGCCGACGAGCTGGGCACCACCGTGCCCAACCTGTCGCAGCACCTGCGCGTGCTCAAGGATCTGGGGCTGGTGCGCGGCGAGCGGCGGGGCCTGCGCATCCATTACTTCCTGGTGCCCGAGCGCCTGGCCCAGTACCAGCGCTTGGCCCGCGAGCTGCTGGGCAACGCCTTTAGCGCCGGCATCGGCGCCATGAGCCCTCACGGCCAGGAGCCGCCCGCGCACGAACCCGCTGATCCATCATCTACCATCGCCTAGGAGGTAACCCTGCCCATGCCGGCCCTCATGTCACCGCTCGTCCTGCTCAAGCTCGTCCTCTGGCTGGTCGTCGTCATCGTCGGCACCGTGCTGCTGCGACGCCGCGCCGTGAGCTCCCGCGTTCGAATCGCCTTTTTGGTGGTTGGCGTGCTGATCTTTGGCTTTTTGTTTGGCGTCATCACGCCCGACGGCGCGCTGGATCCCAACCCGGTCTTTTCGGTGCGGAGCCTGGTCCGCGGCCTGGTGGGCGCGCCGCCCGCCGGAGCACCCGCCGCTGGCGCAGCGGCACCGGCTGGTGCGGCACGACCTGGCGCCGCGCGTAATCCCGCTGCCACCATCGCGCCCATCGCCGGCATGCTGGTCCTGCTGCTGGGCCTGGTCTGGGCCTCGAACAAGTCCGTCTGCGGCTGGGCTTGTCCCTTGGGCCTGCTGCAAGACCTGCTCCATCGCATCGCCCTGCCCAAATGGAAGCCGCCCTCCTGGCTGTCGAACACGGTCCGTATCGTTGCCTTTGTGGCGCTGGTCGCCGGCCTCGCCATCGCTGGCCTGGACTGGATCGGCCTCATCGACCCCTTCCGCATCTTTGGGTTGGATCTCTCCCTGGCGGTGGGCCTCTTTGGCCTGCTGCTGGCGGTGACGAGCCTCTTTACCTACCGGCCTTGGTGCCAGTTCCTCTGCCCGTTCGGCCTGCTGGGCTGGGTGGTGGAGCAGTTCAGCCTGATGCGCCCGCGCATCAACCGCGACGCCTGCCGCGATTGCCGGCTTTGCGTCAAGGCGTGCCCCGGCAACGCCATGGCCGATATCTATGCCGGGAAAAGAATCCACGCCGATTGCTACGCTTGCGGCGCCTGCCTGGAGGCCTGCCCGCACGCCGACGCGCTCCAGTGGCGCACGGCCTCGCCATCGGACCGGGCCGAGCACGCTTCGTAGCGCACGTTCGTCCCGGGCCCGCTTGGATGGCCTAGCCAAGCGGGCCCTCTCGCGGTAAGCTCGCGTTACCAGCTATCGAACCAGACGTCTGCGGCGAACAGCGCGCGCCCCGCAGTCAGATCCGCTCTTGAAGGAGCCAGGCATGGCCAATCCATCATCGGCCGAACCAAAGCGAGCCGGCCCAGGCGCCGCCCCAGGCTCCGGCCCGGGCGGCCGTCAACCCGGCACCGGTCCTCAAGCCGTTGGCACCGGCAAAGGCGGGCCCGGCCAGGGCAAGCCGGGCGCTGGCAAAGGCCCCGGGTCTGGCCCCGGTCAGGGTGGCCCCGGATCCGGCCGCGGCCCCGGCAAGCCCGGTCCCAGCACGCCCGCCTGGCCCATCCTCAAGCGGCTACTGGGCTATATGCGGCCGCATCGCGCCGTCGTCGCGGCGGTGGTAGCGGCGGCGCTGGTCACGGCCGCCATCGAGCTGGCCCCGCCGTGGATCGTCCGCAACACCGTGGATCGCCTGGCCGCCACCAAACAGCCCAGTGTGGCCTGGTGGGCCGCTGGCGGGCTGGTGCTGCTCTCGTTGCTGCAGGGCGCCGTCGACTTTGCCCGCCTCTACCTGACGGCCTATACCGGGCAGCGGATCGTGTTCGAGATCCGCAACGCCGTCTTTGGCCACCTCAGCCGCCTCTCCTTTTCGTTCTACGACCAGGCCCGCACCGGCGACCTGATGGCTCGCGTCACCGCCGACACCGACGTGCTGACCAACTTTTTCGGGCGAGCGGCCACCATTCTGCTCACCAACCTGCTCACGCTGCTGGGCGTGCTGGTGGTGCTGTTCCTCTGGGACTGGCGCTTGGCGCTGGTGTACGTGCTGCTCTCGCCGCTGATCGTCCACGCCCAGCTTACCTATGCCAAGCGGGTGCGCCCGGCCTTTGGCAAGGTCCGCCGCCAGTTGGCGGGGTTGACCGAGTCGCTCCAGCAGAGCTTGAGTGGGATCTTGGTGGTCAAGCTGTTCGGCCGCGAGCCGTTCGAGCAGCGCCGCGTGGACGCCCAGAGCGGCGCCTACCGTGACGCCAGCATCGAATCGTCCCGCATCGGCGCCCTGTGGATGCCCTATGCCAACGTGGTGATGGGCATCGGCACCGGCCTGGTGATCTGGGTGGCTGGCCGGGGCGTCATCGGGCAGTATGTCTCGCTGGGCACGCTGATCGGCTTTACCTCGTACATCCAGATGCTGCTGCGCCCCATCCGCCAGACCGGCATGATGCTCAACGTGGTCATGCAATCGTTGGCCGCCGCCGAGCGCATCTTTCAGGTGCTGGACACCCAGCCCGAGATTCAGGACGCCCCCGACGCCACCATGCTGCCGTCCGTCCAGGGGCACATCCGCTACGAAGGCGTCTCCTTTGCCTACAACCAGTCCGAGGTAGATGCGCTACGTGACGTGAGCCTGGAGGCCGCGCCCGGTGAGATGGTCGCCCTGGTGGGGCCCTCGGGCGCTGGCAAGACCACCATGGTGCACCTGTTGCCGCGCTTTTACGATCCACAGGCCGGCCGCATCACCATCGACGGCCACGACATTCGACACGTCACCGTGGCCAGCCTGCGCGATGCCATCGGCATCGCCATGCAGAACGTGTTCCTCTTTGACGCTTCCATCGGCGAGAACATGGCCTTTGGCAACCCCCGTGCCACCCACGAAGAGATCGAACAGGCCGCCCGCATCGTCCAGCTGGACGCGTTCATCCAAGAGCTGCCGCTGGGCTATGGCACGCCGGTGGGCGAGCGCGGCGTGCGCCTCTCGGGCGGGCAGAAACAGCGCATCGCCTTGGCGCGGGTCCTGCTCACCGACCCGCGCATCCTGATCCTGGACGAGCCCACCTCCAGCGTGGATGCCGACACCGAGCGCCGCCTGCAGGCCGCCCTCGACCGCGTCCGCGCTGGCCGCACCACCTTTGTCATCGCCCATCGGCTGTGGACCGTCCAGCACGCCGACCAGATCCTGGTGCTGCGGGATGGACGCATCGTTGAGCGGGCCCGCAGCACGCCCGAGCGCTCGGCCCACCAGGCGTTGATGGAGGCCGACGGCTTTTACCGCGAGATGGTGGCGCTGCAGTTCGCCGGCGAATCGCTAACCGCCGATGCCGCGCAGATATCCGCGCCAGGAGTGGCGTCCGCGCCAGGGTTGGCGCCCACGTCCGCCGAAAGGAGCACGCCATGACCATCCGAGGCGGCTTTATGGGGCGGCTGCAAGGCCGCGAGGAGCAGTTCCGCCTGCGCGACCTGGACCGCCAGGCCTTGCGCATGCTGTGGCGCTATGTCAAGCCCCACGCTGGGCGGCTGGCGCTGGCTGGCCTGGCCATGCTGGGCGTCACCGCCACCACCCTGGCCCTGCCCTACCTGCTCAAGGTGGCCGTGGATACCCACATCGCTGTGGGCGACCTGCGCGGCCTAACCTGGATCACCGTCGTGTACCTGGGCGTCGTCGGCCTCTCCTGGCTGGCGGGCTACTGGCAAAGCTACCTCTCGGCCTGGGTGGGCCAGCACGTGATCTATGCCGTCCGCGCCGACCTGTTCCGCAACCTGCTGCGGCAGTCGATGCGCTTTTTCGAGGGCGAACGCGTGGGCGCCATCGCCTCGCGCCTAACCAACGACGTCGACGCCCTCTCCGAGGTGGCCTCCAGCACCGTCCTCAGCCTGGCCAATGACGTGCTGTCCTTCCTGGGCATCTTGATCGTCATGCTGACGCTGAACGTGCGGCTGACGCTGGCTCTGCTGGTGGTGGTGCCCATCGTGGTGGTGAGCATGAGCTACCTGGGCAAGCAGATGCGCCGCGTCTACTGGGATGTCCAGCGCGCCCTGGCGGACGTCAACGCTGGCGTGGAACAGGGCGTGGCCGGCATCCGCGTGGTGCAGTCGCTCTCGCGCGAGTCGTTCTCCATGGAGCAATTCGAGAGCCTGAGCCTGCAGAACATGCGCGCCAACCTGCGCGCGGGGCTGCTGTTCGCGGCCGTGTTCCCGACCATGACCATCACCAACATGCTGGGCATGGCCCTGGTGCTGGGCTATGGCGGCTCCATGGTGGCCCGCGGCGTGCTCTCGGTGGGCGCGCTGCTGGCCTTTTTCGCCTACACCTACCGGCTCTTTGGCCCTCTACGCGAGCTCAGCCTGGTCTATAACAGCTTTCAGGCCGCCGCCGCCTCGCTGGATCGCATCCACGAGTACCTCAGCCTCGAGCCTGAGCTGGCCGAACCGGCCGACCCGCAGCAGCCCGCCGACGGCTGGCGCGGAGCCGTCGCCCTGCGCGACGTCACCTTTGGCTATCAGGCCGACCAGCCCGTGCTGACCGAGGTCGACCTCGAAATCGCGCCCGGCGAGACCATTGCCCTGGTGGGAGCCACCGGCGCAGGCAAGAGCACCCTCTCCAAGCTGATCGCGCGGCTGTACGATCCCCAGGTCGGGACAGTGACGCTGGATGGCATCGACCTGCGCCGGATCCCCCAGCGCGAGCTGCATCAGCTCGTCAGCATCGTCCCGCAGGACGTATATCTCTTTGCCGATAGCATCGGCGAGAACATCCGCTATGGCGACCTAACCGCCGACGACGACCAGGTGCGCGCCGCCGCCCAGCGCGCCCAGGCCCACGAGTTCATCGCGCGGCTGCCGCAGGCGTACGAGAGCCCCGCCGGCGAGCTGGGCGCCATGCTCTCGGGCGGGCAAAAGCAGCTCGTGGCCTTTGCGCGAGCGCTGCTGACCGACCCGCGCGTCCTGATCTTGGACGAGGCCACGGCCAACGTGGACCCCTACACCGAGGCGCAGCTCCAGCGCGCCATGGACGAGATCCGCCGGGGGCGCACCACCATCTTGATCGCACACCGGTTCTCCACCCTGCGCAAGGCCGACCGCATCGTGGTGGTGGCCGATGGCCGCATCGCCGGCCAGGGCACCCACGAGGAGCTGCTGGCCACCAACGAGGCCTATCAGAGGTTATACCAACGCCAATGGGCCCAGGCCCAGGCGGAGAGGAGCTAGCCCGTTGTCCAGCGCCCCACCCGCTATCCACGTCCACAACCTGACTAAACGCTATGGCGCGGACCAGGGCGGCGTCCTGGCCTTGGATGCCGTCTCGTTCGACGTGCCACCGGGCATGGTCTTTGGCTACCTGGGACCCAACGGCGCCGGCAAGACCACCACCATCCGCCTGCTCACCGGCCTCTCGCAGCCCACCGCCGGCCAGGCCATCGTCTGGGGGCTGGATGTGACCCGCTACGCCGCCCAGGTGAAAAAGCGCATCGGCGTGGTGCCCGAGGCCTCCAACCTGTACGACGAACTCACCTGTTATGACAACCTGACGTTCTCCATGCAGCTCTATGGCGTGCCGCGGGCCGAGCGGGCACAGCGCGCCACCGCCCTGCTGGAGCGCTTTCGCCTGGCCGACAAGCGCGACGTCCCCTTTGCCAAGCTTTCGCGCGGCATGAAGCGGGCCCTGACCATCGCGGCGGCCCTGGCCCATCGCCCCGGCATCGTCTTTCTGGACGAGCCCACCACCGGCCTGGACGTCATGGCCGCCCGCAACCTGCGCGCCATGATCGCCGGCTTGCGCGACGAGGGCGTCACCGTCTTTCTCACCACCCACTACCTGGAAGAGGCCGAGCGCCTCTGCGATCGCGTCGCCCTGATCGTCGGCGGGCGCATCGTCGCCTGCGATACGGTGGACAACCTGAAGGCGCAGATCCACGCCGAGGCCGCCGTCGAGCTGGTGCTGGGCAACGGCGACGACACGGCCGAGACCCGCCGCATTGTGGCGCCGGACGTGCCCGCCGCCGTGCGCCAGGCGCTGGACCAGGCCGCCACCGAAGGACGCCGCGTGCTGGCCGTCAACACGCTGCGCCCCACGTTGGAAGACGTCTTTGTGCACCTCACTGGCCTCAGCGCCGACAAGATACGCGCCGAGAAGGGGGGCCAGCGATGATCCGTGACGATCTCCGCGGCATGGCCGGCATCATGTGGAAAGACCTGCGAGCCTACTATCTCAAGCCGCCCAATATCTCCTGGGGCATCCTGTTCCCACTGGCGTTTGTCTTGGCGTTCGCCATCCGCGATGGCGGCAACCTGGCCCGCCTGGCGCAAGGGCTGCT
>ENA-UOXR01002557-UOXR01002557.1-bioreactor-metagenome-genome-assembly--contig:-NODE-2557-length-16630-cov-17.414721_pt1 | contig 16630 bp, 15 predicted proteins | sample MGYA00238164_ERZ764825 | MGnify/ENA primary metagenome ERZ764825 (study PRJEB28920, sample SAMN05720171) | bioreactor metagenome | isolation source: Anaerobic biogas reactor | place: USA:Washington...
CTAATTCTTGTTCGGATTTCTCATAACCCTCACGTGTCAGGTATGAACTTGGCATTATTATTTCCTTATGTCTAAAATCTTCCCCACAGGGATAAATATAAAATGCGCTTCGAGGGTCGTAACCGTCTAAACGCTTTCGGCATATTATACTATGAATTCACATTTTTCAAGACAACCGCAGGGCAAAAAGCCTAGCTCCAGCTTGGCGGTGCAGGTTGAGGTTCGCGACCACCTCTTTTGAACAGCCACCCCACTACCAGACCGAAAATGAATCCGCCAATGTGGGCAAAATACGCCGTACCGCCTTGATCCAACGCACCAAGTGAACCGACACCACTGATCAGTTGCAGCAAGAACCAAAGCCCTAAGACCACAATTGCCGGCATCAGCCGCACTCGGGCATAAAAGCCAATCGGGACAAAGGTGTAAACCCTGCTGTTTGGATACATCACCAGGTAGGCACCCAACACAGCCGCAATAGCTCCGCTGGCTCCCACCATGGGGATTTGTGAGCTGGGGCTGATGATGGTCTGCAGTAAGGCAGCGGCAAGTCCGCCTGCCAGGTAAAAAAGCAGATAACCAAGATGACCCAACCGGTCCTCGATGTTATCACCGAAGATCCAAAGGTAAAGCATATTGCCGATCAGGTGCATCCAGCCGCCGTGCATAAACATGCTGGTGAACATATCCTTGATATCGCCCAGGTCAATCCCATTCAGGAAGTTGGCTGGAATCAAGGCATATTCGTAATAGATGTTTTCGAGGTTGCCGCTATTTAAGAACATCCATAAAAAGACCAGTACATTAATTACAATAAGCGCATAATTCACTATGGGTGTACGGTGAGTCTTGATTTCGTCTCGTATAGGGATCATTGTTGTTCCTCTTCATTAATAATTGTTGCTTGTTCAGCCAATAATACCTGCAGTCGTGGGTGATCGCGATAGAAGCCTCTACGTTCTTCGGGTAACAATGCGGCGATCCGGCACATGATTTCTGTTATACCCATCTCAAGGATATCTTTCTCGTTTTGTCCTGCTTCTGGTTGGGGCAATTCAAAAGGCTTCCCGAAAATGACTTTTACTTGCATCCTTTTTAATCTCAGAAAGCTTTTTACCATATCCGCGGATCCAAGGACCACCGCCGGGATGATTGGCACCTTGTTTCTCAAAGCCAGCAATGCCGCTCCAGCCTTGCCTTCCAGAAGCTGACCATCTTTCGATCGTCTTCCCTCAGGTGCCAGCCCTACAATTCCGCCCTTTTTTAAAAATGCTGTTGCTTCTCGAAAAGCCTCAAAATCATAACCCTCACGATTAATCCAAATGACACCCAGTTTCTTCAGGATGCCACCAAGGGGCGAATTCAAGTAATCTGTTGCCACCATGGCAATAATATCTTTGCGTGAGGTTGATAACATCAAGAAAGGTGTATCCAGCCGGCTGATATGACTGGTAGTGAGAATATATGCGCCTTGATCGGGCACATATTCATGACCAACCACCTCCAAATCTGCCACAATGCCAGAAATGAAACGCAAAAATCTCATCACCTGATCGCGGGCAAGCAGGGCATCAGATGACATTAGATTCTCCTGTCTGGGTGACCTGGTGGAGGTCTCTACCCTTCAGAACATGGCGTGCAAAGGCGAAAAATCCAACGGTTACCAAAACAGCCAATGCTGCCATTACACCATTAGACAAAACCTGATCGATCTCCTCTCCCCTCAGACTGGGGATCAGCTGGGTCAGAACTACAGCCAGATTCCATAAACCGTGCACGATAAATGCAAGCAAGTAGACAACCAGAAGGCGGGCAAGCTTGCGATCCTGCCAGGTTCTTGTCAGAACCCAACCAATCAGACCACCATTAAAGATATGGATCAACGTTCCGCCAAAGCGACCCAACAGAAAGTAAAGCCAATCGTTACCTGGGGTCATCGCTGTTTGAGCAGCATAAAGCATGCCTTCCACCAAAGCGAAAGCGGCACCGCTCATCATTCCGGCCACATAACCTTCTTCCTCGCTGATCTCCAAACCCTGCAGAGACCAAACCGCCAGAGTTTTGAACAGTTCCTCAATAAAGGGGCCAACTCCAGCTACAAAAATGGTAATTATCAAAACAGCCAGGGGAGAATTGAGCAATTCTTCGATCTCACTCATGCTCTCGGGCACCTTGAAGAAACCGCTGAAACTAAACGCAGCCAATAAGATAATCGCAATTATCATTACCAGAAGCTCAACCAGCATGATGAAAGGCATGGTCACACTGCTTGAAAAGCTGATCACCGATGCGTTCCGCCCTTTATGCTTTCCCCACAAGTGACCGCTTGCCATTCTCAGCAGCCAAACTGCCGGGATCAGGACACCCATAAAAATGAGCACTGAAAAGATCCAGCCAGGCAGGATAATTGAGTATTTCCAGGCTTCCACAGCCCAGAGGATGAATGGAAACATAATTATGATGAATCGAAGCCATCCGGCTTCTTTCCGTTTTGGATACTTTGCTCTGCCGCTCAGCCGAAGAATACTGTCCAAAGCTCCGATGGAAGCCATCAGGGCAATAAAACCGCACATATACGCCCAAAGGTAGATCGTGCGGTTCGAGAGTTGACCAAAGATTGAAGCGACCCCTGAGTCAGGCCGCCAACTTAAAAAGAATAGAAAAAAAGACCCAGCCCCGAGGATGACCAGGATATTCCCAACCAGGTTTATCCAGTGCATCCAGCGGGGGCTGGTACGATTCGAAGGTGACGGCTCAGAAGCTAGTTCGGACACTATTTTTCTATGATTTCGATGCTGATGATCTTGTCGCCTTCAGGTGCGTCAGGATTATTATCCGCGTCACGTTCTGTGATTTGTTCAAAAACATCTATACCATCAATCAACTTCCCAAAAATGGTGTAACCGCCATTGAGAGAAGGATAAGGAACATAAGTGATAAAGAATTGGCTGCCGCTGGAGCCTTCTGCCTGACCGCGAGCCACACCAACCATGTAGGCTTCGTCATAGGTCAGTTCAGGCACAATTTCTTCGCGATATTGATAGCCTGCACCACTCCAACCCGTACCGGTTGGGTCGCCAGTTTGCGCCATAAAGTTGTGATACACACGGTGGAATGTAACGTCGTTATAGAAACCTTTCCGTGCCAGGTAAACAAAGGAGTTGACAGCCAGAGGAGCTGCCTCAGGGTAGAGTTCCAGCACCAGGTCACCTTTTTCAGTGGTGATCGTGGCGGTATATTCTTTATCCTGGTCGATGACGAATGGAGGACATTCTGTGACCATGTCCTTTTCGGCTTTCATGACTTCGATAAAATTGCTCAAGTAGGCTGATTGCCAATTGCCGACTGGGCGTCCATTGACCAACACAGTCGGGGTGGAGCTGACACCCGCCTCGAACATGGTCTGCTGGGCAGTGGTGATCTTGTTGATCACATCCTCGCTTGCGATGTCAGCAGCAAACTGATCAACATCCATACCGATATCTGCAGCTGTGGTCTTTAACCATTCTGTAAATTCTTCCGCCGTCAACGATGACAGGACTTCCCGGTTCAGGAAAATTGCGTCATACATCTCCCAGAATTTTCCCTGCATCCCCGCCGACTCAGCAGCATAGGCTGCCAGTGGAGCAGTTGGGTGGAGTGAGTCCAGGGGAAGCGGACGGTAGACAAGCCGGACATCATCCGGATATTTCTCAATCAATGTTTCCAACTCAGCATAAGCCATCCCGCAATAGGGACAGAAGAAATCGGTGTATTCCATGACCGTGAGAATGGCATCCTCTGGTCCTTTGGTCCAATCGTCTCCGCTGACTTCGGGGAATATTGCCAGTTGAGCTTTTTGTTCTTCTGTCAGTTCTGCAAACAGCGGACCAACCAGGGTACAACTCATATTGCCATCTTCACCTACCAGCGGGAGCTCCTCAGTAGGAACCACAGGAACGATCTCGGTGGTTTCAGGCTCAACCGGCTCAGTCTCCAAAGCGACCGGGGTCTCGGTTGCCGGAGGGGTCACTTCCTGGATTTGACAGGCACTAACAGCCATCATAAAGATCATGGCGATCCACAGATACTTCATTACATTTTTCATTTGAAATTCCTTTCAATCAACAGGGCTTTTTGTCCAGTTGCTTTTTTAGATTCTTTTTTCTTCTAACGCATTCAGGACCAACGCCCTGATTTCTGTTTGCACCTGCTCAGGATCTTGCGTGGCATCAACAATCTTCCAGCGCTCGGGTTCCTGTCCGGCAAGGATATGGTAGCCGTCACGAACACGTTCATGGAATGATAACTCAAAAGCATCAAATCGGTTCCACTCTTCCTTGATCTTTTTCCTTTTCAGCCCGGTCATCACATCGACATCGAGCAAGATCGTCAGGTCAGGCTTCAATCCGCCGGTGGCAAAGTGGAGCATAGCCCGTAACGTGTCCAGATCCAGACCATGACCATAACCCTGGTATGCCAGGGTCGAATCACCATAACGGTCACACAAGATGATCTTGCCCTGCTGCAGGCTGGGGATGATCAGCTCTTCTACCAATTGAGCTCTGGCTGCCAGAAACAACAGGATTTCTGTTCGAGGGTGCAGTTCGGTGTTATCCATCCTGACCAAAACCTCGCGGATCTGATCGCCGATCTTTGTTCCGCCCGGTTCACGGGTTCTCACGACTGATAAGCCCTTTTCTTCCAGGAATTGCGCCAGTTGAGGCAATTGTGTGCTTTTTCCGCTTCCTTCCGGACCTTCAAATGTTATGAACATACTTAATCCCTGTAGATACGAACGTATCGGTTTGGGTCTTTCCCGAAGGATCGGGAAACCAGGTGCGCTCTCTTTGCCAACTCATGCTGCTCACGTCGGACTGGGGACGGCATTGGCGGGAGATTGATAAATTTCTCTCCTGCCTGGATCATCATGATTGCCTGTTCCGCGTGCCGCAAGGCTTCTTCAGTTAAAGTGCGTTTTACCGGAGATTGATGCTCCTGAAACGAATCAGCCAGGAACTGTTCAATTTGCTCAACCGTGTTGGATTTCACCACGAAGATGGGCATACCCCGCTCTTCTGCTTCTACAATGGGTTGCAGGCGATCACGATAGTAACGGCGTTGGGTCAGCAACACATCAGCATCTGCCAGGTCTTTGACTACAATTGCCGGGACACCCAGACTTTTGATGGATTGCAACAGCCTGTTTCGCGCTACTCCGAAGGCAAAGATCTTCTTTTCACCTTCATGCCCTGAAAGGTCCGGGTAATCCTCATCATTCTCATCCAGGTATTCGTCATATCGTTCAGCGTGCTTGGGCAGGGCGTAACTTGGCTGGTTTGGGGCTGCACCAAGATTGCTGCCGCGGTCAAATGGGCTTCTCTCCATGCCGTTTCCTCGACGCATCGCTTGCGAAACGGTTGGCATGTTAGGCTTGGTTTGCTTCAGAATATGCACCTTGCCATCCTCATCTCTGAATCGATCTTCTGGCAGCAAGGGATAACCGCGCAAAATCGAATCGACTGCTGCGCCCACATCGCGATGCACTTTCACTCGCTTACGATCTTGAATCTCAACCAGGATCGTAAAGGTGGGCGGAGACTTACGTTCCAGCACGGTTTTCTGCGTCCCCCTGCGTCTTGCCTCATCATCCGAAAGTGTGACAGACGATACACCGCCAATCAAATCGGATAATGTTGGGTTGACCAAAAGATTGTCCAGGGCATTGCCATGGGCGGTGCCGATCAGTTGTACACCTCGTTCAGCGATCGTGCGGGCAGCCAGAGCTTCCAGTTCGCGTCCTATTTCATCGATGACGATCACCTCAGGATTATGGTTTTCAACCGCTTCGATCATGACTTCGTGCTGAAGCGAGGGTTTGGGTACTTGCATGCGCCGGGCAGCACCCACTGCTGGATGAGGAATATCGCCATCTCCACCAATTTCGTTGGAGGTATCCACGATGACCACGCGTTTCTTTTCTGCCAAAATTCGAGCTGCCTCACGCAGCATGGTGGTTTTTCCAACGCCAGGCTTGCCCAGGATCAGGATGCTCTCACCTGAGTCGATCAGATCTTCAATAATCGTGATCGTGCCATAGACAGCCCTCCCCACCCGACAGGTCAGACCGACCACATTTCCTCTCCGGTTGCGAATGGCAGAGATGCGGTGAAGGGTGCTCTCCATGCCAGCCCGGTTGTCTGCGTCAAACTCGCCAATGCGGATGACAACATGATTGATATCGTCATGGTTGACCACGCGATCAAGCAATTTGACCTCGCCGTCAACAAAACGGGCAGTCGGGATGCGGCCCAGGTCCAGCACTACTTCCAATAAATCGTCAAAATGATCTGCCCGGACAACAGCCTCAGCGATTTCTTCAGGAAACACTTTCAGCATTGCCGCCAGATCATCAGTTATATATTTTGTTTGTGTCATAAATTTCATACTCACTATTGTACGCCTTGATTTTAACGTATACCCGCATTATTTACCTACCCTTGTAGTGTTTCTAATACATTTATTACTCAAACCGGATCGGTAAAAAGGAACAGCCTGACTTCGCAGGTCTCGCAGCTCTGCATTTTTACATTTTCTACTTAACAATTGACCATGTCAGGAATTTATGATGCCCTCAATTTACATTGCAGATGTAGCAACAGCTTCGTTTCTCAGTCTCCACGATTTCGAGGTTTCCAAAGAAGTTCATCAATTCAGGCTTCACATTTCGTATGAAATTGAAGTAATCTCCGCCTTCAGCGATCTCCGCAATACTTGTGGTAAGCGATTTTACGCCGTTGTAGTCATGCAAAATCACCAGGTGTTTGCCAACCCGCCTCATTTCCTGATACAAGATCAGGCGCTGGCTGGCATCCAGACCGTGAGCAACAAAGGCCGCTATCACAATGTCGAAGCTCTTTTCAGGAAAGGGCAATCCGCTCTCAACGCTTCCACGACAAAACCGCACAGTTCTGTTTTCATGTCGGCTTCTTGCCACGCTCAACATTCCCAGGGAATGATCCAGTGCAAAGGTTCTCAATCCCATTTCTGACATCACCGATGCCATCGCTCCACTGCCACAACCGACATCCAGGATGGAAGAAAAGTGGGAGATATTGCATTGATCCATGTCCCTGAAAATTTGGGTATAGTTTTTTCGCTGGCGCTTGAACAAACGAGCATAAAATGGCGAGAGCCTGTCAAACAGTTTCCTTGATTTTTTATTGGGCATTTCCTTTTCCCCCTCTTCTCGTTTTACTTTAGCTGTGTAATCGGCAGCGAGCCTTCCATAGTGCTGCCTTCCAACATCTGTTTCACCACGCTGCGATCGAGTGACTTGCGCAATACTAGGTGTTTGACCAACAGTACCTGAGCTTCACTTTTCGAGAAACCAACTTCTTCTACAGCAGCATCCAACCAGGAATGGTAAGAGCGCACACACAAAAAGACCGGTCTTCCCGCCAACTCTGGAACTGCACCTGGCAAGTCTCTCAGCAAACCTGCTGCCCTGACATTCGGCCTTGATATTACTTGAGCCCAGATTCCTTTAGGTCCATATTCAAGGTCAGCGTAACCAGCCAGACTGCCATCCGATTGATAGGCAACCAAACCAAGCGCTGCCTTGCGCGTCATTGGCTCAATGGTTTGCACCGCTCCTGGCACAACTTCTTTAAATAAGTTGTTCATGAAGTCGATATCCTGCGAATTCCATAAGCGCCATTGGATAGTCTCTTCATTATAACCTTTTTCGTTTGGAATCAGCTGATAAATGTTCTGCCTAGCCCAGATGGTAAACCCGGCTTTTCGAAAGCCCTCCAATAGTTCTGAAGACTGCGGTAAATCAGCCAAAACTCCCCATGCTTTCCACGCTCCGGCACTTCTTACCAGGGGCTCCAGCAACCGGCAAACATCCACTGCATCCGGCATTTCCTGGCATCCCAGGTAACACATTTGGGCGTATTGGCGGGTTTGTCTTTTCTCGATTTGAGCGTAACAGGTTGCGCCGTCTTCCCCTTCCCAACTTACTGCTGCCTGTTCCACCAGCGGGGCAACCCGCTGCATAACATTGCGCAGGTTCAATGGTTCACCACGTGTAAAATAGCGGACTGCATCCAGGCTCTGTAAAACAGCGCCTGTCCGGCTGATTTTATACAGGTCGAAAGGGCTTAATTTTCGAATTCCGATGATGCCATCTCCATAAAATATCGGTGGAAACGCAAATCGTTGGTAAGTTCCGGATGAAAAGAGGTTGCCAGCAGTTTTCCTTGCTGCGCGGCAATGATCCTGCCGTCCGGTAAACTCAGCAGCGGTTGGGCTCCTCCATAAACCTCAGTGATGATCGGTCCCCGGATAAAGGTCAGGTGATAATCCGGTTGGCTTGGGCTAAGAAACGGAACAGGGAGGTCGATCTCAAATGAATCGATCTGACGCCCAAAAGCGTTGCGTTGAATGGTGATATCCATCAGATTCAACAGGGGTTGATGGCTGCCGACGTTTCTGGCAAGTAAAATCGCCCCCGCACAGGTGCCCCAGATCGCCTTTTTTTGCCCAAATTCACGAATGGCATCCATTAATCCATAGGCATTCATCAGTTTTCCGATGGCGGTAGATTCTCCACCCGGAAGGATCAGTCCAGCCAGACCGTCCAATTGTCCTGGAAGCCTTACCTCAGAGACATCAGCCCCGAGTTTTTCGAGGCTGATACGGTGTTCACGAAAATCGCCTTGTAAGGCTAAGACTCCGAGTTTCATTTTTTCGATGGCTTCACTCTTTTTTCTTACCAGCCGCGTCCAGCCATTCTTTCATCGTCTGGCAATTGTGTGGCAGAACGACCAACCATGGCTTCACCCAGATTTCGGCTGACTTCAGCTAAAATCCCAGGTTCGCGATAGTGAGTGGTGGCTTTAACGATGGCTTGGGCACGCTTGGCGGGGTCTCCTGATTTGAAAATGCCTGAACCAACAAAAATGCCGTCCACACCCAGCTGCATCATCAGGGCGGCATCAGCAGGCGTGGCAATGCCGCCGGCAGCAAAGTTGACCACCGGTAGTTTACCCAGTTCGCGCAACTGCATACACAGCTCGAATGGTGCCTGGATGTTCTTGGCAAAAGTCATCACTTCTTCTTCAGGCAGGGATTGCAAATGGCGGATATCGCCATAGACAGAGCGGGCATGCCGCACAGCTTCAACCACATCTCCCGTGCCGGGTTCGCCCTTGGTGCGCATCATCGCTGCGCCTTCGCCAATCCGGCGCAAGGCTTCACCCAGGTTGCGACAGCCGCACACAAAGGGCACTTTAAAATTGTGCTTATTGATATGGTAGGCTTCGTCTGCAGGAGTTAAAACTTCTGATTCGTCGATGTAATCCACACCCAGCGATTCCAATATCTGGGCTTCCACAAAATGTCCAATGCGGCATTTCGCCATCACGGGGATGCTGACAGCTTCCATGATCTTAATGATCAGTTCAGGGTCGCTCATGCGGGCGATCCCGCCTGTTGCGCGGATATCTGCCGGGACGCGTTCCAAAGCCATCACTGCCACAGCTCCAGCGTCTTCAGCGATTTTTGCCTGGTCGGCATTAACCACATCCATGATCACGCCACCCTTAAGCATCTCAGCAAGTCCTTTTTTTACAGCAAATCCCGATACTTCTTGTTGCATGCAACCTCCAAACAATACGTTTTTTTGTATTGCGATTGTACCACCAACCGCATCAAATTCGGCTAAGCGGCTGCCTGCTGGAAGGCGGCTACCAATTCACGGTTGAAGGCTGGGATATCCGCTACAACTCTGCCCCAGACCTGGTTGCCATCCCGGAAGGCGGATTCATCCACCCAGGTTGCGCCAGCGTTGAGCAGATCGTCTTTGATGCCCAGTGAACCGACGGTTTTCTTACCGGCAACTATCTTTGCAGAGATCGCCAGCAAACCGCCATGGCAAATGATGCCAATGATCTTGCCTTGCTCGTTGACTTTGGCAACCAAATCGGTGGCTACTTTGTAGCGGCGTACCTTATCTGGAGCCCAACCGCCTGGCAGCACCAGCCCGAACAAGTCATTCGCAACCAGGTCTTCTATCTTGGTATCCGGCTTGATTTCCAATCCGTTTTTACCCTTGACGGATTTCAAATCCATGGCAGCGGTCAGGACGACCATACCCTCTTCCTGTAAACGCATCGCCACAGCGTAATATTCCAGATCTTCAACGCCTTCCGCAACCAGGAAAGCAACTTTTTTACCTTCGAGTGTCATTTTTTCTCCTTCTCTCTCATTGAAAACAGGTGGTTATCGAGTGATTCCATCATAACATATCCCCTCCTCGGATTCCATTTTTTTGGGATTGTAGAGGGGACACACTCGTTTTGAGGGAAGCGGCTGGGGTCGAGCCCCAGCCCTGCAGTAGGGAACGGTCTTGCACCGTTCCGCAAAGAATCCTGCCGAAGCACACATACGAAGTATGCTTCGCATTGTGCCCCAAAAAAACCTCATGATGACAATGTCGTGGTTGAATTTACCTACATATCCACAAACCGGCTTTCGTCCAGGTCGTCTTTTTTCGGTTTTTCCACGATCTCTACCGGCTCTTCCGGGCGGGTTTGCTCATTCGCCCAATCAATTTCCATCGGGCTGGCTCGCCGGGTGATCTGCCATTTGCCGCAATGGGGACAGCGCTCAAATTTTCCAACCACCATGTTCATTCCAAAAAAGGAGCGGGCAAAAGTCTTTCCACACTGTTTGCAAACAGCCAGACCGTGCATGCCGCCTGTCGCGACCGTTCCGCCTTTCTGACGGGAGGAAATGAACCAACTGACACCCATTGCCGCCACGCTGATTCCAATTACCGTGAACAACAGACTGGTGGTCTTCTCTCCCGATTCACCGGCACTTAAAAAATTATAGACAATCGGTCCAACAGGAGTCACATTTCCATCAGCGGTGCTCACCTCGGCTCTCATTTTGTGCACGCCTGGTTGATAATCATCGGTGGTGAAGGGTTGTTTGAACGGCTCCTGGGTTAATTCCGCCATAGGCTGATCGTCCATAAAATAGACGACTTTTACAATGGAACTTAAATCTCCGGTCAAAGATAAAGTCATATTTCCCTGGATGTCGGATCCGGATCCATAACCAAAGTTTCTGGTAAGCCTTAATACCCACGGTGTCTCAGTTTGCGCCTGGGCTTCCGAAACCACGAAGATAACAGCCAAAATAAGCAGTAATCCCATCAAAAAACGTATCTTTTTCATCTGTTTACTTCCATTTTGTGAGAATATTTTCCCGGTCAAAAATGATTGTCCCTAAATGCAACATTCCAAATGCAACGATAGTGCAAACAACGATCGCGATCAACATAAACCAGATATTGATCACTATTTTTCCAGCCAACACAGCAAACATCACCAGCAGCAGGGGCATGATCACCATCCCGGAAAGCTGTTCTGCTACGCGGGGGTCGCTAACCCTGGAAGACACATAAATGGCAAAAATGGCTGCAATGACTGAAAGAATCGGTCCCAGAACCAGGATGCCCAGCAGCCAGGTGGGGCTGAGGATGTGAGCCAGCACCGCCGGGCTTAATTTGATGATCAGACCGCCCAATATAAAGACTCCGAAAGCAGCATAACTAATGAGAGCTCCGGGGATCACTGCCGCCAGACCCTTGCCAGCCAGCAGTTCGATGGTGGTGATGGGCGTCGCCAGGAGCGGCTCCAGGCTGCGGGTGGTTTTCTCACCGACGATGCTGTAAGCGGCGATGGTGGTCGGGATCATAAGCGGCATCATCATGAACATCAGCATAAACTGGTTGAGCAGGTAGATCTGCATACAGTCCGTTGCGCTTAACCCTGCGCAGCCTGCCACAAACCCAGCCGGCAAGCCGCTGCTTTCTGCGCCGATTTCTGCTGAAAGTGCGCTGCCGCCAGTCGTGGCGAGCATTACTAAAGGAAGCGCTGTAAACAACATCGGTAGAAGTGTCATAGTGCTGATCACCCAGCGGTTTTTGAAAACTTCGGACCACTCTTTATTGATGATCGTCTTGATGTGTTTCATTACTGCCCCCTTTCTGTGGATTTCACCATTTCGAGATAAATTTGTTCCAGGCTATGGCGGATCTCACCAACAAATCGCAATTGCGCCCCTGCCATAACCAACGCCTTGATGATTTCCGGATTGCTTGCCTCCGGGTCTTGCAGCGAGATCACCAGTTTGTTGTCAACTGCCTCCACGTTTCCTGCCCCAGCGATGTTTGTCACCAGGTCGATCCATTCCGGTTTGACCTCACTGAGGTGAAAAACTACTTTCCGACCAAACATTTTTTCGCGCAAGTTGCTCGGGCTGTCCACTGTCAGTAGCCTTTGTTGAAAAATACCCACCCGGTCGCACAATCTTTCGGCTTCATCCAGATTGTGGGTAGTCATGAAAATGGTACGTCCTTCGTTCTTGAGTTCTTCCACAAAATCGCGCACGGTCTTGGATGCTTCCGGGTCCAGCCCGGTGGTGGGTTCATCCAAAAACAGGATTTGCGGTTCATGGATCAGGGCGCGGGCGACCGCCAGTTTTTGGCGCATGCCCTTCGAAAAGCTGCCCACAGCATCGTGCCTTCGCTCCCATAAGTCCAGCATGCTCAGATATTTATTGACCGATTTCTCGATATCGGGCACATCATAAAGATTGGCAAAAATGGTCAGGTTTTTTTCTGCTGTTAATCGTTCGTACATGCCTGGCGATTCGGTCAGAATGCCCACATTGCGGCGAATATTGGTATCATCCTCGCCCAGTTCGAAGCCAGCCACTTGTGCGCTGCCAGAACTGGGACGGATCAAACCGGTCAGCATGCGCACCGTAGTGGTTTTGCCGGCACCGTTGGGTCCTAGAAAGCCAAAAACCTCGCCACTTTCCACTTCGAGCGAGAGATCATCGACTGCGACAAGCTCGGTTTCCCCTTTTTTTCCTATCTTGAATACTTTTGTCAAACCTTGAGTTTTGATCATATTCCTCTTTTCCAAACCCGGTAATTATACTCTCACGACCTGGGTATGTTCATTGAAACCATCCTTTGTGAGGTCGATGGCTTGCCTCGGCCATCGCCAAAACGGTAGTGTAATCATCTTTTCGTAGGCCGGGTTGCGCTTCTCAACCCGGCAGCGTAACCATTTTTTTGTAGGCTCGATGGCCTGCTTCGACCGTCCAGATTTGGTATTTGAAGGTTTTGGAGAGGTAAAAAACAGCGCCCCGGCTTCCCAGGGCGCTGTTATCTACAAACCGTCTATCAACTATCTGAGGATCAACGGCAGGAAAAGCTGCAACGCTGTCACGGTGATGGTCACTGTAGCTGTATCAGAATAGTTATCCATCAATCCCGGTGTAGCATGCATGATGTATTCAAAAGTGTCCTCGCCAACAAAGCCTGGGTCAGGTGTGTAGGTAAAGGAACCGTCCTCATTGAGCACAAGCTCTCCATGTAGAGGTCCGCTATCCACCACTAAGGTAACGGTAATTTTGTCATAAATGTTGACATCTGTGTCGTTTGCCAGCACACCCGGAGCACCAACTATCAAAACGGAACCTACAGGCGTCGTAAAGGTATCATCGGTGGCGACTGGTGGATGGTTGAGCAGCACGCTGATCAACACAGGGTCATGGTCTGACGAGCGATATGGCGTGGTTGGGTCAAACATTGCATCCACAAGATCCGGCTTGAAGGATGTATCGTAGTCAAATACATCAGATTCATCGGCATTGATGTGCCAGAAGTTGGCATCCAATACGTAAGAAGCAAATTTTCGATTACCCAGAGCATGATCAAGATAACCGGTCTGACCATCGTACACATAACCATATGCCGCAGGTTCCCGGAAACGATCCACCAGATTAAAGTAATCATCTGCAGTGTCAGGTAGATCATCCGCGCCAAGTTTGATCATGTCAATTGGGTCTTCCATGGCATAAGAGTTCAGATCGCCAATAATTACGTACATATCTGAATCAGTTTCAGTCGGGTCGGTCTCAAGCCATTCAACCAAAGCTTCTGCGGCAGCCTTGCGGGTAAGGTTGCAGTTACCGGCACCATCACCCAAGTCTGGATCATCAGCGCAAGCCGAGCCCTTCGATTTCAAATGATTGACTGATACGGTAAATATTTCTTGTGTCACCTTATCCATGAAGGTTTGTGCCAGGGAAGGGCGATTGCGAGTGGTGTCAAAACGCGCATCTACACTGGAGTCAAGCACGGCAAAATCACCAACAACTTCCACTTTCTCTGTCTTGTAGAGAATGGCTTGTTTGATCGCATCGGTGCCAATTGGTCCGGTCGCTATGTAGCTGTACATGCCTGGCTCGGTTGCTGCATTAAGTAAATCGACCAGACTTATCACCGGTTCATCATCAAGTTGTCCCGGATGTTCGTTTTCAATTTCCATCAAACCGACAATATCAGCATCCATGCCCAGGATCGCGTTCACAATTTTTGCCTGTTGTCTTGCCAATTCTTGCGGTTGGTTGGCGTCAGCACCACGACATTCCATTGTGCCAGAAGGACCGCAGATCCAAGCGCTTGTTCCAGCATCAAGGGTGGTGAAGTAGTTGAGCACATTCAGACTGGCAATCCGAATTTCACCCGGAACAAGTTCGGGAGCTTCAGCGCGCAGGTTGACTGCTTCGTAGATGGCTGTACCAACTGGTTGGATCTTCCAAACATCGAAGTTGTAATCCATCACACCGGTCAGACCTTCAATCGTATCGCCGCCGCGGAAGAAATAATCCAAACCAAAGGCGGAGCCATCAGGATGGCGTAGGATGCTGGGGTTTTGATAGCTGGAGCCATCGTCAACAGCAATGCTGTCCAATTCATGATAAGCTGCCATATCAATGGCATCCTGTCCCGGTTCCACAATAGCGGTTGGGGTGCTGTGCCGCTCTGAAGTGAGCAGCAGTTCACCATAGCGATCAAAGTTGAAGTACTCTGAAATCACCAAAGCCTGCGGGAATGTGACCAGCATGCCTTCAAGATCTTCATGGTCCGTATCTTCAAATGGCAGAGTCAACTCTAACGGCTCTATGGTGTTTTCAGTAGAGCAAATTTGCATGGCAGATCCGGTGATTTGGGTGAGTCCAAAATATTCACTGACTGAGCCGATCAGACGAACCTTGTCACCAACATTCACGTCCGGGGCACTGGAGTAGTAAATGAAAATACCATCTGAGGTGGTAGTGTCCGCATCCCCGATCTCATCCTGGATAAAGAAGCCATTCTTGCCGCCCACCTGGAAGTCTCCCACCACCACACCTTCAGTGGTGACCGTTTGCCCTACGTATGTAGAAGCAGCCGCATCTCCCTGGATAGTGTAGATCGCGGTAAATGGATCACTGCAAGCGGCAATGGTTTTAAATGAGAAGATGTAATCTTCCAACATAGCATCAGAAACTGTATCATCCTCATCATCATCGGTGACACTGGCTGCGTCGATTGTAACAGTGCAAGTATCACTGGTAGCAAAATTCGTATCCGGGTCAAGCATGAAGATCGGGTCATTAGTCTCATCAACCACAGCAGTGTGCGTGCCAGAGACATCGCAGGTGATATCAAACCAACCTGGAACAACGGTCACAGGTTCGCTGAAGGTGATGGTGATATTGGCATCTATTGCCACGTTGATTGCATCGTCAGTTGGTACTGTAGAAAGCACCGTTGGAGCTTGATCGCCTGCAAGAGGAGTCCCCGTCACCGAAATATCATCAATCCCAACCCACTCGTCTGATCCAGTGGCATTGGTTGTCATTATTCTAAGCTGTACTAATGACTGGTTGTTTGCATTCGCTGGTAAAGTGACTGAAATTTGAGTTACCTTGGTCGCAGTACCACCTTCGGTCGCATCAGCAATATATGCAAGTGGCACGTTCGTGAAATCCCCAGTGTTGCCAACTCGGTAATGAAGAGCAACCTGTTGCGCAGCATTGTCAGCAGATCCATCAATGTCCCGAACAAGGTAACTAACAAAAATATCCTGATTGCCGGTCGTATCCAGGTTGATCAGGAGGAATGGGGCATCTGCGGTTCCAGAACCTTGTAATGCAACCACGCGATTGGTTATTGCAGGTCCATCAAATTCCGCAACTCCACCTGCCGTTAGTGTATTGGGGTCGCTTTGGTCTGCAATCACATCCACAGTTACAGCATAGTCAGCTAAAAGTGTTTGCGGGTCAACATTAGCTGGTGAACTGGTCGTGTAGTCACCCAGGTAACCCATAATGCCTGGCACACCAGACCAATCATCATTCGCAACGATCATCAGCGAGTTCGACCAGTTCTGGGAGAAGGGCAGCGTTTGTGCGACTGCGTCTGCTCTGACAATACTAATCTGAATGTTTACAAGACCAAATACTAATAGAACTGTTATCAAAAGATTACCCATTTTGAATTTCGATTTCATGTTGTTTCCTCCAGAGAATTTTGGAATTGAGTTGTTAAGACATACCAATAGTATCATAATTACCCAAAATTTATCTCTTAACTCCCCAAAAAATTGGGGAACTGACTTTCTTTGTGGGGGACGACTGCCAAGCCATTCCATCTCTCCCTTTATTGTAAGGGACCCTATCCGCTTCGCTTCCAGGGCAGGCGGCAGTACTGCTCGCTTACTCTGTACACTTC
>ENA-UOXR01002560-UOXR01002560.1-bioreactor-metagenome-genome-assembly--contig:-NODE-2560-length-16605-cov-5.638006_pt1 | contig 16605 bp, 13 predicted proteins | sample MGYA00238164_ERZ764825 | MGnify/ENA primary metagenome ERZ764825 (study PRJEB28920, sample SAMN05720171) | bioreactor metagenome | isolation source: Anaerobic biogas reactor | place: USA:Washington...
GCCAAAGAGCCCTTTGTCTTTTCCGGCAAGGGCACCGTCTACTCTTTTTCCACCTTGTACCATGCGCCTGAGGGCTATGAAGCAGCCGCGCCCTATGTGGTAGCGTGGGTCAAGCTCGAGGAAGGCCCCATGGTGACGGCACAGCTAGCGGACGTGGACCAAGAGGACGTCTATATCGGCATGCCCGTTGAGATGGTCACGCGCAAGCTGCACGAAGAGGGCGACGCTGGCCTGATCAGCTACAACTACAAGTTCCGCCCAGTGATGCAGAGCGTCGCCTAGCTCGCGACCGTTCGTTGGCACAGCCCCCTCGGTATGATCGCCCTCGAGGGGGCTGTGCCTCCTTTTCTCCAGCCTTGACATCACCGCGCCCCCCATCTATAGTCCGTCCGTCCTTCTTGGGTGTGCGAAGGAGCCACCGATGTCCATCGGCACAGCGCCCGGCAAGGTGATCCTGCTGGGCGAGCACGCGGTAGTCTACGGCACGCCCGCCATGGCGGTGCCGGTGAGCAGCGTGCGCGCCCGCGCCGAGGTCGTCGAGCTCCCACCACACGAGCCCAGCGTCATCCACGCCCTGGATTTGGGCCGCGTCATCGTCGCCGACCGAGTCTCTGGTGAAGAGACCAGTGACGGCCTCCTGGTGGCATATCACAACGCCCTTGAGCTCGTGGGTCGCTCCCCGGAGGACGCGCACCTGTCGCTACGCGTCATGTCGCGCATTCCGGTCGCTCGCGGCATGGGCAGCGGCGCAGCGGTGGCCGCGGCCATCATCAGGGCCGTCGCGGCCCACTACCAGATAGAGGTAGCTGCCGACCGCCTCTCGGCCCTGGTCTATGAGAGCGAACGTATCTACCACGGCAGCCCCAGCGGCATCGACAACGCCGTGGTGTCCCATGAGGCGCCCATCTACTTTCAGCGGGGCGCCGAACCAGAGGTACTCACCAACCGGGTGCCGCTGGTCCTGCTGGTGGCTGACACCGGCCTCGCATCCAGCACCCGTGAGGTGGTGGCCGATGTGCGCCGAGCCTACGAGCAGGAGCCAACGCGCTACCAGACGCTCTTTGACCGGATCGGTGACTGCGTGCGGGTTGGGCGGGCCGCGCTGGAGCAGGGAACGCCGGACGGCTTGGGGGAGGCCATGCGAGCCAACCACGGCTACCTGCAAGAGATGGTCGTCTCCCATCCGGCCCTCGATGCGCTCGTCGAGGCCGCCATGAGTGCCGGCGCGTTGGGCGCCAAGCTTTCGGGTTCAGGTCGCGGGGGGTGTATGGTCGCGCTAGTGGCCGCCGAGGACCGCGAAACGGTGCGACGAGCGCTGGTGGCCGCGGGCGCTATGCACGTCATGGGGACGGTGATTCGATGAGCGAGACACACCAACCGTTGGAGGGCAACGAGCCCCGCCGTGGATCGCACGTCTGGGGGGGCTTGCTGCTCATCGGCATCGGCATCTGGGCCCTACTGGCAGCCTTGGGGGTGCCCTGGGCTAACATGGAGCGGCTCTGGCCTGTGGCGCTGATCGGAGGTGGCGTCGCCTCTCTCGTTGGCGCACTGCGGGCCCATCCCCGGGAGCCCGGCGGCGTCTGGTTCGGCGTGACGGCCATCCTAAGCGGCTGCCTGTTCCTCTATGTCACGCTCCCTGACCCAGCCCGGTGGGCAGCGCTCCAGGCGCTCTGGCCTCTTTTCGTCGCCGCGGCGGGCCTCGGTTGGCTGGCGGCGTGGGCAGCCGCTCCGCGACAGATACCGCTTCTGGTGCTCGGCCTCACGGCCGCCGTGGTTGGCATCGTAGCGTACCTTGCCAAGACAGGCGTCATCGCTTGGGATCCCTGGCGTCAGCTCAGCCAGTGGTGGCCGTTGCTGTTAGTCCTGCTCGGCGTTGCCTCGCTAGCCCAGGCTTTCATCCGGCGAGATCGCTGACATGCTGATCGGGATCGATGCCAGTCGTGCTGTCTCACGTCAGCCCACCGGCACCGAGCACTATTCGCTCCATCTGATCCGAGCCCTGGCGCAGATCGCCACCCCGCAGCACACGTTGAGGCTCTATCTGCGCGACGCGCCCAATGCGGACGCGCTGCCCCAGGGCGATTCGGTAGAGTGGCGCGTGCTGGGGCCACGGCGCCTCTGGACCCACCTGGGCCTGGCGGCCGAGCTGCTGCGGCATCCACCCGATCTCCTCTATGTGCCGGCGCATGTGCTCCCGATCCTGACACGGGTGCCCAGCGTCGCTACGGTTCACGATCTGGGCTTTTGCCACTATCCGGAGGCACACACGACGGCCTCCCGCTGGTACCTGGAGTGGTCGACCCGACAAAATGCGCGCCAGGCAGCCCATCTGATCGTCGACTCGGAGGCCACGGCTCACGACCTTCAGCATCTCCTATCCGTGGAGCCATCCAAGATGACGGTAGCCTATCCAGCCGGCTCTGGCGGCATCGGGCCAGCGGACGAGGAGCAGGTACGGGCTGCACGAGAACGCCACGGATTGGCCGGTCCCTATCTCATCGCCGTGGGGACGCTGCACCCGCGGAAGAACCTGGAGCTGCTCGTCGATGCCTTTGGCGATCTCTGCGATAGCCGCGAGGCGCCCCCCGCCCTACGCCTCGTGTTGGCCGGCAAGCGTGGCTGGATGTGGGAGCCGCTGCTGGCTCGCATCGAGGAGCGTGGGCTGGCGAGCCGCGTCGTCTGCACCGGGTACCTGGATGACGGCGAGCTATCGGCGCTGCTGACGGGGGCCGTCGCCATGGTGATGCCGAGCCTCTACGAAGGCTTTGGGCTACCCCTGCTAGAGGCGATGGCTTGCCGCCTGCCGGCGATCAGCTCCAACGCATCGTCCCTGCCCGAGGTCGGCGGCGACGCCGTCCTGTACGTCGACCCGCACGACCGCCACGGTTGGCGACGGGCCATGAGCCGTGTGTTGGCCGACGCGGCTCTGCGTCGCAGCTTGGTAGAAAAGGGGCAGCTGCAACTGGCGAGCTTTTCTTGGAAACGCTGTGCGGCTACAGTATTGTCTGTGCTGGAGGACGTCGGTGGACGCGGGTAAGGCGCTGAGCTCGGTCCGCATCCTCGGGGTGCGGGTGGACGACGTGACCATGGCCGAGACGCTGGACCTCTTTCAGGCGTGGATCACCGAGGGGGAGACTCACCAGGTGGTCACTGTCAACCCCGAGTTTGTCATGAGAGCGCAACAAGACGCCGGTTTCCGCGTAACGCTAGAAGAGGCCGACCTGGCGGTGCCCGACGGCGCGGGCCTCCTGTGGGCCTCTCGGCTGCTGGGCCATCGTTTGCGAGAGCGCGTCGCAGGATCGGATCTGCTCCCCCTGGCGGCCGAACTGAGCGCGGCACATGGCTATCGGATCTTTTTGCTGGGCGCCGCGCCTGGCGTGGCCGAGCGTACCGCCGAGCTGCTCACGCAGCGTTACCCCAAGGCGGTCTTTGCCGGCACCTATGCCGGATCGCCGGCCGAGTCCGACGAGGCAGAGATCGTCGGGCGCATCCGGGCGGCCAGGCCAGATCTCTTGTTTGTGGCCTACGGCGCCCCGAAGCAGGATCTGTGGATTCGGCGCAACGCGGCTCGCCTAGAGGTCCCGGTCTGCATGGGCGTTGGGGGGGCCTTTGATTTCATCGCTGGTGTGGCCCGGCGCGCGCCCCTGTGGATGCGACGCGCCGGTCTGGAATGGTTGCACCGTCTGATCCAAGAGCCCTGGCGCTGGCGACGCATGCTCGCGTTGCCGCGCTTTGCCGGGGCGGTGCTTTGGTCTGCATGTGGGAGGGCGAGATGAAGCGTCTGCTGTTGCTGATCCTGATCGCTACGCTCATGCTGGTGGCATGGGGGCCTCGCGCCTCGGTGAGCGCCCAGCAGTATCCCGTCTCGCTCGACCTCGTGGACGTCTATGTGGTCGTTCTGCAGGATGGACGCCTGAACATCCGCTATAGCCTGACCTTTACCGAGCTCGAGAACGGGCGCGACCGGATCAGCGAGTTGGGCCCCTTCCAAGGCGACCACACCATCACCGGCGCGACTGGGTCCGGACCCGATGGCCCGTTCGACGTATCGCTTTCTGGCAGCGCCCCCTACTACCGCGTCAACCTAGGGGTCACCACACGACGGAGCGAGCAGTACACGGTCCAGATCAACTATACCGTGAATCGCTCGGTGTTTGACGCCACCGAGATCGACGGACAGCCCTATCGGGTGATTGGTTGGGCGCCCTTTGAGTGGGCGCTGCCGATCCAGCGGCAGGAGCTGCGCTACATCCTGCCCATCGAGCTGCCCGAGGGCGTCGTCGAAGCCGAACAGGTAACCGATGGCATCGTGGATGCCACCGGCCTGCTCACCAGCGACCTCTCCAGCTTTGATCGGTGGGTCTACTTTGCCACCCCCGACGAAGAGAGCGGCAAGAGCTATCTCTCTATCTTTGTGCGAAAGGACGACCTGGCGCCGCAGACCGAGTTCGTGCCCACATTCTTTTTGCCCGGCGGCACCATCACCGTCACCAAGGAGACCCCCATACCTCTGAACACCCTGGCGCCCACGCCAACGCCGGCTGGGTTTGGGGGCCTATCGGGTGAGGCCATCCAGCTTACCTGCTGTCTGGGCGCGGTGGTTACGCTCATCGTAGGAGCCCTGCTGGTGTGGGCGCTTCGCAGACGCAAGCCCAAGCCAGTCTACCAACCGCCCGAGATCGAGGTGGAGACGTTCCAGACGCCGGGCGTGGTGCCCGATCTTAATGCCATCGAGACGGCCTTTTATATGGGCAACTCGGCCAAGACCGTCGCGCTGATCGTGATGGCCCTGGAGGAGCGTGGCATCATCAACCTGGTGAACCGCTCGCCCCTGCAGGCCGAGATCCTCAAGCCGGACGATCCCAGCCTGGCAACGTACGAGAAGGCATTGCTGGACGCCATCCAGGACGACGGCACCATCAACCGCAGCCAGATCCCGATGATCCTGCAGGCCGTGTCCGACATGCTCCAGCCCAAGATCTGGAACGCCGATCCGGCGGCCACGCGAGAGACCTATCAGGAAAAGATCGAATCCGCGTGGCAGCAGTACGAGCGTGAGGCGCCCCACATGCCAGCGGGAGCCCCCATGCCCAACTATATGCCGTGGCTGATCCTTAGCGACCATGCCTGGCAACGGCCCGCCACCCAGGCTGCCGGTCCAGCGGGCAGCGCGGGGCCGGGTCCGCTAGCCACGGCGGCCGGCGAGGTAGTGGCGCCCATCGAAGCCATGGCCGGCAGCCTGACGCGCGGCATCGAGGATGCCGTCGGCGGCACCGTGGCCCGTATTGAGGAGGGAGTGTCGCGCTTGTTCGGCGGCGCCGCCACCGAGGCTGGCTATGACGCCTGCCATTCGGCCTGTCACAGCGCCTGCCATTCGGCTTGCGTCCACGACGCCTGTCACTCGGCCTGTGTGCACGATGCCTGCCATAGCGCCTGCCACTCGGCCTGCGTGTGTCACTCGGCCTGCCATAGCGCTTGCCACTCGGCCTGCGTGAGCCGCTTCTAGGGGTATAGCCATGTCAGACGGCGCCACGGGCCTGGATCTACAAGCGTTTGCCGACGAGCTCATCTCGTCGACGCGCGACTATATCTACATCCGGCCGGAGGATGGTCTCTTTATCATGCGGCCGAACCGTCTCCACCATTTGAACGAGACGGCCTGTTACATCCTGAGCCACCTCTATGACCCGACAACCGGCCCCCAGGTGGACCAGGTGGTGGCCATGACGGCCGAGCGCTATGGCGCACCCGAGGCACGGGTTCGCGAGGACCTGGTGGATCTGTTGCGAAGCGTCTCGTCGCTGCTTAACGACGACATCATGCACGCGCCCAGCGTCAAGGTGCAACCGTTTGGCACCCACCATCGCGAGCTGCCGGTGCTCTCCGAGGTGGCCGTCACCTACCGCTGCCAGAACCGCTGCACGTTCTGTTATGCCGATGCGCCCAAGCGCGGCGATGACGTGCCGGAAATGACCACCGACGAGGTCAAGATCATCCTGGATCGGATCTATGACGAGGCCCACTGCCCCACGGTGTCGTTTACCGGCGGCGAGCCAACCTTGCGACGCGACCTAGCCGATCTGGTCGCCCATGGCAAAAGCAAGGGCATGCGCGTCAACCTGATCACCAACGGCATCCGCTGCGCCGACGCGGCGTTCGTCGCCAGCCTGGCCGAGGCCGGCCTCGACTCGGCTCAGGTGAGCATCGAGGGCGGTTCCCCCGAGATCCATGACGCCATCACCCAGCATCCGGGCTCCTTTGAGCGTTCGGTCCAGGGAGTGCGCAATCTCCGCGCCGCCGGCATTCACACCCACACCAATACCACCATCTGTGGCAGCAACCGCGATCACCTGCTTCCCCTGGTGGATCTGCTCGCTGACGACCTGGGGTCCGAGTACTTTTCCATGAATATGGTCATCCGCACCGGCACGGCCTTGGCCCACCGCGAGGAAGACATCAGCTACCGCGAGATCGGCCCGATCATCCAGGCAGTGCAGGACTATGCCGAGACCAAGGGCATCCGTTTCGTCTGGTACTCGCCTGTGCCTTATTGCATGGTCAACCCGGTCCAGCTCGGTCTGGGGGGCAAGTCTTGCGCCTGCGTCGACGGGCTGCTGTCGGTCAACCCCGCCGGCGAGCTGATTCCGTGTTCCAGCTTTGACCATGGGATCGGCGATCTGCTGCACGAACCCTTTGAAAAGGTCTGGTACACGCGTACGGCGCGCTACTGGCGCAACAAAGAGTTCATCCCGCCCGCCTGCCAACGCTGCGAGATCCGCGATATCTGTTGCGGCGCCTGTCCCCTCTACTGGGAGGAACGTGGCAACTTTGACGATCTAGTTGGCTACGCGCCCGGCGGCGGCCCCTTGGCTGGCCCAGTCTGGCGCGCCAAACGCTGGCTTTGGGCGGGGACACAAGGTGTTGGCCTGCCAGGAACAAGACAACGGAGGCATGGCGATGGCCAGTAGGAACACAACCCATCGAATGAGGCTATCTCAGTTCAACAGCTACTTGCAGGCCAAGGAGCAGGAGCTGGCGCGCTGCTACCAGGAGATCGAAGAGGTTCAGGCCGAGTTCAACGATATCTTTCGCCGCGAGATGGCCGCCTGGCAGGCCACCTTTAGCCGCTGCTTCCCAGAGGTGCTGGCCCGCCGCCAGGAGATGCCCGAAGCCTTTCGCCAGCAGATAGACCTGGCCGAACAGGAGGAACTCCGGAAGCTGCAGGACGAGATGGCGCAGCTCGAGTCTGAGGTCGCCTCCAAGCGCGGCGCCATGGACCGTCTCACCGCCGCCGGGCAGGCGCTGGTGGATGAGATGCGCTCCCAGAACCCGGAACTCGACAAGCGCGAAGAGACCCTCAAAAAGCGCGTGGTTCGCCTGCAGAACGAGTACACCAAAGCCTGGGAGGAAGCCGAGCGTCTCTCCGAGGGGCTGGGCTGGCTCACCCACGCGGCCAAGCTGGCACAACAGCGCAAAGCCCAAAAAGATGCCAAGCAAAAGCAAGAAGAAGCCATCAAGAGACTGAATGCGGTCCGGCAGCAATGGCTGACCAAGGTCGAAGAGATCAGCCAATCGCAGGCTGAACTGCGCCGTCAGTGGCAAGAGCAGAGCGTCGAGGCCGCGGAAAAACAGGGCCGCTTGGACCACATCCGCAACAACCTAGCGGACCTGGCCCAACAGAACGCCATCACCCGCGTCCTCGAGGAACTGGACCAGGATCCTGCCGTCGATGGCGAGCTGGGCGACGCCCTACGCGAGCTGATTCAGCGCAACCGGGTACGGGCCGACTATGAGACCGGCCTCGCGTCGGTGGCCGAAGCGCTGGGCCTGACCAAGGGCGTGGGGGAGGGCCTCCGTCGCTTTGGCCAGAGCGTGGCCACCGTGATCCAGGAGCAACGCCGCTACAACCTCAAAGACGTGCCGGTGATCCTGCCCCGGTCCACCATCGCGCTCAACGAGACCTGGCGCGCCCTGGCCGACAAGGTCAAAGACGAGAAGCAGATGGGAACCAACCCGCTCGAGTTCAGCCGCATCATCAAGACCTACATCAGCGATCGGCTGACCGACGCGAATATCCAAGGGCTGTTCGAGACCATGGGCGCAGCGTTGAACAAAGCCACCAAGGCCTGGAACTAGACAGGAGAGCAAAAGATGAAAAAGGCCCCCGCCATTGTCGCCGTAGTCGCGTCCATTCCCTTTATCGTCCTCGGGCTGCTTTTTCTGATCGCGTCGGCCACGGGGCCGAACCGAATCCTGGTGGCGTTGGCGCTGCTGGCCGTCGGCGCCGTCCTGCTGGTGGCCGGGCTCAAGCGGCTACGCCGCCTGGCCGCCATCCACCCCGAAGCGCTGGAGACGGGCGCCGTCGAGCTGGCCCGGCGACTGGGGGGAGAACTGACAGTAGCTCAACTCCGTGCCGAGTACGGCATCTCGGCCGACGAAGCGGGCAAGGTATTGGAAAAGCTGGTGAACGACGGCTCCACTCGGCGCGAGCAGCGTGGCGACCGCATCGTCTATGTCTTTACGGGCCTCATGAGCTCACTCAAGGAAAAGGCCTGCCCCTACTGCGGTACCAAGCTGCCGGTCCGTTCCGACCTGCGCAAGTGCCCCAACTGCGGCGGCCAGCTCGAGATCACCAAGACCTGATGCGACGTCTCGGCCAACTGGCGCGCGCACTGGCTGCCGCTCTTTGGTTGCTAGGTTGCGTCGCGCCTGCGCGGCCCTCGTCTCCTGCAGCCCCAGCAGCAACCCCCAAAGGCCCAGCCGATGGGCTGGCGACAGCCTGGCCGTCGGTCCCCGCGCCTGACGTTGCGCTGTGGCGCTTGCCCTCGCGCGACGATCTAGCCTTCGCCGCCGATCTCGGCATCGTCTCGGCAACGCCGCCAGAGTTCGACCCTTGGCTAACCACCGAGCAGCCGGGCGATAGGACCAGCTTCTGGATCGCCGATGTGGATACGGGAACCATGCGCGAGGTAAAGGTCGAGTGTGTGGCCCTCGGCCAGCACCTCGACGTATGGATAGAAGACGGCTGGGAGATAGCTCCCGAAGCGGTAGCAGCGGCGATCGACACGTGGGACACGGTGATCTATCCCACCATGCGCCAGGTGCTGGGCGGGTCGGCTCTCCCCGCTGATGGCCGCGTCGCCGTGGTACACGCCGGCTTTTCGGGTGCCAGCGCCTATGTCAGCCGCGCCAGCCTTCTGCCGACTAGCGTATACGCCCACAGCAACCAGCGCGCGATGATCGCGGTAAACCTCCATCACGTCCAGCCGGGCACCGATACCTATCTGGGCGTGCTGGCCCATGAGCTGCAGCACCTGGCCCACCTTGTCCAGGATCCCAGCGAGGATGCGTGGTTCAACGAGGGCGTCTCTACCCTAGCGGAGGATGTTACCGGCCTGGCGACGGTCCAGCGCGGGAGCCAACTGCTGGCCCAGCCCGACCATCCCCTGCTGATCTGGCATGACGATCCTGCCGTCGGCGCGCGTGACTATGACTCGTCGTACCTGTTCCTGCGTTACCTGGCCGATCGTTTCGGCCTGCAGTCAGTCGCCGAGATCGACCAAGATGATGACCACGCGCCCGCCAGCATCGACCGCCTGCTCGCCGCTGAGGGGGGCATGGACGGCATCTTTGCGGATTGGCTGGTCGCCAACCTGTTGGATGACCCCGCAACCGCTGGGGGGCGCTATGGGTATCACAGCCGCCTGGGCGCAACGGTGGCGCCCGTGCCTCTCACCTCGCCGCCCGCCGCAGTCGCCGACACCGTCGCCAACTATGGCGGCGACTATTGGGAGCTCGACCTCACACAGGGGGACGGCATCCAGATCCGGTTCGAGGGCGATGCAGCCATCTCGATCGGCCCAGAGCAGTCCCCCAGCGGCGAGCGCGTGTGGTGGTCGCGACGCGGGGACGGCGTGCATACTTGGCTGCAACTTTATGTCGATCTACGGGGGATGGCCACGGCCACGCTGGCCTATCAGCTCTGGCATGATCTCGAGCCAGGGTGGGACTATGCCTATCTGCGGGTCTCCCAGGATGCAGGCCAGACCTGGCACCTGCTCCATACCAACGCATCGTCGACGTACGATCCGTTGGGCTATGCCTACGGTCCCGCCTACACCGGTCGCTCGGGCTGCGACGCCACTGGGGACGCGGCCTGCCAGTCACGCTGGCTCGCCGAATCGGTCGCGCTGGACGCCTACGCCGGCGCCGAGCTGTTGGTCCGTTGGGACTATATGACCGATGAAGCGGTGCACGGGGCGGGGCTCTTTCTCGACGAGGTAGCAGTCTCAGGAGAGACCGCCGACGGCCGCGCCATCCAAGTGACGGCGAAAGAGGCGATGGATCCCCACACAGACGCTCCGATCCGCATGGACTGGAGCGCTGACGGCTTCACGCACACGCCCGTCGAGATCGCGCAGAGTTGGCGGCTGATTGTGGTGGAACAGACCGACCAAACGCGCGTCCAGCATCTGCCGGTAGGGGGCGATGGCAGCGCAGTTTGGTCGCTTGAGGAAGCGCCATCGGATGGACGCTTCGTGATCGTGGTCGCCGCCACCAACCGCCACACGGCGACGCGGCCCAGCTACCGGCTAACCGTCGAGCAGCTCGCCGATCCGAGCGGCTAGCATCGGCTCTTGCTCGGGCAGCACCGTCCGCAGGTCCAGCACGACGCGCCCGTCCTGAACGCGGGCCACCACGGCAGGCGATCCTGTGCGCAGCCGAGCTGCCAACGACACCGGCTCGCCGGGCAGGGCCAACAGCGTCGTGGGCAGCGTCTCCTCCGGCAGCGACCCGCCCCCCACTTTGGAGCGGCCATCCACCAGATCGCACCCCGGGCGATGCAGCTCGTCCACCAGACGTTGGGCCCGTTGCGCGATCTCCTCCCGACTGGTGGCGATCATCCGCCATACGGGAATCTGGCTGGCGACCTCGCCCCGCAAATAGTGCAGCAGGTTCGCCTGCACCCCCGCAATGGTGGTCTTGTCCACCCGCAACGCCCGCGTCAGGGGAAAACGTCGCAGCCGCTCAACCAGGTCCTTCCGCCCGACCACGATCCCAGCCTGAGGCCCGCCCAGCAGTTTGTCTCCCGAGAAGCAAACCAGGTCGGCGCCCGCCGCGACGCTCTCGGGAACCATCGGCTCGTGGGGGAGCCCGTAGGTGCGTGTGTCGACCAACGTGCCGCTGCCCAGGTCGTCGATCACCAAGAGGTCGCGCTGGTGCGCCAGCTCACACAGGCCCTCCAGCGTCGGCTGGTGCGCAAAGCCCTGCACCCGAAAGTTGCTCGAGTGCACCCGCAAGAGCGCCAACGTCTCGGCCGTGATGGCCTCTTCATAGTCGCGCAGATAGGTGCGGTTCGTGGTGCCGACCTCGACCAACCGCGCCCCGCTCTGTGCCATGACATCCGGAATGCGAAAGCCGCCACCGATCTCGACCAGTTGGCCCCGCGAGATGATCACCTCACGCTCGCGGCAGAGCGCCATCAAGGCCAAGAGTACCGCGCCAGCGTTGTTGTTAACCAAGAGCGCAGCCTCGGCACCCGTCAGTTGGCAGAGCAACGACTCGGCGTGCACATAGCGAGAGCCCCGCACCCCGGCGGCCAAATCGAACTCGAGGTTGCTGTACCCCTTGCCCGCCGCCACCATGGCAGCCAAGGTCGCTTTGCTGAGGGGAGCACGGCCCAGATTGGTGTGCAAGACGACACCAGTAGCGTTGATCACCGGCTGCAGCGTGGGCGAGCCGAGCCGCTCCATCCAGGCGGCCGCCTGCGCCAACAGCTCCGCTCTCTCGGGGCAAGAGCCTCCCTTGATGATGCCGGCGCGGGCATGCTCGATCGCCTCGCGCAGGGCATCGACCACCAGGTCGCGGCCATGGCGGCCGACCAGATCATCCGGCGCGTCAGACAACAGCGCGTCCACACTGGGTAGTTTGCGCAGCTCTTGGCGCCTCAGCTCATCCGCCATTACCCACGTCCTCGGCTCCATCCCAACCGTAACGTTGCAGATCAATGCGCCGTCCCGCCGGGCCCGACACCTCGGGCTCGATGCCCTCATCGAGCAGCAAAGCCCACTGCAACTGAGCCCGTGGCGCGGCAGGATCTCCCGCCGGCCGGCCGTTGGCTGCCACCACGCGGTGCCACGGCACCCAGTCAGGGCAGTTGTGCATGGACCAGCCCACGGTGCGCGCCGCGCGCGGCGCACCAAGCGCCCGAGCGATCATGCCATAGGTGGTGACCCGCCCCGGCGGAATGCGCGCCACCAGCTCGTGGACGCGCTTGGCAAAGCCCGCCCGATCAGGATCCATGGTCGAGGTGCAGCGCGGGCTCGGCGTCGAGGTAGGCGTCATCTCTTTGGCCCGCGAGATAGCGATAGTACCCGGCAGCAGCCACCATAGCAGCGTTATCGGTGCAATACCGTACCGGCGGAAAGCGCACCGGCACCCCCAACTGGCGCTGCAGCTCGCGCCGGAGCAGGGCGTTGGCAGCCACTCCCCCGGCCACCAGCACCTGAACGGCATGATGATCCTCAGCGGCTTGCGCCGTCTTGGTGACCAACGCGTCGACCGCAGCCGCTTGGAAGCTGGCCGCGAGATCGGCGATGGGTAGCTCCGAGTCGGGCGCCACCGTCGCGTCAGCCAACTTGACGCCACGATCCTCCACGTCGTGCCCGGCCGCCTTGCGGAGGTCCTGCACCTGGCGCAGGACGGCCGTCTTGAGCCCGCTGAAGGAGAAATCGTACGGCCCAGCCTGCAACGCCCTGGGAAAGGCATAGGCCTCGGCGTTCCCCTGCTCGGCGGCGCGCTGGATGGCCGGCCCACCCGGGTAACCCAGCCCCAGCAAACGCGCCACCTTGTCAAAGGCCTCGCCCGCCGCGTCGTCGATGGTGCTACCCAGACGCGCGTACTGATGGTGCTCACGCATCAACACCAGGTCGGTGTGGCCGCCCGACACGATCAGGCAGAGCAAGGGAAACGGCGGTGGCGGATAGTCGGCCGCCGTCATATCTGGGGGGATCAGCCAGTTGGCATAGAGATGGGCCTCGAGATGGTTGATGCCCACCAGCGCGATGCCGCGCGCAAAAGCGACGGCCTTGGCAGCGTTCATTCCTACCAGCAACGATCCAGCCAGCCCCGGGCCATGCACCACAGCGATGGCATCCAGGTCGTCCCATCCAACCTCTGCCTGGGCCAGGGCCTCGCGCAACACCGGTGTGATCGCGCGAATGTGCTGCCGTGAGGCCATCTCGGGAAAGACGCCGCCATACTTTTCGTGGAGCTCGGTCTGCGATGCTACCACGTTGGAGAGTATGCGGCGCCCATTCTCGACGATCGACGCCGCCGTCTCGTCACACGAGCTCTCGACACCCAGGATCAACGTCATGTCACCATCAACTCGTTGGGTAGGGGGTAAAGGCGGTGAGTAGCAGGGTGCGCCCGCTCACGATGAACAACCTACCGGTCTCCTCGTCCACGTAAAGCCCCTGAAGATCGCGCAACACCTGCTGGCCAGCACTGGCCCGAAACTGCCGCAGGAAGGTCCCCTGCTTGTCGAACTGGAGAATCCGTTGGTTGCCGGTATCGGCCACATAGACGAAACCCGGCGCATCGGGCTCTTGCGGCCCGCTCACAAAAATCGCCCGCGGGCTATCCATCGCGTCAGGCAGGCCCCGCATCGAGAATGGTTGCGGCTCTCCGGCCAGGTACTTTTGGACGGTACCGTCGGCGTATAGGACGTACATGTTCCCATCGACGGCCATATCCACCGCGCCGGTGAGATCCACGCCCTGATAGGTTTCCAGATAGTCGGTTGGCGGCGTGGTATAGGCATCATCGACCGGGACGTACTTGAGAATGCGCCCCATCAGCGGATCCAGAATGTATAGGTTGCCAACGTAGGCGCCCATCGCCACCGGTCCCAACCAGGCATCGCTGTTGGCCACTGGCTGCAGGGTGATGCCGGTCTGCGGCATAAAGGCGATCAGCGAGCCGCTGCGTTCCAGCGCAGCAAACACGCTTTGCCGTCGCACGCCGCCCGACTCGATCCAGGCGATATCCACCACGTCACCCAGCACAACGCCGCCGAGCTCATCGCCCGGTTTGAGCATGACCGGGTCCGTAGCCCCATCGCGGAGTGCATCGCCCACCTCGTTCAGCTCGTAGCGGCAAACGCGGTCGGCCCCGCGATCCAGAACATAGACCTGGTTCTCGTTCAGTACGATGCGGGCCGAATCCAGCGGCGCCTCCATGGCCCCAGGGATCTCGGCCAGTTGCCACACGTGGTAGAGTCGTTCGACCCGGTCGATCTCGTCCAGGCGTCGCGTGGCGCGGCTGGTGAGATCCGCCAACCCCGTGTGCTCGGGGTCAAAGGCCAGCCCCTCCTCGGTGGCATCGAGGCACTCTAGCAGGAGCCGCCGAGTTACCGTTTGTTCCTCGGAAGCCTGGGCGCTATCCCACGCGTTGGCCGCCCGCGTGTAGACATCGCGGATATACTGGCTCTCCAGGCGGCCCGCCTGGACGCGAAAGGCAATAATGAGCGCCAACATGACCAGGGGAATGGCGATGGCGAGGCCAATCAACACGCGGTTGGCCAGCCGCACCGCCGTTCGCCCACGACGATCCTCCACGATAGGCCGCTCGGGCAGCTGCTGCGGCAGCGTCTCCAGCAGAGCGCCAGAAGCCTTGTCCAACGCCGTCGAGGCGCCCTTCCCCACCCTCCGGCCTATCCGCCCCAGGTCGACAGAGGGTTTGGGCAGGCTGACTTTGGGTCGCTTGGGAGCGGAGGCGGCAACCGCCGGCTCCGGCTCAGGACGGAACGGTTCCTCGCTGGGTGCCGGCTTGACCGTCGGTTTCGCGGCGGGGGGCCGCGCTGATGGCGTCGCCTGAGCCGGTGGGGTCGTGGGCGCGACGCTCTTGGGCGGCGCGGTGACCTTGGCGGGCTGCTCTACGGGTTCGACGGCGACGGCCGTTTCGGGCACATGGTAGAGTGCCCCACCGACCACCTCTTCGCCCGTGATGCTGCCAACCGCCGTCTCCCAGCCTAGCCCCTTGGCCGATCGGATAGCCGCCGCCAGACTGCGCTGGTTGGCGCTGCGGATCATCGAGGTAGAGCCCAGGATCAGGGTGTCCCCAGGCTGAAGCGGCACGTGAAAGATCTGTGGCTCGATTCGACGGTTCACGCCGCACATGGCGCTAGAGCTCACGGCGGGGCTCTCCGCTGTCTCCTTGGTCAGCCAGGGCGAGTCGCTTGGGCTGTAGGCTATCTGACCATCGTGGATGTAGACGGTGAGGGCGGGACCATACTGAGCGGCGTAGGCATCCAGTCCGCGCACAGAGGCGCAGTTCAGGCCAACGCTAACGGTGTGCTGTGCATCGGCGCGCACATTGTGCTCAAAAAGCACCTGGTTCCCCGCTCCCACGGCAGCGTGCACGGCCCTCGTCACGCTGGAGGCGGCCTCACGATAGTAAGTCTCGGTCATGGCCCTGAAGACCTGGTCGCAAATCTCGTCCGGCAGGTCCGCGTCGAGCGCATCGATAGCCAGCAGCAGATAGCCCAAGTCGCGCCAAGAGCGATGCAGCGCGGGATCCACAATGGCGAACCGAGCAGGTGCCAGGTCTACCTGCCCTTGGTTGATGCTGAACTGGAGGATCTCTGGAGCTTGATCTTGCGCCATGGCCGCTCCCGTAGGTTGCCTCAACGCACCACGCTGCTCACGAGCGCCGATGCCTACTCCCACTCGATCGTTGCGGGCGGTTTGCTGGAGATATCATAAACCACCCGGTTGACGCTGGGAACCTGGTTGACGATGCGGTTGGCCATGCGAGCGAGCACATCGTGCGGGATGCGCGCCCAGTCGGCGGTCATCCCATCCTCGCTGGTCACCGCGCGAATTGCCACCGTATAGCCATAGGTCCGACTATCACCCATCACGCCCACGCTCCGCAGCGATGTCAACACTGCGAAATACTGCCAGATGGTCCGATCCAGCCCGGCCGCGGCGACCTCTTGGCGCACGATGGCATCGGCCTCACGGAGAGCGTCCAGACGCTCCGGGGTGATCTCTCCGATCAGGCGCACAGCCAGGCCAGGTCCCGGGAACGGTTGCCGCTGCACCATCCGCTCGGGCAGGCCCAAGGCCTCACCCACCGCGCGTACCTCGTCTTTGAACAGGAGCCGCACCGGCTCGATCAGCTCGAGCTTCATCCGCTCGGGCAAGCCGCCCACGTTGTGGTGCGATTTGATCTTGGCGGCGCTTCCTGGAGAGCTAGCGCTCTCGATCACGTCTGGGTAGAGCGTACCCTGCCCTAGAAAGGCCGCGTCGCCGTACCGCTGCGCTTCCTCCTCAAAGACCGCGATGAACTCGTGGCCGATGATCTTGCGCTTTTCCTCGGGATCGGTAACACCAGCCAGCGCCTGCAGGAACCGCTCCCTGGCATCGACATGGACCAGGCTTCCGCCCAGGAGCGCACCCATGTCGCGAACGATCTCCTCGGGCTCATCCTTGCGCATGAGGCCCGTATCCACAAAGATAGAGGTCAGCTGATCGCCAACCGCGCGACGGATCAGCGTGGCGACCACAGTGCTATCCACGCCTCCTGACACGGCGCAGA
>ENA-UOXR01002561-UOXR01002561.1-bioreactor-metagenome-genome-assembly--contig:-NODE-2561-length-16604-cov-10.083510_pt1 | contig 16604 bp, 10 predicted proteins | sample MGYA00238164_ERZ764825 | MGnify/ENA primary metagenome ERZ764825 (study PRJEB28920, sample SAMN05720171) | bioreactor metagenome | isolation source: Anaerobic biogas reactor | place: USA:Washington...
CCGCTGTTTTTGAGGGCTGTCGGGAGGCGATTCACACCCTGTATCCCCGGGTGGCGGGCGCCTGTCGCCGCCATATCACGAAAAGCGGCGGGCTGGTGTATCACTGGAGGGGGAAGGCCCAGGATAAGCCCTGGGTGATGATGGCCCATATCGATGTGGTGCCGGCAGGGGATGAGGGCTGGGAGCGGCCGCCCTTCTCCGGGGAAATTGAGGGGGGCCAGGTCCATGGCCGGGGCGCTGTGGACACCAAGGGCACCCTGGCGGCGATGCTTGAGGCGGCGGAAGGGCTGATCGAAGAGGGCTTTACGCCGGAGCAGGACATCTACTTCTGCTTCTCTGTGGATGAGGAGACCTATGGCCCCACCACGGGGCAGATCATCCAGTGGCTTCAGGAGCGGGACGCCCTGCCCTACGCGGTGCTGGACGAGGGGGGCCAGATGGAGCAGGGCCTGGCCCCGGGCAGCGGGGCTCTTTGCGCCCTGGTGGGCGTGGCGGAAAAGGGCATGGCCCAGGTGCAGCTCTCCGTGACCGGGCCGGGGGGCCACGCCTCCCGCCCGCCCCGGGAGAGCCAGGCGAACATCCTGGCCCGGGCCCTGGTGCGCCTGGAGAAAAACCCTTTCCCCATGGGCCTTGTAAGCCCGGTGAAGGAGGCCCTTGAGGGCCTAAGCCCTGACAGCGCCTGGCCTTATCGGCTGATCTACCGCTGCCCCAGGCTGTTTTTCCCGCTGATCAAGCGCTATGCCCGCCAAAAAGCGGGGGGAGCCGCCGCCCTTTTTCACACCACCACCGCCTTAACCCAGCTTAAGGGCAGCGGGGCCAGCAACGTGCTGCCCGCCACCGCCACAGCAGGCCTTAACTTAAGGCTTCTGCCGGGGGACAGCCAGGAGGAGGTGGTCAGGTACCTGCGCCGGGTGTTGGGGGATAAGCGGGTGCGGGTGGGCCTGGTCACGGGGAACGAGCCAAGCCCGGTGTCCCACATGGAGGGGCCCGCCTTTGAGCGGATCAAAGGGGCGGTCAAGAAGGTGTGGCCCCAGGCCCGCACCCTGCCCTCTTTGATGGTGGGGGCCACGGATGCCTATCACTACAGCGCCTTTTGCCCCCGGGTGTACCGCTTTTCCCCTTATCATATTCCCCCGGAGGTCGCGGCCAGCGTCCACGCGGCCAACGAGCGGCTGCCGGTTGAGGCGCTGAAGGAGGCGGTGGCCTTCTACCGGGCGATGATCACCGGCTGATCCTGATGCACAAAAAAGCGCCTTGCGGGGCGCTTTTTTGATGCCTTGCCGTGGCCTTACTCAGCTGGGCAGCGTGATGCCCGCCTCCTGGGCGGCTTCCATCAGGGTATCCAGGGCCTTGATGATCTGCTCCTCCTTATGGTCGCTTACCACGCAGAAGCGCAGGCGGGCCTTGCCCTTGGGCACCGCGGGGAAGACCGCGGGGGGGACGAAGACGCCCTTGTGGCGCAGGAGGTTGGAGAGCAGAAAGGCGTTTTCATCGCTGCCTACCAGGATGGGGATGATGGCGGTTTCCCCGGCCAGGCAGGTGTTGAGGCGGCGCTTGTGGGCCTCCCGGACGAAGGACTGGATGTTTTGATGCAGGGCCTCTATGATGGATTTGTCGCTTTGCAACAGCCGGATGCCCGCCAGGGTGCCCGCTGCCAGGGGCGGGGAGATGCCCACGGAGAAGACGAAGCCAGGGAGGCTGTAGCGCAGGTAGTTGATCAGGTTATGCGAGCCGGCCAGATAACCGCCGCAGGTGCCCAGGCCCTTGGAGAGGGTGCCCATGCGGATGTCGATGTCCCCGGGCGAAAGGTCAAAATAGTCGTCCACCCCGCCGCCGCTTTCCCCAATGACGCAGGCGGAATGGGCCTCGTCCACCAGGAGGAAGCAGCCGTATTTCTTTTTGAGCTGCACAAAGGCGGGGACGTTGGCGATGTCGCCGTCCATGGAATAGACGCCCTCGATGATGATGAGGACTTTTTCAAAATTGTGCCGCTGGGTTTTAAGGATGGACTCCAGCGCCGCCGGGTCATCATGGGGGAAGGGCTTGACCGTGGCTTCGCTCAGCCGGCAGCCCTGGTCGATGGAGTTGTGCGCCAGGGCATCATAGAGAATCAGGTCGTTCTTGCCGCAGAAGTTGCCCACGAAGGTGACGTTGGTGGCGTGGCCGCTCACCAGCACCAGGGCGTCCTCCGTGTGCTTCCAGCGGGCGATCTCGCTTTCCAGCTCCTGATAAAGGGTCTTTTCCCCCGCCAGCAGACGGGAGCCGGAGGCGGAGGTGCCGTATTTGTCGATGGCCTCCTTGGCGGCCTCCTGCACCTCTTTGCGGCCGGACATGCCCACGTAGTTATAAGAGCCGAAGTTGAGGGTTTCCTTGCCGTCCATCAGGGAGACGTCTTTAAGGGCGCTGTCATGGCGGATGAAATAAGGGTTCTCCTGGCCCGCGCCCATCAGGGCCTGCTCCCTTTGGGCAAAGGCCATAAACTCCGGGCTGTCCTCAAAGCGGGTGATGGGGCTGATCTCCCCCTTGGGGGTTTCCAGGGTCTTGCGGCCCTCGCCCTTGATGTGGGAGAGCAGGATGTCCGTCAGGGCGTTGACCGAGGTGCACAGGGCATATTCCTCCACCGGAATCAGCACGGAGAACAGCTCCTCCACCTTTAAGGAGACGCCCAGCACCTGGAGGCTGTCGCCGCCCAGGTCGTTGATGAAGTGGGCCTCGTCGGTCACCTGCTCCAGGGAGAGCTCCAGGGTCTCCGCAAACAGGCGGCGCACCTTGGACTTGATCTCCTCGCGGCCCAGATCCTGGGGCACCGCCTCCTCGTTGACGATGGGCTGGGATTCCCCGATGGGCTGGGTGCCGGACTTCAGGTCCAGATCCCGGTAGGGGATGCGGCGGTTTTCGATGGAATCCTTAAGCGCCAGGCGTTTGACCTTGATGCCGCTGGCGGTCTGGAAGCGCTCCGGCGTGGCCAGCACCCGGGTGATCTTTTTCATCACCGGCAGCCGCCCGTTGATCTGGGCCACCTGGCGCATCAGCTGGGTGAGGAAGGCGTCGTCCCGGTAGCGGTCGCCCACGTTTAGCACCAGGGTGATATCCTCATATTCAGGGCTTATTTTGCGCCGGCGCTTGATGCGGTTCACCCGGCTGGCGCCGGTGTTGCGCACGCCCAGCACGCTGTACTGCTCCACCCCCTCCAGGTTTCCGAAAAAGTCCTCTAATTCGTCCGGGTAGATGTTCTCGCCGGATTCGTTGATGATCACGTCCTTGCTGCGGCCCTCCACATACATGCGCATGCCCTTTTCCAGGCGCACGATGTCCCCGGTGCGAAACCAGCCGAAGGCGTCGGTATCCGGTGCGGTGACTTCCCCGCCCTTCAGCCGCCCGGTGTGCACGCTGCGGCCGCGGATGAGCATCTCCCCGGTGTTGGCGCGCTTGCCGTCGGACTCCACCTTGTATTCCACGCTGGAGAAGGGGCGGCCCACGGAGCCGGAGGTGCGGGTGTGCAGGTTCATGCGGGTTTCCACGCTGGTGATGGCGGTTTCCGTCATGCCAAAGCCGGAGATGGTGTAGTAGCCAAGGGCCGCGATGTTGCGCATGTGCTCCCGGGGGGTGTGGCTGCCGCCTAAAATCACGCAGTTCACATCCGGGCCCAGCAACTGGGACACCACGGACTTGAACAGCACCTTGCGGGCAAAATCCATGCCAAAGCGGGGCACCACGTTCTGAAGGCCCAGGCTTAAGGCCTTCATGGCTTTGAAGGCCGCGCGCTTGACGGGCTTTTCCTTGGCCACCTTTTTGTTCAGCCCCACGGAGAGGGAGTTGGCAAGCAGAGGCACCGCGCACAGGAAGTTCACCTTAAAACGGCGCATGGCGCCCAGGATGGTCTCCGGCGCCCGGTCCTTGATGAAGACGGTTTCATAGCCGATGAAGTTGCACCACATCACGCAGACCATAAAGCCAAAGACATGATGGAAGGGCAAAAAGGCCAGGTTCCGTTGCATGTGGTTATTGACGATGCGGGGGTTGGCCTTGTGCAAAAGGTCGGAGTTTAGCACCTGCTCGCACAGCGCCGTCTGGTCATAGACATAGACGCGGCTGGTCTGGGTGGTGCCGGAGGTGCACAGCCCCACCATGCTGCCCCAGGGGCCGTCCGGGCTTTTTTCCGCCTCGGGGGCGGAAAAAAGATCCTCCGCCAGGATCTGCACCGTGCCCTCGGGCAGCTGGCGGCGGCTTTTGGTGACGATGCCCACCGCCCCGCCTTCCTTCAGCATGAAGGCGGTCATCTCGTCGCCAAGGTTGGCGTCAATCAGCAGGGCATTGTAGCCCGCCTGCATCAGCCCCCAGAACACCGCGTACCATTCCTTGCAGGTGTCCAGCTGGATCGCCACAAAGCGGCCCTGTTTCTCCGCCCCCAGGGCGCCGGAGAAATGGGCGGCAAAGGCCCTCACCCAGGCGTCATATTGGGCGAAGGTGAGGGATTTTTCCGAGTCGCCCTCCAGGTAGTGGGCGGCGACGCGGCCAGGGTTTTCGTTGGTGAGGGCGTAGATTTTCCGGAGCGTCATGTCCTGACGCAGGGCTTCACAGCGGGCGGTGATATCGGTGAACAGCTCCATTGCGGTCCTCCTGAAATAAATTGGCCGTCAGACCTTGTAATAGCGTGAGATCAGATATAGAAACAACCGGTTGGGCAGAATATCGTGCAGGACAACAGCGGCGTGCTGGCTTAAGGGCGCCACCCTGAGCCGCATGGGAAGGCGCCTGCGATGAAGGGCCCGGGCCACCTTGCGCCCTAAGGCTAAAGGGTCAAGGCCCCCCGCCTCGTCCCGGGCGATGACGCTTCTGACCCGCGCCAAACTGCCCTGATAGCGCTGGGGCACCACCAGGGCCTGGCCCCGGTATTTCTGAGCGCCGCTCCGATGATCCCCCGGCTCCACCAGCATCACCTGGATGCCGTGAGCCTGGTTTTCCATGCGCAGGCACTCGCTGAAGCCCTCCAGGGCGTGCTTGGCCGCCACATAGGCCCCCTGATAGGGGGTGGGCAAAAGGCCGTTGATGGAGGAGAAGACCGCGATCTTGCCCCCGCCCTTTTCCGTCATCAGGGGAAGGGCCAGGCGCACCAGGCGCAGGCTGCCCATCAGGCAGACATCAAGCACCGCCTGAAGCTCCTCATCCTGAAGGGTGCCGGCAGGGCCCAGGGTGAGGATGCCCGCTGCCAGCACCAGGGCATCCGGCGGGCCATAGGCGGCAAGGGCGGCCTTGGCGAAGGCCTCCACGCTCTGAGGAGACGTGACATCAAGGGGCAGGCGCAGCTGCGCGCCCTGCTCCTGTGCCATGCCCTTAAAGCTGCGGGCGCCTGAAACTACCTGCCATCCGGCCTCAAAAAGGGCGGTGGCTGTGGCCAGCCCCAGGCCGCTGGAAGCGCCGGTGACCCAGGCGGTTGGCCTGGCGTGGGTGTGTGACATTCATCCTCCGGGCGCAAAAGCGCCATGGCTAAGCCATTCCCTTTCCCTTAAAGGGAAAGTATGAACAGTTTAATCCATTTTGTCCAAATGCACAAGTCAGATGCATAGGGGAGCGAAAGGGCGCGATAAAAGCTTTGCCGCCCTTCGCGAAACAAATTGTTGACATATGACAAAAACATGTTATCATAAGAAAAGAATCTGACATATGTCAGAATAGCTATCGGAGAGCCGGATAAAAAAGCCGGCAGACAAAGAAAAGGAGGACACGATGCCAGGATTTGACGGTACAGGACCCGCAGGCGCGGGCAACATGACAGGCAGAGGCTTTGGCCCCTGTGGCGGCGCCGGAATGGGCGCGGGCCGGGGACGGCGCTGCGCCTGGGCTTTTGAAAGAGAGCCCGAGGAGCGGAAGGAAGCCCTCATGGCGCAGAAAAAAGCGCTTGCCGTCCGCCTGGAGGCGATTGACAAGCAGCTGGAAACCCTGTAAAAGGGGAACAGGACCGCTTCCGGGGCCTGAAAGGCTCCGGAAGCCTTAAAAGACAAACGAGGTGAGAGGATGGCAAGACCCATGAAGGGCCGCAGCGTGTGCTGCCTGCCCCGCCACGCCCGCTTTGGGCCCCTGGGGCGGGGCACAGGGAACTTTGAGGAGATAAAGATGACGGTGGACGAATATGAGACCATCCGTCTGATCGACCATGAGGGTTTCACCCAGGAGGAATGCGCCCAGCAGATGAACGTGGCCCGCACCACGGTGCAGGGCATCTATGACCGGGCGCGCAGGAAGCTGGCGCTTTTGCTGGTGGAGGGCCTGCCCCTGTCCATTGAAGGCGGCGCCTATACGCTGTATGGCGAAAGCGGCGGGGGCTGCGGCCGGGGCGCCTGCGGCCGCCACCGGCGGGGCCGGGGCAGAACGCAGGGCCCTGATCAGGCGGAGAACGGCTGACAAAGCGCCCTGGGGCCCAGCCTTTTAAAGCGCGGAGACTAAGTAAAACAGGCTGATCACCGCAAGCCCGATGGCAAGCCCTGAGAGATAGGGCTTTTTCTTAAAGACCAGGTAGGCGATCCACTCCCTGATAAAGGCGTTGACGGAGAAGTACAGCCTGGTTTTAGCGCCCCTGCCCTCACAGGCAAAGCCCAGGCTGCGGGCTAAAAGCAGCGCCCTGAGAATGTGATAGCGGCTGGACACCACCAGGATATTCCCCTCTTTTTCACAGGCGTCGATGATCTTTTTTGAATACATCAGGTTTTCCCGGGTGGAGGCGGACTGGTCCTCCACCAGGATGCTTTCGGCCCTGACCCCCTGGCTTAAGGCATAGTTCTTCATGGCCAGCCCCTCGGGGATCTGTTCATCCGCCCCCTGGCCGCCGGACAGGAGCAGAAGGCTTCCCTTGTTCTCCCTGTGGGCCGCGATGCCCTGGTTTACCCGGGCCGCCAGCAGAGGGGGAACCTTATGGCCCTCCTTTAAGCCGCTGCCCAGAACCAGAATATATTGGTAATGCTTCCCCGGCGCTTTGATCAGGTTGAGCAGGTTGGTGATGGCATACAGGGCAAAGGCGGACAGGGCAAACAAAAAGCAGAAAGACAAACAGGCATAGACGAAGGAATAAAGGGGATTATCAAAGGCGTTTTCCAGCAAAGGCCAGATGATCAGGTAGGCCAGATACGCGATGCCAAAGCCCAGGGAGAGAATATGGGACAGGCCGCCCCCCTCTTTTCTGATCAGCTGAAGGCCTGTTGTGATCAGGCCTGTCACCATCACCAAAGGGAAGAGCAGCAGCAAGACCGCAAAGATGATCCCCAGGAGGATCAGCCCCCGGGTGAAGAGGGATTCCGGAATGTTGATGGCGATAAGCGCCAAAAGAACGGCCAGGCCAAGCAAGGCGGACAGGAAGGAGACGCCCAGCCACAGCGTCCGCCGCTCTTTTTTGTACTGGCAGGCAAACCAGGCGAGGCTCAGGCCGATGAACAGAAAACCCAGCAGATAGATCAGCATATTCCCTCCGGATACAGGGCGCAAAATGTTTCACGTGAAACAGGGGCCCTGGATGCATGTATTATCAGGGAAAAAGCCGCCGGTGTCCAGAAATCCGGACAAAGCGGGAAAGAAAAAAGGGGCCATTGGCCCCTTTTTTCAGCGCGGGCGCAGCCTTAAAGCGCCTTGGTGAAGCGGATCAGACGCCGGACCGGAACCGGCGCGTCCAGCTTCAGCCCCTGATAAAGTTTTGCGGGTCTGGGGGCTTTTTCAAAAGCCCCCAGCGTCCCCCGCTCCCCTTCATCGTCCTTAGCTTTCCTTAAACTGGCTTTCGTACAGGGCCTTGTAGCGGCCGCCTTTTTGCATCAGGTCCTCATGGGTGCCCATTTCCGCGATGTTGCCGTCGTGCATCACCAGGATCAGGTCCGCCCCCTTGATGGTGGAGAGGCGGTGGGCGATGACAAAGCTGGTGCGGCCTTCCAGCAGGAAGTTCATGGCGTCCTGGATGCGCTTTTCCGTGAGGGTGTCCACGTTGGAGGTGGCCTCGTCCAGGATCAAAAGGGGCTTGTCCGCCAGCACCGCCCGGGCGATGGTGAGCAGCTGCTTTTGCCCGGCGGAGATGTTGTCCGCCTCCTCGTTGATCTCCATGTCATAGCCGCCGGGCAGCGCCCGGATGAAGTGATCCGCGTGGGCGTGGCGGGCGGCCTGGACGACCTCCTCATCGCTGGCCTGGGGCCGGCCGTAGCGGATGTTCTCCATGACGGTGCCGGAAAACAGCCAGGTGTCCTGCAGCACCATGCCAAAGGGCTTGCGGGCCTCCTGGCGGGAGTATTCCCGCAGATCCTGCCCGTCCAGGGTGATGCGGCCGCCCTGGGGGTCATAAAAGCGCATCAGCAGCTTCACCAGGGTGGTCTTGCCGGAACCGGTCTCCCCCACGATGGCGCAGGTCTGGCCCGGTAGGACGCAGACGGAGAAGCCCTTGATGACGGGGCTGTCCGGGTCATAACCAAACACGATGTCCTCAAAGCAGACGCGGCCTTTGATATCGCCCATCACGGGGCTGTTTTCAGGCTCGATCTCCTCCTCTTCTGAGAGGAAGGCGAACACCCGCTCCGCGGCGGCGGCCATGGTCTGCAGCTGGCCCACCACCTGGGCCATCTGGGCCAGGGGCTGGGTGAAGTTGCGCACATACTGGATAAAGGCCAGGATATCGCCCACCGCGATCCGGCCGGCCGCCGCCTGGGCCGCGCCTAGCACCACCACCAGCAGATAGGCCAGGTTGCTGAACACCTGCATGATGGGCTGCATGAGGCCGGAGAGGAACTGGCTGCGCCAGTTGCTGTCAAAAAGCTTTTGGTTCTTTTCTTCAAAGGTCTGGGCGGCGTGGCCCTCCTGGCGGAAGGCCTGCACCACGTCCTGCCCGGCGTAGGATTCCTCCACCAGGCCGGAGATATCCCCCAGGGTTTCCTGCTGCGCGCGGAAGTACTTCTGGGATTTGCGGAAGATGATGCTGACAATCAGCGAGGACAGGGGCACCACTAGCACCACCAGCAGGGTGAGCAGCGGGCTGATGGTGAGCATCATCACGGCCACGCCGATAACGGTGGCGATGCCGGAGATAACCTCGGTGAAGACGGCGTTGATGTTCTGAACCACGGAGTCCACGTCGTTGGTCACTCGGGAGAGCACGTCCCCCACGGTGGTTTTCTCGTAATAGGCCAGGGGCACCCGGTGGATTTTGGCGCCGATGTCCTGGCGCATCTTGCGGCCCAGCTCGTTTGAGACATCCGCGCCCAGGCGGAACATGAAGTGGGAGAGCAGCGAGCTGATCACATAAAGGCCCACCAGGGTTAAAAGCACCTGGCCGATGGCGGCAAAATCGATGCCGCCGGTGCCCTGCACCTTGCGGAGGACGCCGTTAAAGATCTCGGTGGTGGCGTTGCCCAGCACCTTGGGGCCAAAGATGGCGATGGCGGCGCTGAGGGCAGAGAGCAGGGCGGCGATGCGCAGCCGCCATTTCCAGGGGGAAAGGGCAAGGAGCAGTCTTTTGACGCTGCCCTTAAAGTCCTTGGGCTTTTCCACGGCGCTCATGCCGCCGCGGCCGCCGCCACCACCACCGGGATGACGGTTTCCCTGACGCTTTTCAGACATGGCGGGCACCCCCCTTCTGGGCCAGGTCCGCTTCGGACAGCTGGCTTAGCGCGATGTCCTGATAGGGTTTGCAGCTGGCCATTAATTCCTCATGGCTGCCTTCGCCCACCAGGCGGCCCTCGTCCATCACCAGAATCCGGTCCGCGTGCATCACGGTGGCGATGCGCTGGGCCACGATGAGCACCGTGGTGTCCGGAAAGTGGCTTTTTAAGGCGCGGCGTACCGCCAGGTCCGTGCGGTAGTCCAGCGCTGAGAAGGAGTCGTCAAACAGCAGGACTTTGGGCTTGACGGCCAGGGCCCTGGCGATGGAGAGGCGCTGCTTCTGCCCGCCGGAGACGTTGCTGCCCCCCTGGGCGATGTCGCTGTCAAAGCCCTGGGCTTTTTCCAGGATGAAGGCCTCCGCCTGGGAAAGCCTGGCGGCTTCCTCCACCCGGGACTCGGGCATGTCCGCATCCCCGTAGGCGATGTTGGAGCGGATGGTGCCGGAGAAGAGGGAGGACTGCTGGGGCACATAGCCGATCTGCCCCCGCAGGTCATGAAGGCTTAGCTGCCGGATATCCACCCCGTCCAGGGTGATTTGGCCCCCGGTGGGGTCAAAAAAGCGGGGGATCAGCCGCAGCAGGGTGGACTTGCCGGTGCCGGTGGCGCCGATGACGGCGGCGGTTTCCCCGGAATGGATGGTGAAGCTGATGTCATTGAGCACCTTGTCGTCAGACCCGGGATAGCTGAAGGACACCTGATGAAAGACGATCTCCCCTTTAGCGGGCTTAGGCAGTGGCTGGGGGTTTTCCGGGTCTTTCACGGTGGTCTTTGTGGCCAGCACCTCGCTGACCCGCTGGGCCGCCACCTCCGACCGGGGCAGCATAACGGTGGACATCATGGTGATCATCATGAAGGACATGATAATCAGCATCGCGTAGGAGATGAAGGCGATCATGTCGCCCACCTGCATGCGACCCATGTCAATGCCCTGGGCGCCAAACCACACGATCATGATGGACACCCCATTCATCACCAGCATCATCAGGGGCATCACATAGCTAAAGGCCCGGTTGATGAAGCGGTAAACGCCAAAGAGGTCGTCGCTGGCCTGGTTAAAGCGGGCCACCTCGTGCTCCTGGCGGGAAAAAGCGCGGATGACGGGCACCCCGGTGAGGTTCTCCCGGGTCACCTGGTTCATCCGGTCGATCAGCTTTTGAAGCAGCTTGAACTTGGGCGTCACCATCGCGGCGGTGATGACGACCAGGGTGGCCATCACGCCGACTGCCACAAAGATGATCCAGCCCATGCCCGTGCGCACGCCGGCCACCTGCCAGATGCCGCCGATGGCCAGGATGGGCGCGTAGAGCATCATGCGCAGCATCATCACAGAGGTCTGCTGAATCTGGGTGATGTCGTTGGTGGAGCGGGTGATCAGGGAGGCGGTGGAGAACCGGTCGATCTCCGCCGCGGAATAAGACAGCACCTGGTTAAACACCTTGCTTCTCAGGCCCCGCCCGATGCGGGCGGCAGCCCGGCTGGAGACGAAGTTGGCCCCTGTGGCCGCCAGGCCCAAAAGGGCGGTGATGCCAAGCATCATCAGCCCCTGACGCCAGAGAAACTGGCTGCGCACCGCGTCCAGGTCAACCCCCTGGGCGATGAAATCCTGGCGCACAAACTGGATGGCCATCTGTTGCATCACCTGGCCGCTCAGGTCCCCCTGGGCGGCCATCATCTCCTGGGCGCGGGCGCTGACCACGGCGCTGTCCACCAGGCCCTGGCGCATGGCGCCAAGGACGGCCCCGGCCTCCGGCGGCGCTTCATCCGAGGAGAGGATGTACAGCATCGCCATGGGCAGGGAAAGCGTCTCCTCAAGGGCGGACATATCCTGAGCGCTTATATCAGCCCTTAAGGCATAGGTATCCCCCTGGGGCTGATAGCTGGCCTCAAAGCGCGCCCGGCCGGATTCATCCAGCAGCATCAGCAGGTCAGAAACCGCCGCCTGGGACAGGGTATCCGCCGCCGGGGAGGCGATGCCCCCCTGCTGAACGCCCACGTCCACCAGCGCGGAGGTGAAGCCCGGCAAAGCCAGGGCGCACCAGGCCTGAATGGCCAGCAGCAGCGTAATCAGCAGCATGCTTCGCCATTCAGGCTTCAAAAAGCCAAATATCTTCAATCTCTTCTTCCTCTTCTACTCTCTGTTCTTATCTTTGTTTCACGTGAAACATCCGGCGGGGCCTTAGTCCGCCTGGCCCTCCGCCTGCTCCACAGGCTTAAGCTTAAGTTCCACCGCCTCAATGCGGGTGGCGTTGGAGCGCAGCACCTTCAGGGTGAAGCGCTCATCCTCCACCGTGGGGCATTCCCCGGGCTTGGGGATATAGCCCAGCCGCTCGATGATATAGCCGGCGATGGTGTCCGCCTCCTGGGAGACCAGGTCCAGGTCAAAGGCCCGGTTCAGGTCGCTTAAGGGCAGGGAGCCCATCAGCACGGCCTCCCGCTCGTTTACCATCACCAGGGGGTCCGCTACGTCATCGTCGTACTCATCCCGGATGTCCCCCACGATTTCCTCAATCAAATCCTCCATGGTGACGATGCCGGCCACGCCGCCAAACTCGTCCACCAGCACCGCCAGATGCTGTTTGGACTGCTGGAACTTGACCAAAAGCTCGTCGGTGTACATGGTATCCGGCACAAACAGCGCGGCCCTGGCGATGTCTCTAAGGCTCAGGCTGCCCTCGTTTAAGGCGCCCAGGTTCAGCAGCACGTCCTTTAGGTGGATGATACCCACGATGTGGTCCTTGTCCTCCTCATACAGGGGGATGCGGGAATGCAGCTGGCTTAGGATCAGATCCATGTTTTTCTCATAGGGGTCGTCAATGTCCAGCATGTGGGTGTCCACCCGGGGCACCATGATCTCCCGCACCAGCCGGGTATCCAGGGAGAGCACGCCCCGCATCATGTTGAACTCCTCCATGTCAATGGCGCCGTCATTGTGGCTGGAGTTGAGCAGCGCCTTCATCTCCTGGCGGGTGAGGCGCTCCTCCTTCTTGGTAAAGTCAATGGGGGTGATGCGCTTAAGAAGGCCCGTTGAGACGTTCAAAAGCCAGATAAAGGGCCGGAACGCCCCGCGTATCCCCAGGATGACCCCGGCGGAGCGCAGGGCATAGGCCTCCGGCACCTGTATGGCCAGCTGCTTGGGATAAAGCTCCCCCAATACCAGGGAGACATAGGCCACCAGGATGGTGACGATGATGGTGGCCACCGTCTGGGCGCCGGGCAGCCCGCCCAGCACCGGGGCCAGGAGCCCCACAAAGGACTGGGAGGCCGAGGCGGAGTTGAAAAAGCCCGCCAGGGTGATGCCCACCTGAATGGCGGACAGGAAGGAGTCCGGATCATGAAGCAATCGCTGCACCTTCAGGGCGCGTTTGTCCCCCTGGTCGGCCAGGTCCTTGATTTTTGCTGGATTGAGAGAAACAAAAGCCATCTCCGCCCCCGCGAGGAAGGCGTTGATGAGGGTAAGCACCAGGATTAAAATGAGCGAACTGAGAATCGATGAACCACCAGGGTCGTCCATGCCGGAAACCACACTCCTTCAAGCAAGATAAGCGAATTATACAAGGTGTTGGCCCGCAATGCAAACACCGGGATTTTACAGCCCCAGACGGGCAGGATTCAGCACCTGTAAGGGAAAGCGCCCGGTGACCGGGTTTTTCTCCTGATAATCGCAGAAAACCACCCGGTCCTGCCCCTTTAGAAAGCCCATGGCCCGGGTGACGCCGGGGCTTCGGGGAAAGCGGGCAGCCAGAACGCGCTTTATCTCAAAATAGCGGGGATCAGGGGCCTTCAGGCAGGCGGGCAGCACGCTTGAGGGCACGGAGGACAGCCGGTCAAGGAGCATCAGGTCCCTGAGAGCGTCCCCTTTGCCGGGCAATAAAGCGGTGAAGTGACTAAGCGTAAGCGTGGTCAGCTGGTCCAGGGAGAGGGCCTTGCCGCCGGCCTCCTTTTCCGTGATCACCCGGCCCAGGCGCTTAAACAGCTCAAAGGGCGAAAGGCCCTGCCCCCGGATAAGCCAGGTGAGGGTGCGGGCAAAGCGCCCGCTGTTGTGCAGCTTGTCAAGCGCCCTTTCCGCCAGGCGCAGGGTATTCAGGTCGCTTTCAGAAAGCCAGGGGGTGCTGAGCACCGTGTAGGGCGCCTCTGGCTCAAAGGTCAGGGGGTAGTTTTCCGGCTCCTCCCGCATGGCGCTGCCGGGAATCACCTTCAGGAATCCCAGCTGCAGCGCGTGGGGCTTGAGAGATACGGCTTCATCAAAACCCCGGGCAAAGGAGGAAAGGCCCTCCCCCGGCAGCCCGGCGATCAGGTCCAGGTGCACATGGGCCCGGCCGGTGGCGATCAGGGCGCGCACGTTTTTGCTAAGCTTTTCCATGTCCGTTTTTCGGCGCACCCTGAGAAGGGTGGCCTCGTCCATGGACTGAAGGCCGATCTCAAACTGAAAAAGCCCTGGGGGCGCGGAGGCAATAAGCGCCAGGGTGGAGGCGGCCAGGATATCCCCCGCGATCTCAAAGTGAAAGGTGATCCCGGGGGGATAAGCTGCGGACTTGTTAATCAGATAGCCGAGGATGGCGTCCGCCCGGTTCCGGTTGACGTTAAAGGTGCGGTCCACAAACTTGATGGTGCGGGCGCCGGAATGGGCCAGGGCGTCCAGCTCCGAAAACACCCGCTCCAGGGGCGCCCGCTGGGGCCTTAGGCCCTCCCGGCCGGACAGGCAGAAGGCGCAGGCGAAGGGACAGCCCCGGCTGGCCTCGATATAGGCGATGCGCCCGGCCAATTGGCTGAAGTAGGCCGGGGTATAGGGTGAGGGGGGCATCTGAGCGTGCGCATGGGGCGGGCTTAGCCGGAAGCCTTCCGCCTCTTTTTGCCGCCAGCACAGGCCGGGCACCGCTTCAAGGCTGCCCTCTCCCGCCAGGGCATCCAAAAGCAGGGCGAAGGGGCGCTCCCCCTCCCCTGAAATCAGAAAATCCGCCCCCGGCAAGGCGGAAAGTGCCTCCTCGGGGCAGAAGGTCACCTCCGGCCCGCCCAGCACAAACACGCAGTCCGGCAGAGCAGCCCTTAAAAGGGGCAGCAGCTTTTTGATGGCCTTGATGTTCCAGATATAGCAGCAAAACCCCAGCACCTGGGGGGCGGCTGCTGTCACCCGGTCCGCCACCGTGTGCAGGGACTCGTTGACGGTGCCCTCAAGCACACTGGCGGAATGGTTCAGGCGGCTAAAAGCAGGCACCCCGGCGCACAGGCACCAGGGGGCCAGGGAGGAATGAACGTACTGGGAATTAAGCGCCAGCACAGCCGCCCTAAGGGGCCTGCGCAAAGCCAGGGCGTCAGCAGTCAATCTTTTACCGGGCCCCCTTGTCATAGGGCACGCCGCTGGCCCGGGGCGCCTGGGAACGGCGGCTGGTGAAGGCCAGCACCACCAGGGTGGCGATGAAGGGAACCATCTTGTAAATGTCGCTGGGGATGCCCAGATCCTTTAAGAAGGGGATGCCGGAATAGGAGGAGGCCACGGTTTTCATCAGGCCAAAGAAGAAGGCCGCCACAAAGATGCGCAGGGGCCTCCACTGGCCGAAAATCAGCACCGCCAGCGCCAGAAAGCCGTAGCCGGACACCGTGGCGTTGAAGTTGGTGGAGGTGGGGATCACATACACCAGGCCGCCCAGGCCCGCTAAAGCGCCTGAGATCAGCACCCCCGCGTAGCGGATTTTATAGACGTTGATGCCCACGCTGTCCGCCGCCTGGGGATGTTCCCCGCAGGCGCGCAGCCGCAGGCCAAAGCGGGTCTTATACAGCACAAAGGCGGAAACCGCCAGGATGATCAGCCCCAAATAGGTGGTGATGTAGCTGTTTTGAAAAAACAGCGGGCCCAGCACCGGGATATCCCCCAGCAGGGGAACCTTGATGATGCGGAAGGTGTTGTTGAACTGAATCTGCTGCACCCCGTTTGGCAGCGTGGTGCGGGCCAAAAAGATGGCGGCGGCGGGGGCGATCATATTCAGCGCCGTGCCGGAGATGGTCTGGTCGCTTTTGAGCGAGATGGCCGCATAGGCGTGCAGAAGGGAGAACAGCATCCCGGAGCCCGCCGCCACAAGGATGGCCAGCAGCAAAAGCCCCTGCCCGCTCATGTGATCCTGCACCTGATTGATGAAATAGATGCTGCAGAAGGCCCCCGCCACCATGATGCCCTCCAGGGCGATGTTCACCACGCCGGAGCGTTCGGAGAACATCCCCCCCAGCGCCACGATGAGCAGCGGGATGGAGAAAAACATCATCTGCTGAACAAAGAAATAGAGGATATCCATGCTATGCCTTCGCCTCCTCTTGCGGGGTCTGGCCCGTGTTTTGCGCCAGGGTGGCCCGTTTCCCGCGGCGCTGGGAGAAGAAGTCCCGCACCAAAAGCGAAAACGCGCTGAAATAGATGATCAGGCCCACGATGACGTCGATGATCTCTTTCATGTACCTAAGCGACTGGAGATGGCGCCCCCCCTCGGTGATGTGGGCGATAAACAGCCCTGTGAACACGATGCCGATGGGGTTTGACAGGCCCAGAAGCGCCACCGCGATGCCGTTAAAGCCCTGGGCCGCCAGCACCTCCTCCACATGGATGTGCATGCCGCTGGCCGGGGCCAGGTACATCAGCGCCCCCGCCACCCCGGAGAGCCCCCCGGCGATGGCCATGGCGGAGACGATGGCCTTTTTTTCGCTGATGCCCGCATAGCGGCTGGCGAAGGGGTTGTAGCCGCAGGCCTTCAGCTCATAGCCGAATGTGGTGCGGGTGAGGATGATATAGATCAGGATGGCAAAACCCACCGCGATTAAAAAGCCCGCGTTGACGCTGGAGACATCCTTAAGCCGGCCCTTCATGATATAGAACAGCTCGTCCAGGCCGCCCTTGGGGATGACCGCGCTTGCGGCCACGTTGACCGTCTGGTTTTTCAAAGGGTCATAGAGGTGGCTGTTTTTGACGGTGAAGTTGATCAGGTACATGCCGATGTAGT
>ENA-UOXR01002571-UOXR01002571.1-bioreactor-metagenome-genome-assembly--contig:-NODE-2571-length-16574-cov-29.506931_pt1 | contig 16574 bp, 13 predicted proteins | sample MGYA00238164_ERZ764825 | MGnify/ENA primary metagenome ERZ764825 (study PRJEB28920, sample SAMN05720171) | bioreactor metagenome | isolation source: Anaerobic biogas reactor | place: USA:Washington...
AGGCCGGGTTACGATTTTTAACCCGGCAGCCTTGCGAACGCAAATCCAGTTCAACGCTCCAAATACTTGCCTCTACGGAAGGGGACAAGCCCCTTCCCTACCAACCTTTAGCCAACAAGAACTCCCTCTCATCGCCCCAGGTGTTCTGATCAGTCAAACTGAGCATTGTCAGCCGATCCACAGTAAAAGTCCAACGCAAATCTCTCGAAAATAGAAATTCACGAACCGCTACCGAGTTACACCAACCGTCTTTATTCATAGATAAGGTAATATGCGGTATCCATTCACCTGGCTGGTAAAGGAAGGACGGATTATTCCAAAAAGGGCGTAAACCTTCCCAGAGAATTTGGTGGTGTAAAAGAAGTTGCGTGTTTGGGATAATTCGTAAAAACACAACCGGATCAAACTGTGAAAAGCGGGTAACAATATCGGTCTGAATCTCGATCGGGCTCAAACCCGCACAAAGCTCTTCCAGGGTCTGCACATAAGCACCTTCATACGACTCCGCGTATTGCCATGTGAAATGGGGCTCGGGTCTTACATAGGTATGTTGACATCCAAAGTGGGCTTCCAGTTCAGTCCAGATCTCTTCGACTTCCTGGAAATACGGTTCAGGCAAAAGCGACACCAAAGCTTGCATTTCCTAATCATATCACGCCTGCCTGCCCCACTGGACAGCCCGCTTTCATTTTTTTCAAGTCGTGATATTATCCAGAGCATGGAAAACTTGCCTCCAGTTAATGGAAAACAGACTTCATCAACCGGTCAGAATACTGACCCCGATCGTCTTCCCGGTGAAGTCCTGGCTGAAAAATTTTGGACGAGATTCAACCAACTGGGTCTTTCGGAAGGGCTCTTTCGCGCTCTTACCCTGGTCGCGACTATTCTGGTTATGTTGATGATGGTTTGGGTGTTGCGCCGATTTTATGTCAACGCGGATGGCAGCATGATCACTCAGCTGCAAATCCCTGATCCAGCCCAGGCAGTGGCGGAGCCACAGCTGCTCATGCCCCCCATGGACGCCAGCCTTCAAACCACATCCGCGCTGCAGCGCGACACAGCCATCGATACCATCCTGCCGGTCCGCAATCGCACTGCTCTCAGTGAGTACACTGTTGAAGCAGGGGACACCTTATTTTCAGTTGCTTCTCGTTTTGGTCTGCTCCCTGAGACCCTGCTGTGGAGTAATCGCTACAATCTCGGCGATGATCCTCACATGATCTACCCGGGGCAGGAATTGGTGATCATGCCGTTGGATGGAACGCTTCATATCTGGAGTGCCGGTGAAGGGCTGAATGGGGTTGCCGAGTTTTACCAGGTGACACCCGAGACCATCATCAACTATCCCGGTAACAATCTCAAAATGGCAGAGCTCGGTGACCTGGCTAACCCGAATATCCAACCCGGCACACCGTTGATCATTCCGGGTGGCAAAGGGCAATATTCCGATTGGCGTGTTCCCCGTATCACCCGCGAGGACCCGGCCGTCGCTCTCAACGTTGGCCCTGGTGCTTGCCCTGAAAGTTATGATGGCGTGCTTGGTACCCTCAGTTTCACGTGGCCGGTCAGCGCTCACACCCTTTCCGGTTATGATTATGCTCCCTCCGCCAACCATCACGGTATCGATATCGGTGGACAGATCGGTGACCCCGTTTTTACCGTTGATAATGGCGTGGTGGTTTACGCTGGCTGGAATGACTGGGGTTATGGCAACATGGTCGTGGTGGATCATGGTCAGGGCTGGCAATCGCTCTATGCCCATATGAGCACGGTTGAGGTGATCTGTGGTCAGGAAGTCTACCGTGGCGACATGGTCGGCACCGTTGGAGAGACCGGCATGGCATTGGGTCCGCATTTACATTTTGAACTTCGTAACGACGAATATGGTCGCGTCAATCCCTGGGACTTTTTACAATGAAGCCTTTGATTAATGTCGTCATTCTAATTTCGATTGTCTTCCTGCTGGGGGCTTGCAGCATGCTGGCGCCCACGCCTACCTTGACGCCAACCAACACAGCCACACCAACGCGCACGCAAACGCCCACTCCGACCAAAACGAACACCCCCACTCCGACCAACACCGCCACGCCTGTTCCGCCCACGCCAACCGCTACACTCACAAAAATAGAGCAGGCTGAGATCCGGTTACATGAAGCCAGCCTGGCATACCTGGCAAACACGCCCAAAAAAGCACTCGAAGTCGCCCGCTCTATTGACTTTACCGAAGGTAATTTCGAAAATCCGGATAACATGTGCGGACCTTTGACGGTTGCCATCATGCGCGATGCCGGCTATTTGCCCTCAGACGCCAACCCCCACAACATGTGGCTGCTTTGCCCACGCACAGATAATCCTGAATGTCACGGTTTACGCATCCTGGAGCGCACCTTTTTCCCTCCTGATCAGTATGATTACACTTGGGTCCTGGAAAGTGTTGGCAAACGCAACTGGCGTTCCGACCCACTCCAACCGGGAGATTGGTTGTATCTTTTCGTTCTCAAGGGCGTCTCCAATTACACCGGTTTTGACCACATGATCGTCGTGACCCGGGTTGATGAGCAGGGGCGCGCCTATTCTGTCACAAACATCAACCATGGCAATGGTTTCGTTATCCGCGAAGAGCTGCTTTATGATCCCAAACGACCTGGGGAAGGCTTGTTTTACGATCTTACCAATGACGAACTTCGAAAAGAATTGGGCATGACCGGAACCGCGGGATATTTGTTGATTCGTGCCAAAAATCCTACATTTTTCAGGTAAAATTGCATTTCATTACATTCTTAGTATGAATACTTGCATTTGTTGTCAGGAAGTATTATTATTGAATAAATAAAGAAAACATAAAAGGTATTCGGAGGAACAATGAAAAAAGAAGATTTTATCTGGGAATTGTGGAACCTTACAAGAGAATTACAACGCAGTCGCTTGGGTTTATGCTTTGAGTTTTGTAAGAAATACGATTTAACCCAACAACAAGTCAGGATCCTCCTGCAAATCAAGGCGAATGAAATTACTACCCTGACGGAATTAGCTGAAGAGCTGGATATCAATCCAGGTAACCTGAGCAAAACCTGCAAGGTTCTTGAGGAAAAGAGATTTATCCAGAGAACACGTCACGACGATGATAAACGCGTCTGGACAATCGAACTGGATGAAATCGGCATCAAAGCAACGGACGAGATCGCACAACATATCCAGGATGTATTTACTGTGTTTTCCAAGAAACACAAATCCGAGGATTTGGAATCTTTGTTATCCTTGCTCAGAGAGTATGCTGATTTTTATCACGATCTGATGAACAAAAAGTAATTCCGGCAAATGTTCTTTTGCCTCCGTGTTAAAATAGAGGCATGCAACAATTTGATTCGGTAAATATTCGACCTTCACCAATTGCGGGCAGTTGGTATTCTGCCGATCCGCTTCATTTACGTGAGTCGCTTTCTGTCTACCTCGATCATGCTAAAGTACCAAACTTCAGCGGCAAGATAAGAGCTCTTATCTTGCCGCATGCCGGTCATTATTATTCCGGTCAAACAGCGGCTTTTGCACTCAAAGCGATTGAGGGTCAGCAGTATAGCCGCGTGATCATTCTTTCCCCATCCCATACCTATTACCAGGCTGAGGTTCTCACCAGCGCCCACGATGCCTATCAAACCCCTCTCGGCATTGTACCGGTTGACCGGGATTCCATCCTTCGGATTTCTGAGGGTCTTGCCCAAAAAGAGCTTCTTCTAAATGCGATTCGGAACGATCGTGAACACGCGATCGAAATCGAACTGCCATTCCTTCAGTTATTGCTTCCCGACGGTTTCCAATTGATCCCCCTTATGTTGATGGATCAGAGACTTTCGACCGCAAAAACTCTGTCGGAGAAATTGACCGATCTGATCCTCTCTTTTCCTGAGAATGAACCGACCCTGCTGATCGCCTCGAGCGATCTTTCCCATTTCTATCAGCAAGGTCAAGCCAACCGTCTCGATCAACGCCTGATCGACAGCCTGAAAAACTTCGACCCAAACATTTTTTACGCGCTGAAAGCAACTCACAAGACCGAAGCCTGCGGCTATGGCGCCATTGCCACTGTGCTCCTGGCTGCCAAAAAGCTGGGTGCCAGCCAGGTGACCATCGCTGATTATCGCACTTCGGGGGACATCAGCCAGGATTTTGATTCAGTGGTCGGGTATGTCTCTGCCATAATTTCCGAGAGTGATCATGAGTAAACGCCAACGCTTGAAAAGCTTGATTCTGATTGTCCTGCTTTGTGTAGTGTTCATCACCAGTCTCGGTGCTTGTACTCCGATTTATGAAGGTCGTCCAACCGCTTTTCCCACGCAAGCCCCCACCGACACACTCGAACCGACCGCTACTCAAACTTACACGCCGGCTCCCACCTCCACCCTCACGCCCACACCCACCCTGACCCCCACGCCGACCCTGGTGCCCACCCCCACCCCAACCTACACACCCACCCCAATCCCAACCCGCCTGGCGAACCTGCCTGTCCTTACTACCGGTAACCAGGTGGTGGATTGGTCTTACTATTATGTGACTCGCAAAGAAAACCGGGAAGATGGCAGCTTGCTCAATCTCTCCGGAATGGTTTCGTTTCAATTAATGGACCGCGGAATCCATCGTGAGACCATCCAGGTGCTTGGCAAAGATGTGACCGTTTTCTATTTGCGCGTGCGGCATCAATTTAACAATACCCTCTCTGAAGTCAAACTGATTCTGACCGGTGTTTATGGCAGCAATCTCGAGATCCGCAACCTGCCTGCCGATGGCTCCACCTATATCAGTGTGCACTCCCGCCGGGCGACCGACCTGTTCGAGCCCTGGAAGCTGCACCAGGAGTGGACGCTTCCACCCAGCCAGCGTGAACCACTGTTCAACACCTTGCGCCTTTCTGAACTGGAACAATACCTGAGAAACCTGCCGGAACAGGTCATATTGCTGGCGGACCACCCTGTTATCTTACAAAGGGACAGCTGGAACCAAACCTACCTTGATATGGATCGTGTCAGCGCTTCGGCAGCCCGCTTTTCACCCTTCTTTGCCTTCAATGAATTTAACCAAATGACCGGGCAGACCACCATGGCTGCCATCTGGCAAAACTATCTAAGCACTGCTGTCGATATTCCTGCCGATCAGATCAATAAAATGGTCTTTTCCGCTGACTACCTGATCTTTGTGACTCCATAAGCGAAGGTGCCTGGATGAGCGCTTTTGCGGAAATCAGCATCAATCTCAGCCAGATTGAGCGAACCTATCATTATTCCATCCCCTCCACACTGCAAGGTCAGATACAGCCAGGCAGCCTGGTGGTGGTACCTTTTGGTAAACAAATTGCCCAGGGGGTTGTGTTGGCATTACTCGACCAGCCCGAAGTGGCTGATACCAAACCGATCATCGAGTTGCTTGCACCGGACACTTTGTTGGTCGAGCAGCAGCTCAGGCTGGCGCAGTGGCTCGCCCAACATCACTTTGCGCCGCTGGGCGCCTGCATCCAATTGATGATCCCAACCGGCTTATCGCGCCGGGCTGATATTGCTGTGGATCTCGCGGCTGAGCTTCCGGTTGATCTGTCCCAATTCAACCAGACGCAACAGCGGCTGCTTAAACTGCTGAAGAAACGTGGTGAACTGCGCGGAGCCCAGATTGACCGGGCTATCCCCAAGGCGGATTGGCGCAAAGGGCTGGACCTGCTGCGCACACAGGGTTTGCTAAAAACCAGTAACGTCCTCCCTCCACCGCGTGTTGCTGCCAAGACACTGCGAACCGCCGCCCTTTCCATCCAGCCTTCCGCTGTACAGACAATAGAAAAAGAACTCTTAGGGAAAACCGAAGGCACTCAAATCAGGCGGGGTAAAGTGATGGACCTGCTTGCCAGACAGGCTTTCCCGTTGGATTTTTCATGGATCTATGCCGAAACGGACGCCGTATATGCCGATCTTGCTTACCTGGCTGATGCCGGCTTGATCCACTTCAACGAAACCGAAGTCTGGCGGGATCCGCTGGCTGAAATAGAAGTGACGCTCGAAGAAGCCCCTGAACTCACCAGCGATCAGCGCCGGGTTTGGCAGCAGATTCAATCAGAATGGCAGCAACCCAAGCCCAAAACGATCCTGTTGCATGGCGTCACCGGTTCAGGAAAAACTGAAATTTACATGCGGGCGGTGCAGGATGCGCTTGATGCCGGTAGACAGTGCCTGGTGCTGGTACCTGAAATCGCTATGACCCCCCAGACTGTCCGTCGGTTCATGGCACGTTTTACCAATCAGGTTGGTCTCTACCATTCCAAGCTCTCGGAGGGAGAGCGCTATGACACCTGGCGGCGTGCCCGCCAGGGCGATTTACGCGTCATCATCGGTTCTCGCAGTGCGCTGTTTGTTCCGTTGCCGGATTTGGGCTTGATCGTCATGGACGAATGTGACAACAGCTCTTACGACGAAAGCGAACGCCCACCTTTGTACCAGGCGGTTCCGACAGCGGAAGCCCTGGCAGTCATCAGCCAGGCGAAATTACTGCTTGGCAGTGCTACGCCGGGGGTGGAACAATATTTCAAAGCCCAACGTGGTGACTGGCGTCTGCTCGAAATGCCCAGGCGCGTGTTGGCTCACCGACTAACGCTTCAGAACCAGGCACTCTCTCTTAAATTCAACTTACCAGAGCTTACCTCTGCCGATGATCTGCTCACTTTTGACCTGCCAAAAGTACAGGTGGTCGACATGCGCAAAGAACTGACCAGCGGCAACTCCAGCGTCCTTTCGCGGTCCCTGGAAAGCAAGCTGGAAAAAGTGTTGGCGAAAAACCAGCAGGCGATCCTCTTCCTCAACCGACGTGGGCAGGCAACCTACGTTTTCTGCCGCCACTGTGGGCATAGCCTACGCTGCCCCAATGATGATCAGCCCCTCACCTGGCACGGCAGCCAGCAAGGCTTGCTCTGCCATCTGTGCGGCTACACTCGAAAATTGCCCGTCAAGTGCCCGAATTGCGGCAGCAACCAGATACGACAGCTCGGTTTGGGAACACAAAAACTGGAAGAATTGGTCAAAATCCGCTTTCCGGAAGCCCGCATTTTACGTTGGGATGCCGATACCACCAAGAACAAGGACGATCACGAGCTGATCCTTTCGCACTTCAGCGCTCACCGTGCCGACATCCTGATCGGTACGCAAATGTTGGCGAAAGGGCTCGATCTGCCCCTGGTCACACTGGTCGGGATCGTCCTGGCAGAAGTCGGTCTGAATTTGCCGGACTATCGCGCCGCAGAACGAAGTTTTCAGGTGCTCACCCAGGTGAGCGGGCGTGCCGGGCGCAGTCCTTTAGGGGGTGAGGTGGTTTTACAGACCTATCAACCCGAAAATTACGTCATCCAAGCTGCCTCAAAGCACGATTTCCCAAAATTTTACAAGCAGGAACTGGAATACCGGCGTCTTCTTGCCTATCCGCCTTTCAGCCGTCTTATCCGCCTTGAATTTCGCCATCTTTCTCAAAGCAAAGCCGAACAGGAAGCCCGTCAGCTGGCTGCGGTCATTTCAGACCAGATCGAGTCAAAGGGCTTGCGCCAGACTGATCTCATCGGACCCTTGCCTGCCTATTATTCCAGGCTGCATGGTCTTTGGCGCTGGCAGATCATCCTGCGCGGATCAAAGCCGGAAGTCTTGCTGCCCGATTTGCCCTTAAGGGATTGGCAAGTCGAGGTTGACCCCCCCAGCCTGTTATAATTTTCCAGGAACAAAGCCCCGCTTATAACCAATTGCGGAATTTCACGTTTAACCTGGTGGAGGAATATCTATGGAAGAAGAAACTGCAGTGAAAAAACCGCTCAAATGGTATGACGCCATCACAATGAATGTGATCTATCTTGGGATCACGCTGCGTTCCCAGACCCTGACACCTCTGATCGTCCCGCTGCTGGTCCAGCAGTTTGTAGGGGACGAAACCAAGGGCACCAGTTATGGCAACCTGCGCCTGGTTTCGCTGATGGTCGCCTTGCTCGTGCAAGCTCTGGCTGGTCAGCTTTCTGACCGAAGCACCTCCCGCCTGGGCAGACGCCGCCCCTTTATCTTGCTAAGCGGGATCCTGGAGATCCTTGCCTTCCTTACGGTGGGTGTGATCGCCGGCGCAATGGACGGGATGGCGGGTTACACTGCCCTGTTTGCCATCATTATCTTCTCGATGGTTTCGTCCAATATCGGTCATGGCGCCGCCCAAGGCTTGATCCCCGACCTGGTTCCAACCGAACAACGCGGGCGTTATTCTGCTATCAAAGCCTTCTTCGAATTGCCTCTGCCCCTCATCATTGTTGCCTTTACTGTTAGCAAGATGGTCAGCGCCGGTAATATTTGGGGAGCGCTCATCTTTATCAGTGTGGTCATGCTGTTGGCAGTGGTGCTGACCATGTTTGTGCGCGAGACACCGCAAAAGGGTCCTGCTGAGCCAATGGACTGGCAGGCTATTGGACGCCTGGTTGCCATGACCCTTTCTTTTACGGGCATCATCCTCCTGATCGGTTGGGTCGTCAAAAAGTTGCTTCCTCTGCTGCAGGGTCTTCCTGATCGGCAATCAACGTTACTGATCGCGATCGTTGGCGTGGTTGGAATGATCATCGCTGTTGCACTGGGTGTCATTTTTTCAGTACGGATCAGCCTTGGCAAAGAAGCAGGCAAACGCCCCGCCTTCACATGGTGGGTTGTCAACCGCCTGGCTTTTCTGGTAGGTGCCAACAACCTCTCCAGTTTTGTGCTCTATTTCATCCAGGAACGCTTCCCGCAATACCAGGGTACTGCTGCTGCTGGTCCCACATCACGATTGATGTTGGTGGTCGGTATCTCGATCCTGATCATATCCCTGCCATCAGGTTGGCTGACCGATAAATTCGGCAAAAAACCGCTGATTTTTCTGAGCGGCATTTTGGCCAGCATCGGCACGCTGCTGGTCATCCTGACACCAAACATGCCTCTCATCTATGTGGGCGGCGTGCTGATCGGGCTCGCTTCGGGTATCTTCTTTGTTGCCAACTGGGCATTGGGAACCGAACTTGTCCCGCAAAAAGAAGCCGGACGCTGGCTGGGCATATCCAACCTGGCAGGTGCTGGAGCCGGTGCGATTGGCGGCTATATTGGCGGACCGATTGGGGATGGCGCCGGGTACATCGTTCTGATGGGTTTGTATGGCTTCTTGTTCCTCTTTTCCACCATTGCCCTGCTTAAGATCAAACCTTCAGCCGAAATCAGTCTTTCGTAGGCAAGGGGCTCAACCCCTTCCTGCAGGTGGTTTTACGTAGGGATGGCGGCTTGGCCCCATCCGTTTCAGGATGCCTTTCCTCATTGGGCGGAATGGCGCACCTTTACAAGGCAATAGAGACCATTCCCTACGGACTGTCATTGTTTTCGTAGGGATGGCGGCTTGTCCCCATCCGTTTCAGGATGCCTTTCCTCATTGGGCGGAATGGCGCACCTTTACAAGGCAATAGAGACCATTCCCTACGGACTGTCATTGTTTTCGTTGTAAAGGGAACTGTTGTTTTCTCCTTCCAAACCATTAAAAAATAAAGCCCCCGAATCACTCCGGGGGCTGCCTGTTCTGATTCAGGGGAAAATCAGAACGGGACTTCTACTGATCGCCAAATTCGTATACTAAATCGGCATTGGCGGTGACAACAATCTGACCGGCTGAAATCGGTACGGTAGTCGCATCTTCAGCTGCTGCACCACCTCCTCGCCCATATCCGGCCAGCGGCTGAACGTAAGAGGTGTTAACGATGCTGATGTTGTGGATCTTGCCCAGGGCTACGCCAGCTGTCGCTGCAACTGCGGTAGCCTTGGCTTCAGCATCCTGGATCGCCAGATCGCGGGCTCTTGCAATGGCACTGCTGCGATCAGCAATATCAAAGCTGATCCCATAGATCTGGTTGGCACCGGCGCCCAAAGCAGCATCCAGCATTTCACTCAGTTTGGGTAGGTCACGTACGATGATATACAGGGTGTTGTCTACCGCAAAAGTAGTTCCGATGATGTTCGACATGTTATCGTAACGATTCATCGAGTAGACATTGAAGTTGGAAGTTTGAATATCTTTTTCTTCCACACCCTTCGCCACAATGGCTGCAGTGATATTGGCTGCCTGCTGGTTATTGGCAGCAACCGCCGAAGTGACATCTTCCGCTTCGGTATGAATGCCGACATTGATATAAGCCATATCCGGAACGAGGATCACTTCGCCAGTACCGGTGACGGATATCGTCCGCAGGCTTCCAGCTGTCTCAGCTGGGGTTATGGTATTTTGTGCATTTGCTGCAGGTGCCAATTGACATGCTCCTAAGATCATAGTGACTAGCAACAATACGGGAATTGCGTAGATTAAAGTTTTGTTTTTCATTTTTTCTCCTTGAGAATCTTTCTTCACCGTATAGACGCTGAATTAAATTGTTTTGTTCCAATTAGATACCTTCATAGTTATAATTGACCCATGATCCGGATTCTCTCACCTATTCAGGACAGCTCATGCCCTTAAACTACGCCTCGGTTGATAAAAACGCCAGCCAATATGCCCAACAAGCCCAAGACTGGCTCCTGGAATGCAAAAAAATCGCTGGACAACTGAACACTCTTTACGACGAAGCCGTATCTGACCCTGAACGTCTGCGTCAGATGATCGAGCTGGTTCAAGAGAGCAAATCCAACCTCTACCTGGCAAAACCACTGCAGGAGGACCCCCTCAGAAGTTACCCCGCCCCCACCTTGCCAGATAATTACACCTTGCTGTCGGCGGATGGCTCGCAGATCGTGCCTAACCGGCATCGCGCTCTGCAATTCGGCCTGATCAACGTCGGTATTCTGACCGTCAGTTTTGGGAGCGGTCAACCGCCTGAAATGAAGCTGGTGTCCGAATTGCTTGATCACAAAGACATCATCGATGAGGATAACAACCTCGCCTCCGAGGACGACATCGCTCTTCTTCGCGACATGCGTGAACGCACCCTCATCCGCGATCAGATCACCCCCCAGCTCACCCGCCCGATCCTGACCGTGACGGATGGTCCCCTGGACATTTTTTATCGCAGTGACATCCAGGATAAGAAAAGAGCCCAGACTGCCCAGAGGCAGGTTTATCAGCTCGATCAGCAGCTCCAGCAAGAGGGCATCCTCAGCGCCGGCTATATTGATAAGCCCGGCTCCTCCATGCTGCACAGTATGCTTGAAATATACAAAGAAGTCGGAGTCGAGCCGAAACAAGAGGCGGATAAAAGACGCATCAGCGACCGGCTCCTTTTGGGAACCCGCATCAAACCCGGGGAGCGCTCGGCAGTGTTTGAGATCATCTCCAAGCAGCGCAACAATCCTCTCAACCGTTTGCGTGTCGCATTTTTCTACCTGAATGTCAGCACAGTTGAAGATCATCCCTGGCTGGCAAGGGTCGAAATCCCCTACTGGATCTCCCAGCAGCAGGAACTGGTTGGTCTGATCCATGCCGTCCTGTTTGCGGATGCCCAGGTGCTCGATTCGCATCCCTACCCCTATTCCCTCCACCGCGCCCATGAACTGGCTGTGGTGAAGCAAGCCGAATATGAAGAAATAGAAAACCTGCTGCTTGCCAAATTCCCGGAAGGCAGTGAAATTACCGGCTACCGGTCCAACAAGGATTTCCTGAAAGGTCTGAAATGAACGAAGAACAAACAAGCATCCCTATCGGCAAGCTAATGCGCGCTGAAAACAGCCAGTTTGTCGCCGGCTGTCGCGTGCGGGAGTTGGAAACCCCAGCCCTGGGTGCCCTGGTCAAGGTAACCCTGGAGGACCAGAGCCAGATTTACGGTCTGATCACCAACATCCTGATCAATGATGACAGCCTTGTCCGCCAGCTTGTTTCAGGGGTCAGCATCCCGACCGAATACACCGCTGACAATCGCTATAACCGCAACCTGCCAGTCGAGATCCACGTTTTGACGGTTGGCTATGCACAAAACGGACAGATCTCTCATCGTCTTCCTCCCCGCCCACCGCTAAGCCTGGATGTGCTGCATCTCTGTAATTCGAACGAATTGTGTCATTTCACCTCGTTAAATGAACAGGCTTATCTGCGTCACATATTGCGTTTGCTTGACCAACCGGTGGAGGAGCTGCTTGCGGCGCATTTACGCCAGGCGAAAGCAGCCCATGAGGATGCCAGTGATCCTACCTGGTATCCCTTAGCCTGCCAGAAACTGATCACCCTCTTACGGGATGATTATCAACGTCTCACCACGGTGTTGGACGTATTAACCGAACTGGAGCGTGAATAAGATGGAAGATCATAACCTTCTCTCTCAGAACCCAACCATTGGTTATGTCATCAGCGGCGGTCTGGAAGCAAACCTGAATGTCCGCCTGACCGTTCCCCCGCAGGAAGTTCAGGAGGGCGCCTTTGTGATCATCGACAGCAACCATTGGCGCTTTTATGGCTTGGTGACCGACCTGCGCCTGACGGCGATCGATGAACAGTATGCCATCCAGCTCAATTCCCAGCGGTTTGCGCCACATCTGGCGGAATATCTGAATAAACAGACTCTCTTCACAGATCTGGCAGTCATGCCCGTTCTGATGAAAGACAACGGACCTGACATTACCTCACCCGAATATCCCGCCTGGCGCCTGGAAAACACTGATGACCCGGCTCCCATGCCGGTCAAAACCATTCCCAACCATCATGCCCCGGTGAAACTGGCAGACCAGGCTGATATTGCCGATATCTTCGGAGAAGAAGACAACAAGACCATTTTCCGGGTCGGTAGCACCCGCGAGCAGGGTCATCCCGTCTGTCTGAACCTGGACAAGTTCGTTCAACGCTCTTCCGGCATCTTTGGCACCACCGGCTCGGGCAAGTCCTTCCTGGCGCGCATGATTTTGGCTGGTTTGATCCATGCTGACCATGCCTCCACCCTCATTTTCGATATGCACAACGAATATGGGCCCGATACGACCTCCTCCGATACAGGAAACGCCGTGTTTGGACTAAAAGGCAAGTTCACCAACAAAGTACGGCTGGTTGGGCTGGGGGCGGGCACAAAATTTGGAAATATGCCCTCTGACTTTAACCTTGAGATCAGTCACAGCGATATCACGACTGAAGACGTCTTGCAGCTCACCCAGATCCTTAACCTCAAAGAGACCAGTGCCACCACCCTTGACAAGCTGGAAAACGATTTTCATGAGAACTGGTTCAACGAATTCATGAAAATGAATGTAGGAGGAGTGGTTGAGAATGAAGATGGCAAAATGGAACCCGCACCCGATAGCGTTGCCTTCTGGGCTCGCCAGGCAGGCATTCACCCAGGTGCAGCGGAGGCACTGCGTAGCAAACTCGGTCGGCTTTTCAACCGCCCTTACCTGATCGACGCGCCTGCCAGCAACGGGCTGAAGGCGATCATCACCGCCCTGCAGGATAAACGCCATGTGGTGCTTTCGTTTGGAAAGTACGATAGCGAACTTGACTACCTGCTGGTCACCAACCTGATCACTCGCAAGATCCGTGACGCCTGGGAGCAATCCACCGAAGATTTTCACAGCGGTAAAAGCAAAGTTGAACCACGTCCATTGGTGGTCGTGGTGGAAGAAGCACATAAATTGCTCAACCGTGAGATGGCTTCCCAAACCATTTTCAGCACTATTGCTCGAGAAATGCGCAAGTATTATGTGACACTCTTAATCATCGATCAGCGACCCTCTCAAATTTACGATGAGGTCATGTCCCAGCTGGGCACACGTATTTCCGGCTCATTGGGCGATGAAGATGATATCAACGCCGTCCTTTCCGGTTTGCCTGGCAGGGGCGGTCTGCGCGGCATGCTGGCTAAGTTGCAACCCAAAGAAGAAGTGCTCATGCTCGGTTGGGGTGTGCCCATGCCCATTCCGATCCGTTCCCGCCGGTATGACCAGCAGTTCTGGATCGATATTTTTGGTGAAGAGCGAAAACCGAAAACAAAAGAGGAAATTCTAAAAGCCCTGGGGATGAGCAATGATCCCGATTAAGCTGCGTCTGGCTGGTTTTACCTCCTACCGTGAGCCTGTTGAAATTAATTTTAGCGGCTTCGACCTGGCTTGCATTTCCGGTGCCAATGGTGCCGGCAAATCCTCTTTACTGGACGCCATCACCTACGCGCTCTATGGTAAAGCGCGCGTGCAAAACGAAGCCATCATCAATACTGCCAGCAAAACCGCTGAAGTGACCCTTGATTTTGAGTATGAGAACCAGGTCTACCGTGTCACCCGCACCAATTCCCGCGGCAAGACCACCCAGGTCGACTTTTACATCCAGCAGCTGGGAGACGACACCGAAAGCGCGAGCTGGAAAGTTCTGACCGAACGCACCCTGCGCGAGACAGATGCGAAGATCAATAACACCCTGCGGTTGGATTACGAAAGTTTTATCAACGCCTCCTTTTTCTTGCAGGGCAAGGCGGATGCTTTTGCCACCAAGAAACCTTCCGAACGTAAGGAGATCCTGGCAACCATCCTGGGTTTGGACCAGTGGGAAGTGTTCCGGAAAGCTGCCAATGAAAAGAACCGCCAGGCACGTGCCGACGGCAAGTTGCTCGAACGGGATATTGCCGTTATCCAGGAAGAACTGGAAACAGAAGAACGTCTCCACCACGACCGCGATCTGCTGGAGCGCGAGCTGGCACTGGTGCGTGAGAAGGTAAGCAGCCGCCAGGCTCAGCTTGACACCCTGCGAGCCCAAGCCCAACTGATCGCCAACCAGGCGAAACAGGTGGAGACCCTCAGACTGCAGGTCGAACGTTCCCGTCAATCCATGCAGCGCAAACAGCAGCAGGCAGACGAAAAACAATTAAAGCTGGATGGTTATCAACGTAAACTTGATCAGGCAGCCCAGATCGAAAGCGCTTATCAACAGCTTCTGGCAAAGCGTAGGAATTTGGATACTCTCGACCAGCTTTCCCAAAAATATTGGCCCCTGGAGCGCCAGCGCTCCAGCCAGGAATCCCAACTGCAAAGCCACCTGCAGTCGCTCGAACGCGAGATCCGTACTCTGCAAGCAGAGGAGCAGGAGATACAAACTGCGCTCAAAGCTTCTGAACAAAAACACGCACAGTCAAGAACACTGACCGATCAAATCGCCTCTTTTGGAACCCTGGCTGATCCTCAACAGCTGACAGAACAAATTCAGGTCCTCACCGCTCAAATTGAAGAATTGGAAAGCGAGAATGGCAGCCTTAAAGCCAAAATGGAAGAGCTCGCCGCCCGCAGACAAAAAGTGGAAAACGCCGCTGGTTCGGTGTGCCCGATGTGTGGGCAGGACCTATCCCCTAAACATCGTATGGAGATCATCGCAGAGATCAACGAGTTGGGCACGCCGCTGGGCGACCGGCATCGTGCCAATCGCGCACTTGCCGAACAGCTCAAAGCCAATAAACTCAAGTTGGAGAGCCAGGCTGCCCAATTGCGCCAACAGGAAGTCAAACTCATGGCACTGCAGCGCGACCAGGCACTCCTGAAGCAGGAGCTTGACCTGCTCCAGCAGCGGGAAGCAACCTGGAAAACCGGAAAAGCCGCCCGTCTTCTCCAGGCGCAAACAGAGCGGGATGGGGAAAGCTTTTTACCTGAACTGCGTCAGGAGCTCAGCCAGATCCGACAACAGCTCTCAGCTTTGGCTTACGATCAGGATGCCCACAACACTCTGCGGCAACAGGTCCAGGCACAAGCCCCAGCTGAAACCGACTGGCAGGAGTTGCAGATCGCCCAAAACAGTTCCCGGATGCTTCAGGCTGAGCTTGAATCATTACATGGTGAAATCGCCCATGAACAAGAAGGTTTTCAAGAGCTGGAAAGCCATTATCAGGATGAGGCAGTTGCTCTGGACCAAGCCCGTTCTGAAACTCAAGACAGTCGTACAGCCGAAGAAGAGCTTGCAGAATTGCGCGAGGAGCAGGATGTTTATAATCGTAAACTGGGCGAGGTGGACCAGGCATTGGCAACTATCCAGACCCAGCGTGAACGCCAGGTCAGACTGCGCCAGGAGATGGAAGCATTGAACGAGACCATCCGGCAATACTCCAAGCTCGAAACTGCCTTTGGCAAGGACGGCGTGCCTGCCATGCTGATCGAGCAAGCCCTGCCGGAGCTGGAAGCGCAGGCAAACCAACTGCTGGCGCGCCTCTCTGATTATGGCATGAGCGTTACCTTCAGTTCCCAACGTGATTACAAGGATGCAAAACGTAAGGATAAGATGGAAACACTCGACATCCTGATCAGTGATGGCTCGGGTACGCGTGATTATGAGACCTATTCCGGTGGTGAGGCGTTTCGCATCAATTTCGCCATCCGCCTGGCGCTCAGCCGCGTGCTTGCCCGCCGGGCTGGTGCCAGGCTGCAGACATTGGTGATCGATGAGGGCTTTGGCAACCAGGACGCCCAGGGTCGTCAGCGTCTGATCGAAGCAATCAACACTGTCCGCCCCGATTTTCAGAAGATCCTGATCATCACCCACTTGGAAGAGCTGAAAGATTACTTTTCCAACCGCATTGAGGTCACTAAAACACCCTCCGGCTCACAGGCTGAAGTGATTTTGGGTTGATCTTT
>ENA-UOXR01002580-UOXR01002580.1-bioreactor-metagenome-genome-assembly--contig:-NODE-2580-length-16524-cov-4.983363_pt1 | contig 16524 bp, 15 predicted proteins | sample MGYA00238164_ERZ764825 | MGnify/ENA primary metagenome ERZ764825 (study PRJEB28920, sample SAMN05720171) | bioreactor metagenome | isolation source: Anaerobic biogas reactor | place: USA:Washington...
CACCATGATCACCTGTGGCTTGATCCACGCGGTGCCGGGCGGACCCACGGCGCGGCTGGAGTTGGACCCGGATATCAAGCCGGAGGACATTGCCCGGATCCGGGCCAACATGGGGCTGGACAAGCCCGTCTGGCTGCAGTACCTCATCTGGGTGGGGCTGGCGGAGGGCGGTCAGGGGAGGCGCTCGGGGCTGCTGCAGGGCGATCTGGGCATCTCGTACATCGACCAGACGCCGGTGGGGCGCAGCATCGTCGACCGGCTGCCCAATACGCTGCTACTCACCGCGACCTCGCTCGTGTTGAGCCTCCTCGTCGCCGTACCCCTGGGGGTGATCTCGGCCATCCGGCGCAACTCCTGGGTGGACAACGTCGCCACGGTGGCCAGCACGGCGGGGGTTTCGATCCCCAGCTTTTGGTTCGGGCTGGTCGCCATCCTCGTCTTTTCGGTGCGCCTGCGCTGGCTGCCGTCGGGCGGCATGTACACCTTGGGGCAGGAGCGCAACGTCCTGGACCTGGCGCGGCACCTCATCCTGCCGGTGGCGATCCTTTCGATCCTCAACGTCGCGGGGTGGAACCGCTATGTGCGAGGGAGCATGCTCGAGGTCATCCGGCAGGACTATATCCGGACGGCGCGTGCCAAGGGGCTGAAAGAGCGCTATGTCATCGTGCGCCACGGCTTGCGCAACGCCCTGGTGCCCGTAACCACGCTCATGGGGCTGTCGCTCCCCGGGCTGGTCGGCGGGGCGTTGGTGACCGAGACGATCTTTGGCTGGCCGGGAATGGGCCGGCTGGCGTACCACGCGGCGACCAAGCGCGACTATCCCGTCATCATGGGGGTGCTCGTCATGAGCGCGGTGCTGGTGCTCGTGGGGAACCTCCTGGCAGACCTGTCGTACGCCCTCCTGGACCCGCGCGTCAAGGCGGAGTGATGGCGCGAGGCACGCAGGCGCGTTCCTGCACGTCCGCCCGCGCTCGGTCCCATCGATATCCGAGGCGAGCCTGCCCGTCAGTCCGCCCGAGCCGGAGTGATCGCCCATGACCGCGAACGACCGCGGCGTCAGCGCCGCCCACCGCAAACGCGCCACCGAGGCGCTGATCGATGCCGATGCCCATCCGCGTTCACCCGGGCCGCTGGAGATGGCCTGGCGGCGCTTCCGGCGCGATCGCTTGGCCCTGACCGCGGGCGGCGTATTGCTGCTGCTGGCCCTCATCGCCGTGCTGGCGCCGCTGCTGTCGCGCCAGGTCATCGGCCTGACGCCCGAGCAGATCGAACTCGGCGCCACCCTCAAGGCGCCGGGGTACCAGCGGACGGCCGACAGCGCGATGCACTACCTGGGCACCGACGAGTTGGGGCGCGACGTACTGACGCGCATCCTCTACGGGGGGCGCGTGTCGCTCTATATCGCCTTTCTCACCGTGCTCATCTCGCTGACCGTAGGGACCCTGGTGGGCGCCATCTCCGGCTACTATGGCGGGCTCATCGACGCGCTCCTGATGCGCTTCGTCGACGTGGTGCTGGCCATCCCGGCGCTGTTCCTGCTGATCCTCATCGCCGTCGTGTTCCGCCCCGGAGTCACTGGGCTGGCGGTTGTTCTGGCCGCCCTGGGCTGGACGGGTGTGGCGCGGCTGGTGCGCGGCGAGTTCCTGACGCTGAAGCAACGCGATTTCGTCGACGCCGCGCGGGTAGTGGGCGTGAAGGATGGGCGCATCATCCTCCGGCACATCTTGCCCAACGCCAGCTCACCCATCATCGTGGCGGCGAGCCTCTCGGTGGGCAACGTGATCCTCACCGAGACTGCCCTCAGCTATCTCGGGATGGGGGTGCAGCTGCCGCAGCCCAGCTGGGGCAATATGCTCACGAACTCGCAGCAATACCTCTATCGAGCCCCGTATTTGATCGTCATCCCCGGCTTTTTCATCTTTGTCACCGTGCTGGCCGCCAACCTCCTGGGAAACGGCCTGCGCGACGCCCTCGACCCCAAGGCCGGTGACTAGGGCAGGATCCATCGCCCGCCCCCTGTGAGCGCCTCCCTGCGCGGAAACGAATACCTCTGCTACGGCTCGCAGGGGTCGGCGCTGGGGGGCGTCGTACGGCCATACCCGACTCAGATTCTCTAGTTGCCCCGCATGATGACTCGTGATACACTCCGCGTGGCGTACGCTCGTCACGGCATCGTATGGCCCCTGATGGAGGTGGCGTTCGCTTTGCGCGGCGCGCCCTCCCCGCCGGCGGCAGGTGACGTTCGCTGGCGCGCGTCGCCATAGGACACAACGCACCTCGCCTCCGAGCCCGCGTCGGTAGCGGTGTGGTCCAGTCCGACAACATCAAAGGAGACGACATGGCCGAAAGGGCGGGGCGGGGGGCTGCGACGCGTCGGGAGCGCTGGGCCTGGTATCTGTACGATTTCGGCAACTCGGCCTATGCCGCGGTGGTACTGCTGGCGGTCTACTCGGCCTATTTCCAGGGCCAGGTGGTGGGCGGCGCTGAGGGCTCGCGGTTGTGGGGCATCTCGGTGGGCATCGCCATGCTGATGGTAGCCGTCACCTCGCCGGTGCTGGGCGCCATCGCGGACTATTCCGCGTCCAAGAAACGGTTCCTCTTGCTCTTTACCGTGATGGCGTGCGTCTTTACCGGCGCCCTCTTTTTCGTGCGCGAGGGCGACATCCTGGCCGGCATGGTGTTCTTTATCCTGGCCGAGATCGGCTATCGCAGCGCCCAGGTGTTCTACAATGGCCTTCTTCCCGAGATCGCCTCGCCCGAGGAGATGGGCCGCGTCTCGGGGAACGGCTGGGCCATCGGTTCGGCCGGTGGCATCCTCTGTCTGATCCTCATCCTGCCCATGATCGTCTTGGTGGGCGGGACGACGGTGGTCCGCCTCTCCTTGCTCGTCACGGCGGCCTTTTTTGCCGTCTCGTCGATCCCCATCTTCTTGTGGCTGCCCGAGCGGGGCAAGCCCCAGCCCCTCCCCGAGGGGGAGAGTTACCTCTCGGTGGGCTTTGGCCGCATCTGGCGGACGGTCCGTTCGGCGCGCCAGTACCAGGAACTGGTCAAGTTCCTCGGGGCGTTCCTGGTGTATAACGATGGCGTCATCATGGCGCTCAATTTCGCCGCCATCATCGGCGCGGTGCTCTTTGGGCTGAACCAGCAGCAGCTCATCATTTTCGTCATCATCGTGCAGGTGACCAACGTGGCGGGGGCCTGGGCCTTTGGGGCGGTGGCGGATTCCACCGACTGCAAGCGCTCGCTGAGCGCCTCGATCCTGCTCCTCATCGGCTCAGTCGTTTGGATGTACCTCAGCCGGACGGTGGTCGAGTTCTTTATTATCGGCGCGGTGGCGGGCTTTGCCATGGCGGGGATCCAATCGGTGAGCCGCACCATGGTCGGCGTGATCACCCCTGCTCGCCAGAGTGCCCAGTTCTACGGCCTGTTCGCCGTAGCGGGGCGCACCTCATCCTTCATTGGCCCGGCGGTGTACGGCTGGGTGGCCGCAGAGGCGGCGCGGGTGTATCTAAATCAGGGGATGGCGCCCCTGGCGGCCGAGCAGGGCGGGCAGCGGCTGGCAATCCTGACCATCTGCCTGTTCCTGGCGGCGGGGCTCGGGCTGCTGTGGACGATGAACGAGGCGCGGGCGCGCGCCACGGTGCGCACGCTGGCGGTCGAGCCCGGGGAGTAGCCATCGCAGTGGTATCGTTCCGGTGATAGTATGCCGCTGGTGCGGCGTGCCCGCCGATGCGCCGGTCGTGTCGGCGGGCTAGGGGAGTATCGATGGTCACTGCCGTAGCCCGCTATGTCTACCCTCGTCGTCGCGTGTTGCGGTGGGCGCTGCAGCGCGCCGCGTGGGCGGCCTTTGGCCTGTTGACGGACCTGAACGTCATCGGCCGTGAGAACTTGCCCAAGGGCGGCCCGCTCCTGGTGGTGGCCAACCACTTTTCCTTCGTCGACCCGGCGCTGATGGTTCGGGTGGCGCCCTGGCCGCTCGAGTTCGTCGGTGGATTCCGCATGCCCAACGCGCCGGCCCTCGCTACCCTCATCCCGAAACTGTGGGGGTTCTATGCCGTGCATCGGGGCGCCGCCTCGATGGAGGCACTGCGCGCCGGCGAGGCCGTCCTGACGCAGGGGGGCGTGCTGGGCATCTACCCCGAGGCGGGGAGCTGGGCCACGGTGCTGCGGCCCGCCCGTCCCGGCGCGGCGTTCCTGGCGGCGCGCACCGGGGTGCCCATCCTGCCCATGGGGTTTGACGGCGTGCCGAACATCCTCCCGCGCCTGCTGCGTTGGGAGCGGGCGCCCGTGACCGTGCGCATCGGGCGTCCCTTCGGTCCCTTCCGGGCCACCGGCCGCGGCCGGGAGCGTCGCGAGCAGTTGGAACGGATAGGACACGAGATCATGGGGCGCATCGCCGAACTGCTGCCCGTCGAAAAACGCGGGCGCTACTCGCCCGACCCGGGCGTGCGCGAGGCGGCCCGCGCGTTCGAGGCTTATCCGTGGGATGACGCGCCCGAAGTCTAGGGGCCTCGTCCCGTCGGTCGCCAGCCAAGAGCAGATCAGGATCCTGCGCCATGCCCGCTCTTGCCGCGATCGTCAAACGCATCGATCACATCGTGGTTCGGGTCGATGACCCCGAGCCGCTGTTCGATGTACTGGCGGGCCCATTGGGGCTCCCCATCTCCTGGCCGATCCAGAGTCGTGGCTGGTATGCCAGCGGCGGCGTCTGTGCCGGCAACGTGTGTCTAGAGATCGCCCGCCTCGGCAGTGCTCGGGGCCGCGCCTCGGGCAGCGCTCGCCTCTTTGGGATCGCCCTCGAGCCCTATCCCCTCGAAGTGAGCTTGGGCGAGTTGGAGACGCGCGGCATCCCGCACAGCCTGCCGGTGCTGTCCTTCGGCGAGCGGCCCGATGGGACGCGAGGGATCTGCTGGACGAACGTGCTGCTGGGCGGGCTGGCAGGCGAGGGGCACGGGATGCTCCTGCGCAGCCGGTGGTGGGGCGTGGGTTCTGTTCCGCGGCGGGCGCTCTACCCCTTGGCGCGCATGCTGGCTGTGGGGCATTGGGCGCGCGCGGCATCTCCCCGTGCCGGGCGGCACATCGTGTACATGTGCAAATACGCGCGCGAGGTCGATGAGGTGCTGTCGGCCGGCCGGGCGGCTCTTGAAGAGTCGGGTGGGGGGCCGCTGGGACTGGTGAGCGTCGCGGAGATCATTCTCGGCGCCGTCAACCCGGAGCGGGCTCGCCAGCGCTGGCAGAACCTCCTCGCTCCGTTGTTGCCTGTGGAGCGCGGCTACTGGCAGCCCGCCTCGGGGCCCGGCATACGGATCGTGCCCCACGACGAGAGCACGCTGCTCGCCCTCGTATGGAGGGCGCGGTCGCTGGCGCGCGCCGAGGCCTGGCTGCGCGAGCGGCGCATGCTGGGGAGCGCGACGCCGGCTCAGGTGACCATCGACCCGGTGGCGATTCACGGGCTGGACTTTCGCCTCGTGGAGTGACGGCCGTGGCCTGCCCGTTGGAATGCGGCCACGCGTGCTGCCCCTGCCCCTCAGTACCGTCGCGCGATATCGTGGTCGGATTTGGCGGCCGGCGGGAATTGTGGTATGATTCCTCTCGTTGCGGAGGCGTGGTGTAGTGGCCTAACATGCTGCCCTGTCAAGGCAGAGATCGCGGGTTCGAATCCCGTCGCTTCCGCCAGAGAGAACGGGCCATGGCTTGCAAGCCATGGCTCGTTTTGCATGCCTGTGATTCGTGCGTGCCCTTTAGAGCGGTCAGGCCAGCATAGGCTGCCTTTCGGACGACAACAGTGCGGCCCGGGGATTCGGGCTACTGTCGAATCGAGAAGTCAGGGACGGTTTCGTACTGCGCAAAGTGGTACTCGGCCCCATGCTCGTCCATGACCTCATAGCGCGTCAGGCCTGAGGGCTCGACGCCCTCAGCGATCAGGGCGCGGTCGACCTCTGCCCACACCGAGAGCATGAACTCGGCGTCATCGACCAACACCGTGCTGATCGTCTCGTCCTCCATCGCCACGTGGATGGTGAACCGTAAGCCCAGCAGGTTGGGGTAGCGCTCGGCGGCGTACTGCTCGACGAGGCGCGCGCCATCCTCTTGTCCGTACAGGAACCCTAGGTCGGCAAAGCCGGCGGCCCCGCGCAACCGATACCACTCGGGGTGCTCGAGCACATAGATCGCTTCGCCGTCACGCTCGCCGACGAACTCGGCCCGGTCAGAGTAGGTGGGCAGTGTCTGGTAGATCGCCGGCCAGCGGCTCGGTGCGCTCCAGGCTCGTCTCACCCTCTGCCCCGGCGCCTGAGGCCTCGACGAGTCGACTGTAGTACCTGCCGTTCCTCTGATACGTGTATGCTTCGACCGCGGCAAATGCTGCTTGTGGGTCGTACCGGTACTCGTGGCGAGCGCGGATTTTGAGGGCTGGGCGACGGATGACGTCGTAGCGCGTGGTGAACTCGCCGTAGACGAGGCGGGTCTCCCCGTCGGGCTCGATGGCCCGGTAGGCTCTGACCTCGCTCGCCGTCAGGGAGAAGCTGGCGGCCTGCTGCAGGTTATCGACCGCGCTTATGAGTAGCTGCCTGCGATCGGCCGGGGTGGGCGACGCAGGCGGTTCGGGGGTCGATTCTGGGGTCACTCGCCGCCCGGCCGCCGTGGGCTCTGCGATGGCGGCAACCGGAGAGGGAGGCACCGTCGCGCGCGGCGTGGCGACGGGCGGTGCCGGTTCGCGCGTGGCACAGCTCGTCACGAGCAGGGCCGCTAGAATGAGAGCCATGCATTCGGGCGCCCGAAGCGCAGCTCGACGTGTGCATTGCGGGCCTGGCGAGCCGACAGTCCCAGGAAGTTCAGCCATGTCTCATACCTCTCTATCTGCTGGGTGCGTTCGGGGGAACGGGCACATTTCGCCCTCGCGCGAGTTGCTCTATAATGGCTCCACCACAATGATGCATCTCCGGCGCAGGCCGGCCCATAGAGCGAGGTGAGCCTTGAGCGAAGAGATCAGCCCGCGCAAGCTCGAAATCGAGATCGTCCGCGCCGAGCGTCACTACTCGCGGCTGCGGCGCAAAGTGGCCGGCTGGCTGGAGCGGCGCCACGTGCGGCCGGCGGTGCGCGAGTACCTTTTACTCCTCCCGGATCTGTTCACGCTCGTCATTCGTTTGCTGCGCGACCCGCGCTTGAGCCCCGGGCTCAAGCTGCAGTTGCTCGGCGCGAGCGCCTACGTCATCACGCCCCTCGACTTCATCCCTGACTTTATCGTTCCCTTTGGCCTGACGGACGACACGGTGGCGCTGGCATTCATCCTGAGCCGCGTGGTCGGCCTGATGGGGGTCGCCGGGGAGAGGGTGCTGCGCGAGCACTGGGAGGGGCGCGGTGACGTCCTTCACCAGATCGAGTTGGTGCTGGCCGCCGCCGACGAGGTGCTGAACCGCCGCGTAGCGGGTTGGCTCTCCCGACGGTTCGGGCGCCCCCGGGAACGGGAGCTGTCCATCGAGGTGGGCCCGAGCAAGGAATAGCCCCGTTCGCCGACGCGCCTGGTCGCTCCAGGGCGCCCTCTATGTCCTGGGTGTGTCCAGGAATTCGGAAGGGCCCCCCGGGGGCAGACACGTCGATCTGCCCCTACACCTGCGCACGACCCGTAGGGGCGACCGGCCGGTCGCCCGCCGCACGCCCACCAAAAACCCTGGACAGACCCCTATGTCTCGATGCGCTGGCGGCCGCGCCCGGCTCCGGCCTATAATGTATGTAACGAGCAGTCGCCGGGCCACCACGAGCCACTCCGTCCATCGGGCGCGGTCTCCCGCGCTCCCGCACCACCGCTTCGCACCCCACCCCCGGCCAAGTTTCCACAGGTACGGATGCCATGACACACTATGACCGCGACAGCGATGTGCTGACCGTGTCCCTGGCGCCGCGCAGCCGCGCGGTGACCGAGTACGAGGGACAGGGGGTGGTTGCCGTCGTCAACGACGCCGGCCAGTTGGCGGAGGTGCGCATCGGCGCCGCGGCGCGCTTCCTGGAGCAGGCGCTCGACGCCGGGGTACCCATGCCGCGGGTGCGGCGTCCCGGGGCGGAGCCCGGGCGCACGGTGTGGGTCCAGGCGGATTCCACCATGATCAGCGCCTTTGGCTACGATGAGGAGGCCCGCGCCCTCGAGGTGGTCTTTCGGCGCGGCGGCGCCTATCGCTATTATGATGTGCCCTCGGAGGTATTCCACGGGCTGCGCCTGGCCCCCTCCAAGGGGCGCTACATGCACGATCACATCATCGGCGTGTACCCCTGGGTGCGGCTCACGCGCAGCACGGCGCCGCTGGGGGAGAGATAGGCTCTTGGCGGTCGGCGGTCAGCTTTCGGCTGTTGGCCGTTGGCTGTTGGCCATTGGCTAATCGAGCGGGACTCGATGGCACGGAGAGAGCCAAGGGCTAACGGCCAAGCGCCTGTTGCACATCCTGTCTCCGCCGAGTGCCGACCGCCGACAGCTACCTCGACCGCGCGCGAGCTGCGGCGGGCCGCTGCAGGCTGTCGCGGGCGTGCCCCGTGATGATGCTCAGCAGCAGGAAGCCAAAGGCAGCCGCGATCACCGTCGCGATGACAGTCGCGTTGTCCATGCCATAGTAATAGCTGGCGATGTTCACCCCCGGGAAGACGAGCAGCCAGACGAGCGCGCCGATGCCCACCGACCACGGCCAGATGGCGCCGAGTACGCGCCGCACGTTGGGCGAGGTGCAGTCACACCACCACCTCAGCGGCGCGTTGATGCGCGTGGCGGCGATGCCCAGGATGATGCCCAGGACGGGTGGGCCGAAACCTCCCCCCACCAGCAGCAACACGACGGATAAGGCCATGAGCACCAGTCCTCCGTGCTCTCGCTGGACGAACATGGTGGCCCACAGGAAAAAGGCCGCCGTCGCCACGATGGCCAGGATGCCCGTGACCAGCAAGTTGGGGATGACCGTCATCGCCGGCTCGCCGCTCAGGGCACGGAAGAACGCCGAGTTCGGCCAAGACTGGATCACTACTCCCGGGGGCGCCGCGTTGCCCTGCAACACCTCGCCGATGCCGTGCTCCACGCCGGCGATCGCCGCTATCGTGCCGAACACCGCTACCGTAACCTTGGTCGCGCTCTTCATCCCTCACACCCCCTCTCGTACCGGCTCGGGGTGAAGCCGGGCCACGAGGGCGCCCGCCCAGGCACGGATCGCCTCCCAATCGCGCAGATCGGAGGCGGGCATCCCCTTGAGAGCCGGCAGCCAACTCCACGGGAAGCGCAGCGCGGTGGGGTCGAACCTGCCGCCGACCACCTCGACGGACACGGGCGAGAGCCAGGCGAACTTGGCCAGCTCTTTGTCTAGGCTGGCGCGTACCTCTCGCCATACTTCCTCGCCGGCCTCGCCATACGGCCCACCGGCAAAGACGGCCACGGGCATCTGTTCCAGCGCCCGCCGATGGCGCGAAAGCGACGCGCGTCGGCGTGGAGGTGGAACATGTACAGCGGCGCCCCCAGCACCACGGCGGTATACTCGTCCAGGGAGCGCACGCCTTTGACGGGCAGGGCGTCGGCCTCCAGCCCATCCGCGCGCAGCGACGCCGCCACCGCCTCGGCGATCTCGCGGGTTGCCCCATGACGGGTGGCGTAGGCTACCAGAACGGACATGAGCGTCTCCTTTCGGCAGTCGGCCTTCGGCGTTCGGCGGTCAGCAGTCGGCGGTCGGCTCTTGGCCGTTAGCTCTTGGCCATTGGCCATATGGCTGGTGCGCTGGCATGATGCGCCCGCCAAGCAGAGCCGACTGCCGACCACTGATCCCTATGCCATCGCCACCAGCGCCGCCTCGAGCTGCTCCACCGCCCTCGCCTCTTTGGCGCCGGCGGCTCGGATGTGGACGGCGATGCCACGGCGCAGGGCCGGATCAGCCAGCGCCTGGCCGACCTCCGGGCCCATGCTGCCCCCCCAGTGCCAGATCCCGGTGACGTCGGACACGGCCCGATAGAGGTCCGCAGCGGCGTGCAGCGGGGCGGCCGCTTCGGGAGCGATGCTGGCGGCGCGCCGCAGGTAGACGGCCGCGCTGGCACGATCGCACAGCATGGTGGTCTGGTCGCCGTGCACCATCACGCGTATCCCCATGACCTGCGCATCGTCGGCCGGATAATCGGCGTCTACCTCCATGGCGTCGGCCCAGGCGTCGTAGGCCGCCAGCCCGCTGACGTGGTCTGGCACTCCCGGTCGCACGCGCGTCCGCGCCAGATCTACCGCCCACCGCAGCGTCGAGACGAGCAGCTCGCGCGGCGACGGCCCCGGCTCGGCACGCTTGTCGCCGATGACGATCAGCGCGTACGCGCCGCCGTCACCCTGCGTCTGAAACCAATCGTCGGATGAATAATACCCCGCAATGGCGCCATCTTGAAAGTAGGAGTAGCCGTAGAGCACCTCGCCGTCGCGGTCGTACCCCGCCACGATGCCCGCCTCCGGCGGCCCGATGATGCCGAAGGAGATCACAGGCCGCCCCCTGGCGATGCTCTCGCGAATGGCGGCCACCATAGCGTCCCTGTCCCAGGGCACGACGTGGTAGGCATAGTTCAACGCCGCAAACGCCCGGCGGTCGGGCTCGGGCGCCAGGTACATCAGGTCGATGTTGCCGCCGTCGTCACGGTTCCAGAAACGGCGGAAGGCGCCGCCGGTGATGGCCATCAGGTCGTCATAACTGCAGGGATCGCCGAGGTACTCCATGCAGGCGTGGAGCGAACCGGGAAACGGGCACAGGTGCTTGTGATAGCCGATCTTGGGCACGCCCTCGAGGACGAGGCGGGGTGGATGCGAGGCGCTCATAGGGACCTCCTTTGCTTGGGCCGTCAGCTTTCTGCGGTCGGTTGTCGATGGTCAGGCGTTGGCGTAGAGCCGAACGATGATCCGACCTGACGAATAGCCCCACTCGGAGGCTGATAGGTTTGCAGGTGAGCGGCGGGTGGCGCGTCGATCATTCGGTGCCTGGATCACCGCGCCGGGCCGCACGCCCGTGCGGCCCCGACAAGCGTCACGATGCTGGCGAGGCACGGTGGTGGCCTCAGCCGCATTGCGGCGCGATGGGGATGTATACCGACACCGGGCTGTCATCGTGCCCGGGATGAAATTCGGCGCCATAGTACTCGAACTCGGGTCCGACGGCGCGGCGGTAGCCGGAGCGCGGCAGCCAGACGTGTTCAAGGCGATCGTACTCTTGTCTCAGCGTGGCGAGGGTGCAGGTGAAGACGGCATAGGCCTGCGCCGGGACCTCCCAGCGCGCCATCCCCTCCGGCACGGGCACCGTCGGGTCGACCTCGACGCCGGCGAGATAGCCCCACGCGCCGGTGTCGGGGTCGACCGGGCCCTCGACGCCGTACGCGCCCGGGCCGAGGGCGCGCACCTCGCCGCGCCGGGCGTTGAACCGGTCCCACAGCGCGGGGATGTCGCCCTGCTCGTGGCGGCTGTGAGATCCGATCCCGACTACCGTGAACGCAGGACGCGCGACGATCCGAGGCTCCACGCCGCGCCCCTCACCGCGCCCGCGCGGCGAGAAGGACCTCTCGCAGCCTGGTCCCCACCGCATGTACTTGCCATTCGTCGTCCAGCAGGAGCACGGCCACCGACACACCCTCGTCCGTCTCCCCGATCACGATGGACGGCTCGCCGGCCAACATGGCCTCCCTCACCTGGCGCCCGGTGAGCGGGAAATCCGGCGCCAAATCGACATACACCCGCGGCACCACGGGGCGCGCCCTGGGGTCGGCCACGAGAGTACGCGCGCAGATGCCGGGCACGCCATCGAGCATGGCCACGATCCGGTCGGCGCGCCGCTCGTACTCGGCCATCTCTTCGGCCTCGTCGCGAGCCACGAACACCTCGATGGCGGCAACCAGGGCGGCAATGTCCTCCTTACCCACTTTCATGGGACGCCCGATGGCGCTGTAGGGGTTGGCGTTCAGGCGGCAGGCCTCGATGAGGTCGCCCCGCCCCAGGATCAGGCCGGTCGCCTGCGGACCGCGAATCCCCTTGCCCCCGCTAAAGACGACCAGGTCGGCGCCATCGGCCAGCGGCTGGCAAAAGTTGCTGCGCGGCGGAAGTTCGGCCGCCGCATCGACGATGATGGGCACGCCGGCGCGCCGGGCGATGGGGGCAACCGCGCGAATCGGGGGCTGGCAGTGGATGTCGAGGTAGAGCATGATGGCCGCCGTCTTGTCCGAGAGTCCGCCCGCGATATCGTCGAGCGTCATCTGCTGCGGGCACCCTACCTCCACCAACCGGGCGCCCGTATGGCGCATCCCCTGGTAGACATAGTTGTGGCCGCTGCTCCGCTGGACGATGATCTCGTTGGCGCAATCGCCCGTATTGGGCAGGGCGCAGATGCGCTCGGCGTCGGTGCCGGTCAGACAGGCGGCCGCGGCCAGCACCATGCCGCCCGCCGCGCCGGAACAGATGTGGGCCGCCTCCACGCCGAGGAGTCGCGCGATGTACTGCCCGGCCTTCTCGTTGAGTTCGTTCAGCCAGACGTAGGATCGGCCTGCCTCCTCCATGGCCCGAAACGCTTCGGGCGGCATGAGCGAACCGCCCACCGTGGTGATGGTGCCCCAAGCGTTGATCACCTTGCGAACGCCCAAGCGGTCATAGATGTCCATAGCGACTCCTCGCGTGTAGTGTGGGCGTGCCGTCGGGTTCGCCGAACCGACGAGACGGGCACGTCCGCGGCATGGTCGGCTAGCGACGCAGCGCCCGCTCGATATGCGACGCCGCCTCGATGTCTTGCTCGCGGGCCTCCACGATGGCCGTGGCGATGGCGCGGCGCACCTCGCCATCCGCCAGGTTGAGGTGCGCCTTGGGGCAGCGGTGGCCCCCGGCCAGCCCCCAGATGCGCCACATGAGATCGTGCTCGGCGCTGAAACAGGCGGCCGCCGCCAGGAGGTCGGGCGCCATGGCGGGCTCCTCCTTGGCCATCTCCGTAAGGAACTGGGAGGCGTACCAGCGCCCCTCGGCGACGGTCCCGACGGCGGCGTCGTGGACGCCGTGACGCCAGCGCAGTACGTCCTGCTCCTCGACGGGGAAATCGCCATCGCGGCGCAGGGCGTCGGCCCAGGCGGTGTAAGCGGCGTGGCCGCTGGGGCATCCCTGGACCGTCGGCCGCCGCATGACCTCCAGCGCCCAGCGAAGCGCCTTGCGGTTGGTCTCGCCCTGGGACGGCCGCGGGCGCTTGCCGCCAAAGACGATGAGCGCCTGCGTGTCGCGTGCCCAGTCGCGCCGGCGAAAGTAGCCGCTCGGCTCTCGACCGGACTCTTGCCCCCATTCGCCGTCGTCCTGAAAGAAGCTCCAGCCGATGACGACGTCGCCCTCCTCGTCATAGCCGGTGATGATGCAGCACTCCGGCGGGCCGAGCACGCCAAACGCCATCACGGGGCGTCCCCGCCGCACGCTCTCGGCGATGCGTCGCCGAATGAGCGCCCCGCGGTCGGAGCCATCTTGGGCGAGGACGATCTCGTAGCCGTAGCCGACGGCCTCGAAGGAGCGGTCGATGATCTCGGCAGGATCGTCGGCGATGCGCATCATGTCGACATTGTCCTCGTGCCAGCCGGGCCGCCAGAGGAGGCCGTACGCGATGCCAGAGATGGCCATGGCGTACACCGTGGCATCGTTGAGCCGCCAGGTACGGCCGTGGGCCTCGATGGGCAGGTAGGGATAGTCCTCTCCGAGGTGGCGCAAGCACGCGGCCAGGGAGCTGGGAAAGGGCGCGTCCTCGGGACACACGTCGCCACCCCGATAAAAGCCCACCCGCGGCACGCCCTGCAACACGTGGCGCACGCGCTCGGGAAAGCCCTCGTCCGGCGCATTCCCGTGGAGCGTCTCTTGCACGAGGTCCACCATGCGGTCGCGCATGTGTCGGCGGGCAGAGTGCAGGCGGTTCTTGACCGTCGACACGGGCACATCGAGGAACTCGCCCACCTCGGCCAGGGAGTACCCATTGATGTAGAACAGGGCCGTGGCGGTGCGTTCGTGCTCGGGGAGGGCGTTGACGACGCCCAACACCGCCTCCTGCAGCTCCCTGCGCTGCACGGCCTCCTGCGGATCGGGCTGCGGATCGGCAATCTCCATCGTGGCCTCCAGGGAGAGCGTGGGGAGGCGCTTGCGGCGGGTTCTCCGGTCGCAGTACTTGAACACGATGCGCCGCAGCCATGAGGGGAACGCCTGAGGTTCGCGGAGTGTGCCCAGATCATAGTACGCCTGGACGAACGCTTCCTGAGCGGCGTCCTCGGCCAGGCAGAAGTCGCCCAGGACAGAGTAGGCGTACCCGACGGCCATATCCATGAACCGCCGCACCACGGCCTCAAAGGCGGCCAGGTCTCCCGCGCGAGCGTCGGCAACCAGTGTTCTCCAGTCGTCCACGCCGTAGACCTCCCGACGAAACGAACCTCTGTACTAGAGCCCCACCTGGAGGCTGAAAGGTTTGCGTTGGATGGAGAGCCGCGGGCGCGCAGGCATGTCGCGCGACGCCGGCTCGATGAGAGCACTCACTGAAGGAGACGAATAGCGCTGAGGGGCGTCGCCCAGCATACGTGCTGGGCGACGCCACGGACGACAGCGTAGCGCGCGCGATGATGCGTCAATGCTAGCCGGCGGCGCCACCGTCGTCTCCGGCGTGCGGGGGAGTGGGTCTCAGCCCGCCGGGCCGCCCTCGCCTCCGCCGCCGGGAGCGTCTTGCTCGCGCAGCTCGTCGTACAGCGAGAACCACTCGGACAGCTCGGAGCGTCGCCGCTCGGCCTCGCGTCGGCGCTCCGCCTCGCGAAAGGCCTCGATGCGGCGAAAGATCTCGGCCTGAACCTCCCTGGGGCTCGGGACGCGATGGAAGGTGAACTCGCCGGCGCCGGCCGTCTGCACGAACACGTCACCATAGTTCAGCATCGCCGCCCAAAAGGTGGGCATGTGAAAGCGCACGTTCTGGATCATCCCCAGGCTCGCCTCGCGGCGCTGCTCGGAGAAAAAGAAGGGGCGCTTTTCCACGTCGATGATGCGCTCGTTGGTGACGGTGTACAGATCGTTCGACCAGTCGTCGGCCTGCCACCAGAACCAGCCCAGGCACACCACCAGGAGAAAGAGCGCCACAAAGGGAAAGGCGGGGATCAGCGCCGCCAACCCGCCCGACCACCCCCAGAAGCCGAGCAGAGACACCACCGCCAACGCCAGGCTCAGCGCCGCCGGCGTGGCGACGTCGGCCAGCAAAAAGATCCAGTGCTTGCGCCAGGTGACCGTGTCTGCGGTGACAATGCGCACCTGCGGCACGATGCCGCTGGCGGCCAGCCACGTCAGGAGCCGCACGAGCCGGCCCGAGACGACCTCTCGCGCGGGCAGTTCCTCGACATAATCGATGGGCCGCGCCGCCGAGGGGTCGGCCACCGGCAGCGGGCGATCGTGCTCCTCGTGCAAGCGCGAGGCGAGTTCATCGCGGATCAGGTGTCGCTCCGCCGCCTGGCGCGTGGCGCGCACGCGAGAGAGCTGGGCAAAGATGATCTCGCGCAGCTCGTCGGGGTAGGGGAGCCGGTCGAAACGCAGGCTGCCCACGGCCGAGGCGGTCTCGATGGTGACCGTGCCGTACTTGCAGACTGAGCCCCAGAAGCGGCGCTGCACGTGGATGTTCTGGATGCGGTCCAGCGGCGCCTCGCTGCGCGACTCGTAGATGAACGCCACGCGCTCGTGGTGGGTGACGCGCCAGGTGGTGACGGCGATATAGTCGTTGGACCAATCGATCCAGCGCCACACCACCAGGCCGGCGGCGACGAGGAGCGCCACGGCGCTCCAGAGGGGCACGCTCACCGGCAGGGGGGTCAGGGCGTCCAGCGCCGCGACCACCGCCTCGATGGCCAGTCCCGCCAGGATGCCCCGAATGAGGCCCAACACCAGGCCGATCCAGTGGCGCCGCGAGTGGAACAGCACCACCTCGCCGGGCTCCATCCAGGCAAAGCGCGGCGCCTCGAGCCGGTCCAGGATCTCGGGAGGGATCCACAGCGCCGCCTCGAGGTCGGGGTGGCGCTCCAGGAGGTCGTCAAAGGCGGGGCGGGTGATGGTCCAGAGGTGCATGGGGGTGACGGCGGTGATGGAGGCGTCGCGGGGCTCACGCAGGAACAGCGACGTGACGCCGAACCACTCGCCCGCCCGCACCATCCCCACGGGCCGCTGCACGCCGCGCTCGTCGACGCGGTGGATGGTGGCCTCGCCGCCGCCGATGACGAACAGCGCACCTCCGAAATCCGCCTGGCGTGTCAGCCGCGTGCCCGACGGCACCTGGCGCTCGACGGCCACGTCGGCCACCAGGTACAGGTGGTATTCCGAGAGGTTCTGGAACAGGGGCACGCGCCTGAGATGTTCGATGAGGTCCATGGGCGTCCCTTGGCGGCGCGATGGTAATCGCGCCGCGATTACCATCGCGCTGCGATTGCCATCGCGCACGGTCACAACCGGGCGCCATTCTACCAGTGATTCCGTGCGTGGACAAGGGGAATGGAACGCGGATGAACGCGGATCGG
>ENA-UOXR01002582-UOXR01002582.1-bioreactor-metagenome-genome-assembly--contig:-NODE-2582-length-16518-cov-5.213145_pt1 | contig 16518 bp, 7 predicted proteins | sample MGYA00238164_ERZ764825 | MGnify/ENA primary metagenome ERZ764825 (study PRJEB28920, sample SAMN05720171) | bioreactor metagenome | isolation source: Anaerobic biogas reactor | place: USA:Washington...
TGCGGTTGCTGGGCGCGTTCTGGCCGAGCACGCGCGCGGGAACAATGTTGAAAAGAGCGGCCGAGGCGGTCGCGGCCGAGCCGCGGAGAAAGGTTCTGCGTGACAGGTTCATGTTTGTCTCTCGCACAAAAGGGTCAAACGCGCGTGCTGCGTCACGTCCGGCATGCGACGCATTGGCCTTCCACTTGCCCGGCGCGATTTCGCGCAGAGGCTGCGCCGCCTGCCGCTTCAGCTTCTCGTCGTAAAAACGGCGGTACAGGGCTTTGGCCGCGCCGCCGCACGCCGCATCGTCAAACAGCCCGCGCAGCAGCGGGAACAGGTCGATGCCGTCGCGCCGGAACACCGCATCCGCCACGCTCTGACGCCCCTTGTCGTCCGGCGCGGCCTTGAACAGCTCGACAAAACGGTCGCGTGCGCCCGCCCCGCCCTGCGCGGCGGCCAGCTTGAGCGCCGACCGCAGCGCAACCTGCTTGAGCGCCGTGTCGCCCTGCGCGGCGACCGCCGCCTTCAAGGCCGCGAACGGCTCCATCGACGGCCATTCGCCCAGTTGGCGCAACGCCGTCTCGCGCACCGACGCCTCGGGATCGGCCAGCGCGCCGGTGAGCGGTGCCAGAAACGCGGGATCGCTGTAACCGGTCATCAGCGCGGCGAGCGCGCGTTTGGCGGGGGGGCCCGCCTTGCCCCACGCCGCGACAAAGGCCGATGCGCGCGCGGCAGGCTCAAGATTCTTGGCAGCGGCGCGCACGGCGGCCTCTGCCTGATTCATCTCATCCTCGCGGATCTGCGGCAGCCACGCCAGCAAGGTGCCGCAGCCCCGCTCATCCGCCGCCTTGCCCAGCGCCTTCCACGCCTCGCGCCGCACCTCCGCGCGGTCAGCGGCCACAAACGGGGCGAAGCGCGGCAGCAGCGCCGACTCCATCCGCTCGCCCAGCACCGGCAAGAGTTTGACCTGACGGTCGGGCTCGCGCCCGGCAAGCGCGAACAGAGCTTCACCCGCATCCTTCGCCCGCATGTCCTGCAGCGTTTCGGCTGCACTGCGTCCGACCGCCCCCTCGCGCTCGATCAACGCCGCAATCGCAGGCACATGGCGTCCCGCGCCCAACCGCGTCAGCGCCTGCAACGCCGCGACCGCCACCGCCTCCTGCTCGCTGGCGAGCAGCGCAGCCACGGCATCCGCCGACGCCGCGTCGCCGCGCGACGCCAGCTTGGCCGCCAGCATCGCCTGCTCGGATGGCGCCGCCGTCTTGAGCGCGTCAGCCAGAACGTTGACCGGCACGTCGTCCGCCGCGCGGATGACCGTCTGGCGCACCAAGGGTGATGTGTCTTTCATGCCGAACTCAAAGAAGCGGTTGTCGGCCAGGAGCAGCACGCGCGCGGCGGCCGCCCGCACCGCATCGGGATGCGACGGCTCCGTGAAGAACGGCTTGGCCGCGCGCACCGCCGCACGAGCCTGTCCCTGGTCGCTCAGCGTGCCGAGACAGGCGGCGAGCGCCCTGAGGCGGACCGGTTCCTGCGCGGCTGAGGCCGGTTTCACCAGCGTCTTCAGCGCCTCCTCGTCGCCGATCCGGCCCAGCGCGGCGAGTGCCGCAGCAACCACAGCCGGGTCGCGGTCCGCCGCGAGCGGCGCGACGGCCGCGGCGTCGCGCCGGATCGCCAGCGCGTTGAGCACGGTCACGCGCAGCGCGGAATCGGGGCTCTGCAGCGCCCGCGCCAGGCTCTGCGCCGCCGCTTTGCCGGGCGTGCCGGCCAACAGCGCGGCGGCCCAGTCGCGGGTCTCGGGCGGCGTCAGGCAGGCCGCAACCGGCGCCAGATCAGCCGGCGCGCCCATGCTCAGCATCACGCGCAGAATCACGCGCTTGCCGTGCGCAGACGTCGCCGTGTCCTTGAGCAGCGCCTCCAGTTTGGCGCGGTTGGCCGCCTCCGTGCGCGCGTGGAACGTGTGCGCCGCGATGTCCTGAAGAAAGGCAAAGGCCTCGTTCGCACTCGCTTCGGACGCATCGCGCACGCGGGCGAGGTCAGCCTCAGAAAGCCCTGCCGGCGCGTCATCCGCCTTGAGATCGCCGATCGCGTACTGGATGCCGTCCAGAATATGGGCGACCACCGCCTTGTCGAGAAAGGCGCGCTGATCATGGCCGAAGGAGGTGTAAAAGACGCGGCCCTTGCCGTAGGGACGTATCCAGGAGACGGCGTAATCCTTGTCGTCGCGTCGCTGGCCGTTGGCGGCGGCGGTCGCGGCATCCGACAGGTCGAGCGAGACCAGCACGCGCAACTTCGCGCGGTTATAGAAGGGCGACTGCTGCTGGTAGATTTCGTCTCCGAAAGCGATTCCCTTGCCGCCGAAGGCGCGGTTCAGGGGATGCCCCGGCTCATCCAGCTTGAACGCCCAGGTCCCGCCGCTGCCCCACGGATGGCCCCAGAAGCGGCCGCCGACCATCTCGGCAGCCCGCTCGGCTTTGTAGAAGTTGTCGGCGCCCGCATGAATCACCGCCAAACCTTTGCCGGACTGCACGTAGCCGATCAGGGCGGGCTCGATAAAGGGATGTTCACGGGTGTCAAGCGCCGTGGTGTTGTTGAGAACGACCGCGTCGTACTTCGCCAGATTCTCGGGCGCGAAAACCGCGTAGTCATTCGACAAATCCGCCGCGAACGCTTTGCCCGCGCGCGTGAGCGTCTCGTTCCCGTACTCCAGCGCCTTGCCGTGAACAAACCCTTCGCAGCGCCAGAAAACCAGCACGCGCCGCGGGCGCGCCTGCCGTGCGGCGTCCCAGGCGCTGATCCGTTCAGCCAGTTGCTCCGCATCGGCCTGCGGCACAGGCTGGAGTGTTTGAGACCACGCGGCTGACGCCGCGCCGGCGACGCAGAGCCCGAGCACCCTGCTGTGAAAACTCGCGGAATATCCCATGTCGTTCCCCCTGACGGAATGAAAGTCCGCCTGTTCAGCGGTACGTAAAGAGTTCGTCCAGCGCGAAGGACCTGCCCGTGGCGGCCTGCAGGGCCTTCAGCACGATGTTTTGCGTGTTGAGAGTCAGCCGACGTCCCTTGCAGGCGCGGGCGACCATCTTGTGTGTCATCGGCACCGGCGAGGCTGCCACAAGATCGTGCGGCTTGATTCCGGCCTCCGCCATCACGCGCGCGATCGGCTGCTCGCCGAGATTCCGTTCAATCGGTTCATTTTGATCCATGCTGGTTTCTGTCCTGTCCATAACGATAAGTTGAGCGTTGAAAGTCATCCCCTTCGATCATCCGCGTCAGTCGCACAACGAGCTTGTCACTGTGTCACGCGACGGAGCCACGCGGCCGCAAGGTCCGGCCAGACATCGGTGCTCTTCTGTTTCTTGCGCAGGCCATACCCGTGGCCGCCGTCCGGGAAAAGGTGCATTTCGGCCGGCACGCCCGCGGCTTTGAGCGCGATGAAATAGGCCAGGCTGCTGTCGACATGCGGCTTGTCATCCTCGGCCTGCAGCAGAAAGGTCGGCGGCGTCTGAGCCGTAACCGGCAGTTCCGGAGCCAGCGTGAACCCGTCGCGATAGAGGTAGGCCGGGTAGATGATAAGCGCGAAATCAGGGCGGCACGACACCGCGTCGTCCTCATCGACCGGCGTGTAGAAGCGCTTCGAAAAATCCGTGCTGACTCGTACCGAGAGATGCGCGCCGGCCGAGAACCCCATGATGCCGATCCGCCTGGGGTCCACGCGGTACGCGGAGGCCTTTGAGCGGAGCAGGCCGAGGGCGCGCTGGGCATCGCAAAACGCGGCGTCGCGGTTCTTAGGCACGCGGTATTTGAGAATAAACGCGGAAATCCCCTGCGCGTTCAGCCATGCGGCCACCTCGGTGCCCTCATGGTTCCAGGCGAGAATGCCGTATCCGCCGCCGGGGCAGATCATCACGGCAGGCGTCGGCCGTCCGGTGTCCGGCGCGAGCGCCACAGTCAGCGTCGGCTCGTTGACATCCGTCAGCCGCACGATATCGTCTTTTGACGGCGTCACGCGCTCCGCCGCGTCGCTGGTCTTTAAAGGAACTTTACCGGCCGGCCAGACCGGCACACCCTCGGCCTGCGCACAGGCCGTCCAGACGAGTCCCAAGCATCCCGCCATCGCCATCACCGCATCTCCCGTCCTGCGCCTCATATCCGTTCCTTTCTTTCCGACCGCCGTGCCGCATCGCAACCCGCTTGCGGATTACGGGAAGCAGTGTACGCAAACCGGTTCGGCAACTCAATCCAGAAGCGAGTTGACGTCTGGGCTTGCACACTGTCCGACGAACATCGTATAAAAGGGATGTGTCCTAACGGCTCATCGTCTCCGTCACGCATGAAACTTGAACGCGACAGCTTTTCGAGGCTCAGCAAAACCTGCATTCACAAAGGCAGATGGTGCAATGCCGACTGTTGGCGCGTCATGGCCGGTGACGAGTGGTTCGTCAAAGACTTCAGCAACCGCCCCCTTCTCCTGCGCGGGACGCTCGGCATCTGGATGACGCGGCGCGAATGCGCGTTTCTGCAGCGCATTGAGGCGGGCGGCTACACGCCGGCGGCGACAAGGCGCCTCGACCGCTTCGCGCTGGCCCAACGCTTTGTCCCGAGCCGTGCGCTCAAAACCTTCGCACCGGGCGAACTTCCGCCCGCCTTTTTCGCGCGGCTGGAGACACAGGTCAGGGACATGCACCGCCGGCAGGTGGTGCATCTCGACCTGCGCAACGCCAACAACATCCTGGTCACGCCGGACGGCAAACCGGTCCTGATCGATTTCCAGTCGGCCATCAGCACCCGACGCCTGCCGACGCGCCTGCGAAAGGTGCTGGAACGGCTCGATCTCTCCGGCATCTATAAGCATTGGGCACGGCTCGCGCCGGAGTCGCTCGGTGCCCCGCGCGAAAAAATCCTGCTCTGGCAACTGCGCGTCCGCAAATGGTGGCGCTTCCGCGGTTACAAAATCGTCATGCTGCGCCAACGGCAGTTGAAGGGATTTGAAGCCGCCCTGCTCCGCAAATACGATGGCGCGTAAACATCGGAGTCACATGTCGCACACACATTTTCTTTGTATGGCGTTCGTTCCGTTCGCATTCGCCCAAGCGGTCGAACCGTTGCTCACTCCGGCTGCCGGCTGTGTCCGTTTCAGCCAAGAACACGGCGCAATCACGGCTGTCACCCCATCCGGCCACACTGGATCGGTCTGGCAGAGCGGCGAGAACGGTCTGTGGTCCGCCCGTTTTGCCGACGGTTCCACACTCCACGCTTCGAGCTTCCACGCCACCAACGCGCTCCGCGCCTTCGCCTGCACGTCAGGCCCCGGCCCGGATGAATGGACCTTCACGTACCGCGCCCCGGAAATGACGGTGCGTGTCAGTGCGCGTGCGCGGCCTGACGGCATCGAACTCTCCGCCGACGCCTCGCCCGCCACGCAGGCACTCCTGCGGTTCGACCTGCCCGGACGCCTGCGCTTCGCGCCCGATTCGGTCGCGCGGTTTATCATGCCCCACAACGGCAACACCGGTCTCGGCCTCGCGTTGAACCGCCGTTTCTTCGGGCCCCAACCCGCGAGCCGCCCGTCGGGCTGGTTCACAGCCAGCGCGGGCCCCTCCGGATACCGTCGCCTTTACGGCGGCAACCTTGTGCAGCGTGAGGTTTATGACCCGGCCGTGCCACTCGCCGTGACCGATGAGGGGCGGCGCTGGCTGTCCCCGGCAGTGGTCGCCCGCATCAGTCAAGCCTCCGCCGTCGTCAACCGCCCGCCCTCGGCTTCGCAAGCCGATCTGGTGCTGATCGACTCCGCCAACGGCCCCTACCTCTCGGCCAGCCGCCTCGGCGGGACTCAGGGCGGGCTCTGGCGCATCGGCGGCGGCGTGCGCAAAGAAGAGGCCCCCACCGTCCTCGCGTTGGTCGCCGCCACCGTCGCCAAACTCGCCGCCGCACCCGAAGCGCCGCGTGCCCGCATCGGCCTCGTCAACCTCGTCAACGGACCTGAGCGCGGCTCGTGGAGCGAGGTCACGGTCGCCGAATGGCGCGACCGTCTGTCCGCCATCGCCGCCCGCTCGCGCGGACGCCTGACCTTCACCGAATTATCCTCGCCTCAAGACATGCTGGCAGCCGCACGCGCACCGGACTACCTCTGCATCCTCAACCCCTACGGCGAGTCCATTCCCGTCCCGGCCGACAATGGCCTGCCCGACACGCTCGATGCCCTACGGGCGTATGTCAAGGCCGGCGGACACTGGTTTGAGGTCGGCGGCTATGCCTTCCACAGCGTGCTGCGACCGACCCGTTTCTACACCTACACGCTCTCCTATCCGGTTGCCTTTTCCGACTTCATGCATCTGGATTCGGCACACGGCCGCGCCGCGCTCTACCGCGTGCAGCCGCGCGCCGTCACGCAGCCGTGGGCGGCCGCCGCGTCACCCGCCGACATCTTTGTGCCGGGCGAATTGAGCTGCGGCGGAGACGAGCGGGGCGGCTGCTGCGAGCATGCTTTTCACACGCACGTCGCGGCCGGCGCCACCTGGCGCACGCCCGCCGTACGCATGACGCTCGGCACGCCCGTTTATGACGATCTCGCACGTTACGCCGCAGACAACGCGCTCACCCGCACACTGGCCTCCAAGATCGCCCCCGAAACGCTCAGCCGCCTCAAACAGGCACCCTTGCTCTACCTGCGCGGCACCTGCCGCGAAAAAGACGCCGCCCTCGAACGTCTGCCGGTGCCCACGCTGGTCCACTTCGCGGACTACCTCAAAGGCGGCTTCGATAAAGAGTACCCCGACCATCTGCCGCCTCATCCCTCTTTCGGTTCGCCCGAAGAGCTGCGCGCCTTTTTCGCCCGAGCCCGCGCCATGGGGCATCTGGTCTCGCCTTATACGAACCCCACTTGGTGGTGCGACGAACCCCAAGGGCCGACTTTCGCACGTGAAGGGAACGCGCCCCTGCTCAAAGGGCTCGACGGCAAGCCGCGCCACGAGCGCTATCACGACAACACGGGATGGACCATCACCCTCTGGCATCCGGCCGTCCAAGCGGCCAACCGCGTCACCGTGCAGCAGTTCACGCGCGAATTTCCGGTCGACATCCTCTTTCAGGACCAATGCGGCGCGCGCGGCTGGCATTATGACACCAATCCCGCCTCTCCGCTCCCGTATGCCTACAGCGAGGGCATGATCGCGATGAACGACGAGGACAGCCGCGTCGTGCCGCTCGGCACCGAGAACGGCTGGGACCGAGTGGCAAATTATCAAACGCTTCTCAGCGGCTTGAGCTGGGGGCTCGTACCAACCGAACACGGCCCAACGTGGGTGCGCCTTTTCAAAACCGCCTACCCGGCAGACACATGGGAAATTTTTCCGTTGGCCCTCGCCCTGATGCACGACAAGGCCATTTTCCTGCACCATGACCTCGGGCAGTTCGTCACCAACGATCAGGTGCTCACCTGGACACTGGGCCTCGGCTACAGTCTCAGCTACCGCGTCACGACGGAGATGCTCAAGCAAGACGAACATGCCCAGTGGCTGGCTTGGCTCTCCCGCCTCCAGCGCTCGGTCTGCGCCCGTTATCTGGGCGAACCGTTGCGCGCGTTCACGCATGACCGTGCCCCGCTGCTGGCCGCCGGAGGCGACCCGCGCCGCGCATCGGATGACGGCACGCTCGACGCGACCTACGGCGACGTGCGGCTGCGCTGCAATCTCGGGGACGTCCCGCGTGCGGTGGCGGGCATGGCGCTGCCGGCCTACGGTTTCCGCGCCGACGCGCCCGGCCTGACCGCAGGCTTCGCGCCGGACGGTACCGGCTACGTGACGCAGCGTGACGGCGACCGTTCCGAGCTATGGCTCTTCGGACATCCCGGGGCCGCCGTCGCGGTTCCCGTGCCGTTCGACGACACGACCGGCTTCACGCTCGACGGCGCACCTGAGACTCGCCTCAACGCAGCCGCCGGTCTGCTGCGCCTCACGCTGCCGCCGCGCGGCAGCATCACACGTATCCAGCCGCCAGCCGAACGCGCCGCACTCGCCCCGCGCGACTGGCCCGGCGCGAAACCCGTGATCGCCGTGATCGACCTCGGCCCCGGCATCGCGCCGGCCTTGACCGCCGTCACGCCAGCCGCCTGGCGCACCGCGTTGGAAGCCTCGGATCTGGTCCATCGCCATGGCCTGACGTTGCGCACGCTCACGACGCATGACGAGCTTGCCGCCGCCCTTGCATCAGGGCCGGAGCGGATCTTCACCATTGTCAACCCTTACGGCGAACTTCTCCTGACGCCTGGCCCCGGCCGCTGGCGTGAAACGCTCGATGCCGTGCGCGCGTATGTCAATCGGGGCGGCATCTGGTGGGAGACCGCCGCCTACTCCTTCCACCGTGCGGTGTTCCGACAGGGTGAGGCCTGGCAGACCGAACAGATCGGCCCCGGCGGGCTCCACCACCTGCGCCTGCCGATCAGGGCCGGCGAGGTCGACCAACCGCCGGAACCGCTGCGCGTGACGGACACGGGAAAAGCCTGGCTCGGCGCAGACCTCGCCGCGCGTGTCGCCAAATGCGCAAGCGCAGTCAACCGCGGCACGCCGTCCGCGCCGACCGCACCGGCCACCATACTTGTGACCGGAATCGACGACGGGTTCATCGGCGGCTACCGGCTGGAAGGCTGGGGCACACTCTGGCGCGTGGGCGGCTTCAACCCCGATCCGGCGCTGACGCCCGCTGTCGCGGTCGCCTCGCTCTTGCACCAGTACACCACGCCGCCCGAGTCGTTGCCGCCGCTCGGCACCCGCTTCCTCTACCACGCCACCAACCGATAACCGGCACCCGCTTCTGAAATATCAGGAGGCGCCCTATGACCGATCAACATGACGAACATCCGAGCGAAACGTATGTTTACCGGATCGATTCGCAAGATGTGATCGTCTGGATCAGCGACAACTGGCAAGCGTTTGCCGTTGCCAACGATGGCGCAGAAAACACCTACACGGATCAGGTGCTCGGATGCTCGCTATGGGCGTTCATCACAGGCATGGAGACGCGCCATCTTTACCAGATCGTCATCCACGAGGCCCGCAAACGGCAGAAGACCATCCGGTTGCTGTTCCGCTGCGACGCGCCGGATGAACGCCGTTTCCTGCGGCTGACAATTGTTCCGCAGCCGGACGGGCACATCGAATTCCAAAGCCAGATTTTGCGGGTGGAACCCCGTTCCCCCGTTGACCTGCTTCGCAGGGGAACGCCGCACGCCGACACGTTCGTCACGCTGTGCAGCATGTGCAAGAAGGTCAAGATCACCCCTGACGACTGGCAGGAGGTCGAGCACGCGATCAACCGCCTTCACCTGTTCGAAACGGAAGCGCCGCCGCAAATCTCGCACGGCCTCTGCCCCGCCTGCCATCAGGCGATGATGGCGGAAATCGCATAGCCCAGAGCTTAAGATTACGAAAATGCCTGATCACCACTCGTAATCTTAATCATAATCCTAAGAACTTTTCGGCAGTGGTATAACATGAGCCAATCTTGCCGCAATCAGCGGAAGAAGATCGGCTGGGCAAACAGCATGTCCACAACGCCCAACGGAGTTCCCGCTTTGCCATCCATATAAACCACGCCACTGTCGCCCCGGACATCGTGCAGGCGCGCGATCTGAAACACGTTCAGTGCGGCGAATGCGGCCGGCGTCAGAACCTGACCGCCCGAATGGGTGTTCGGATAGGCAAAGGCCTCAACCCGCACGTACCGACAGGCCACGCTGCCGTCTGCCGCACGCGGCAAAACGAACGTCGCCGCGGTGCCGTCCACGACGCGCACGAGCCCCCGGTCGGTGACAAACCGGATCTGCGTGTTTGGCCGGCGCTGCGTGTCGGCACCGTCGACCGACACATCGAGGCTCACGGGCCGACCCGCTTCCCTGCGAAGCTTAATACGCGTGAACCGGAATCCGCTCAGGTCGTAGGGTGCCATCGGCTTGCCGTCCGCTCCGACCGACATCGCGCCCAGCACGCCAAAGAAACACCCGTTTCGGTATGCCCGCAACGCCTGACGTTCACGCGAAGCCTCATCGCCGCCGGGCGGCACCAGCAACACGTTGCGGCCGCGCCCGAAAAGACAGTGGTCCTTCACAAAAAAACCGAAGCAGCGCCGGCCCGTCCGCAGCACCTCATCCCACAGCGTGTAGAAGGGCATCGTGGCGGCCTTTTCCAGCGTCTGCCCGCCAAACATCTCATGCTGGTTCCACACCTCAACGCCCAGCACGCGCGGGTCAAAATCCAGATAGTCGGCCACGCGCGACAACGGTTCGGTCGGGTGGTTGATCGTGATACCGCCCCCCTCCGGAAACATCAACCCCTCGACGGGGCGGCCGTCTGCGTCCCGCGCCTCGCCGTCAAGGGCTGCCCGGAAGGCATCGCGCCACGGGCGGTAACTGCCCTGCATGAGACGGAATTGGGTGATGCGAGTCACCGCAGGGTCAAAGACGATCCGGACACGCATCGTCGCTGCCGCGGCTTTCAGCGTCAGCGAACGCGCCGAAGACAGGGTCAGCACCCGGTCGCGCACGATGCCGCCATCGGCCGGCTCTGAAAAATCTTTATAGGAAACCTGCCGAGCCCCGTCCACCGTGAGCCGAACCGACGCCTCGGCGCCGGCTCCTGCGACAGCGGCGAACGACAGGTCGAGGCGGTAGACCCCGAGCCACGGCTTGTGCGCCGGATCGAAGACATGCAGCCCCTGAAAATCATGCTCGATCGGCGAACGATCCCGCTGGACGCTCGGCGACTCGCCGTAGCCGGTCGTGTAATAACTGCCGATGACGTTAAAGTGCGCCGACGAATCCGTCGTGTTGTGCTGCTCCGCGTTAGGTGCGCCCAGCACACCGGGATTGGCTCGCCGAAAATCCTCGGGCAAGGGATACAGCGGTTTCGAGGGGTAATAGTTGGACACTGGCAGATGCCCGTATCCCATATCGCGAAGCGCCTGCAACCGGCTTCGCGTCGCATGCTGATGCGAGAATGAATGCAGACACGTGACCGTATCCCAGTCCACATCGCAATACGGATCCAGCACAGTCTCAGCCGCGCCGGATGCGCCGGTCACCAGTAACACGCCAAGTGTCGCAATCCGTTGTTTAACCATCAGTTCAACCCCTTTTGCCCATTTGTCCCGAACGCCATTCGGTCAACGTTTCCGAGCCTGTCCCCCGTAAAGCGCATGCTTGAGCGCCGCGCCGCAAGCCGTAAAAATCCAAGCGTGGCAGAGGCTAATCCGCCGTCTGCCCACGGGCCTGCGGCGCCAGGCTGACCGAGCCGGCAAGGTCGCCTTCGCGAATGGAAATCATCCAGGTCAAGGCCTTCTCGGGAAGGACGCCTTCGCTCACGAAGCCGCGGTTGTGAACCTGACGCACCTCCCACTCGATGCGGTCGGGATAAACGCGCAAAACGCGGTAGAGATTCGGCCATTCGGCAAACGCCGCGTTCTGGAGGCAGGCTATACCGCGGCGGATGTCCACGGTATTGTAGTGCATGTGCCCGTTCAGAGTCGCAACCACGTTCGGCGCGGCCTCGAGCAGCGCCAGCACCTCGGCGTCCCAGATGATCGGCTGGCCGAGCTGGTATCCGCACGAGGTCTCGCCTCGGCTGCTGTAGAAGGGGTAGTGCCACAGGGCCAGCGTCGGCGTACGCGTGTCTGCAGCCAGCGCCTTTTTCAGCCAGTCGACCTCGCAGGGCTTCGCCGCTACGCGGACAGCATTGGAGCGGTCGTACACCTCCAGCGCGTTTCCGCTGCGGTCCCGCCACCAGGTGCCGTCAAGCACAACGAAGCGCAGCGGCGGCCGATCAAGCACATACTGCGTCTTTCCTGCGGGAAACAGGTCAGGAAGCGTAGCCGTCAGGTTCGTTCGAGAGCCGGGCGTGAAGACCTCGTGGTTGCCGATGCAGCCGTAGACCGGCAGACCGGCGCGTTGGATCGCTTGGGCCAGCGACGCGACCTGCGAAGGCCGCCCGCCGTCGGTCATGTCGCCCGCGATAAAGGCGAAGGAAACACCTTCCGCGCGAAGGCGCTTCAGCGACGCTTCTAGCTCAGCGATGGCCGGGCCGTCCATTTTGACGTTCATCCACTCCGGGCGCCCCTCTCCCAAGTGCGTGTCAGCAAACAGCGCAAACGTGTAGAGCGGCTTCTTGACCGGACGCGGCAGCGCGTGCAGCGTCAGGCGCCGGAAGAGCCCGGCCGGACGCATGTGCGGGCCGGCCACCGTGAGCGTGTGCCGGCCCGGGTCCAGCCGCCACTCAGCGAGCTTCACCGTAGACGCAGGCTTGGCCCCCGTCACCGCCGGCGCGGGGGCGGTCTCCTTGCCGCCGATGTTCCGCCACGGCGCCGCCTTCACCATCGGCGCGCCGACAAGGGTGTCGTCCGACAGCACATAGGCCCGCAGTCCGGGACGCAGATCGGCGTCCGGCTCCAACTCGAGTTCGCCCGTCACATACAGGGGCTCTTTCACATTCACGGCGAAGGTGAGCAAACCATTGGCCGGCACCTGCACGGACGTCTCCGACACGGTGACGACGTGCACGCGGTCAAGCGCGGGGGCGAGCGCCCCCTGCCTCGCGTCCAGTTCGACGCGCTGCCCCGGCGCGAGCGACACCGCGCACGAGCCCGCCGCAGCGTTCAGCCGGGACTCGAGCCGAGGCCACACCCCGATGGCCGGATCCGGCAACTCTGTTTTGCGAAGCTCCGCATCGTCAAACCAGCTCTCGCCTCGGGTTGAGAGCGCAAGCATGATATCCCGGTCGCGCGGGCGCCATTGGCCCGCACGGATCACGCCGCGCAGCCGGACCCACTGCCCCGCCTTGCCGCCGCCGGCGCTGCTGAGCGTGTGCCGCCCCTTCCCGTCTGACGCCGAGACATAGAGGCTTGCCGCTCCATCGGCACCGGCGAGAACCCACGCAGAAAACTCATAGTCGCTTGTGAAATCCAACAAACCGTCCAGCTTGAAATAGGCACCGCCGGCTTCTTTGGATGGCGTCACACGCAAGGATCCCTTTCCGCAGTGCGCGCGTGACCCGTCGGCCGCATAGGTCGCAAGATGGGTGTGAAAACCGGGCAGTTCCCCTTCGAAGTGTTCGTCGATAGCGACATCAGGCGCAGGTCGCTGTCCGTCGCGGTCAGATGCCAGCGAGCGGATCCGCGCCTTCGAGAGCGGCACGCCGTACACGCGCACGTCATCCACTACGCCCTTCCCCTTCGTGTTCCCGGCGTTGCCGCCGCCGATGTTGATTCTTCCGCCGGTTTTGCCCAACCGCTTGGCAGGGGCGACCTCCCGCTCGACACCGTTGACGTACAGTCGCGCTTCGCCCGTGTCGACAAGGTCCCACACCACCGCGAGGTGATACCATGCGCCTGCGCCGCCCAGCTCTTTCAGGTCGTAAGACAGCTCGCCGCTTCCGCCCGCGATCCTGAATTTCAGCCGGCCGTCTTTATAAATCCACATCTCCCACAGGTCGGGGCTCGCATCGCTGTCGAGCAGCGTGTTGAAATTGTAGAACTCGTCCGGCTTGAACCACAGCGCGACGGTGCCCCGTTCGGCCAACTGGCAAGGCGCGCCCGCGAAGTCGTCGCGCCCGTCCAGCCGCAGGCCCTGCCCGCGCACGCCTGCCGCATAGAGCGGCGCTCCCGACAGCACCGCGTCATGACGCGGTCCGCCGGTGCCGCTGTTGGTCGGCGCCCCGTCAAACGTCCAGTGGATCACGGGGCGTTCGTCCGCCGGCCCGCCGTACAGCGCATTTTTCAACGCGGCGCCACAGTCGGTCGTGACCGTTTCTACGCCCATGGCCGCCAGCGCCCGCGCGCGCGGCGCGTTGTTGACCGTCCAGATGTGAAAGCTCAGCCCGGCCGACCGGACGGCCTTTACGAATTCGGGCGTGATGTCCGACGAGTCCTGAGCGTCGACGCCCGAGGCCCGGCAGGCTTTCGCCTGTTCAATGATCGCCGTCGCGGTCGGGCCTGGGGCACCATCCTTTTTCGGGCCCGTGCCCGTCAGCCAGTAGGTGCGATAGGCGGGAAGCTGCCTGCGCACCGCGGTCACGACGTCCGCGCTGAAGCAGATGAAGAGCACACGCTCCGGCGTGGCTTTCGGCTCTGCGGCGATCACTTCGGCCAAGCGCGGCAGAATCTCCGTGCCGCACTTGATCTCCACGTAGATTTCGAAGCCGTCGCGCGCCAGCGCCAGCGCCTCGTCCAATGTCGGCATCCGCTCGCCTTTGAACTGCGGGCCTTTCCACGAGCCGGCGTCCAGCGCCTGCAGTTCGGCGAGCGTGGCTTGGCTGGGCTTCACATCGAGTCCGCCGGTGCGCTTGGCCGTGCTGTCGTGCAGACAGACGATCTCGTTGTCGGCTGTCATGTAGATGTCGCATTCGAAGCCGAACACCCCGCGCTCCCGCGACAGCCGGAAGGCCGCCATCGTGTTTTCCGGCGCATCCATCGATTCGCCGCGGTGCGAGATGAACCGGATCGGCGGCTGCGCCGCATGCGTCCACCCGGCCATCATCATCCCTGCCATCATCAATGCCGTTTCCCGTGTCATGGTCCTTGTTTGTCCTTTTTTCCCATAACTTGAAAGTTGAGCGTTGAGCGTTGAACGTTTCTCCTCGATCACGCGCAGCAGGCTTGTCAATGAAGCGTGAACAGCGTGCCGCGCGGCGGCGGCGTGGGCGGGATCACCGTCAGCGCGGCAACCTCCTCATCCGACAGCGCGCGGTCGTAGACGCGCACTTCGTCCCAGATGCCGTTGCCCTTCGAGTTGTCGGCGTTGCCGCCCGCCAGATTCAGCGTCGGATCGGGATCGACCCAACCGCCAGCAGTCAGCGCCGCGTTCGACCGCAACACGCCGTCGATATACAGCCGAGTCTGGCCCAGACCCAGGTCCCAGACGAACGCGATGTGATACCAACTGTCCGAGCCGCGCAGGTTGTCGAGATCATACCGGACGTCGCCGCCACCGGACTTGTTGCTGACCCGGGAAGCCAGCCGACCGTCATTGTAAATCCAGCACTCCCAATATTCCTCAAAGACCTGATTGTCGAACACGGTCTGGTAGTTGTACCAGGGGCGCGCGTAGTACCACAGCGCGATCGTGCCGACCGGCGATCCCAACACGTTGGAGACCGACGCATAGTCGCTGATGTTGGTTTCCAGCGTCCCGCAGCTCAGCCCCTTGTAGAAACCGCCCTGCGTTTTGACATAGACCGGCGCCCCACCCAGCACCACCGCGTTGCTGCCGGCAATGTCTACTGCCGTGCCGTCAAACGGCACGTAAGCCGCCAGCCCGCGGTTCCGTGCGCGCCTCTCGTTGAAGATCTCGGCCACGCGGCTGGACGAGAGCGGCGTCTCAAAGATCTGGAGGTCCGAGGCCGCGCCACACCCGTTCGTGTTGTCGGGATGTCCGCCGCCGATGTAAAAATGCGTCCCGGCGATCGGCCACGCCGCGCCGTTCGTGTTGACGGCACGGCCGCGCTCGACGCCGTTGACGAACAGCACCATGTTGCTGGAGAGCGTGTCCCAGGTGCCGACGATGTGATACCAGCGGTTGGAGCCGCCGTCCAGTTTGTAGGCGGCCCGTTGCGGCCACTGGTTGCCCGCCGGCCGACACGCCAACCATGAGTCCCCGGCGATCCAGCACTCGTAATGGTTGCCGTTGACCGAATTGTCGTACACCGTGTTGAAGTCATACCAAGGCCCGGGGACGTAATACCAGAGCGAGACGGAGCCCGACACCGGCAGCCGGTAAGGTATGGACGCATGATCGTCCACGCCGTCCAGCGCCAGCGCCTGCCCGAGGCCGTTCAGCCCGTTTGTCCAGGCGGGCTCGCCGGTGAGCGCCGCGTCGAACGCCGCGCCGCCCGAGCCGGTGTTCGTCACGCTCGCGTCGAACGACACCTGCACCGCAGGCGCCCGCTCGGCGATCAGGGCGTGCAGCGCCTGCACCTGCGTGTCGGCCAGCGCCGTCCCGTAGACGCGCACGTCATCCAGAATGCCTTCAGCCGGCGAGTTACCGGTATGTCCGCCGAAATAGACCATTGTGCCGGGCTCGACCCAGGAGGAGATGTCGGCGCGCGTGCGCTCGCAACCATTCACATACAGGCGGGCGTGGTTCGTCTCCGCATACCGGTCCCACGTCACGGTGAAGTGATACCACACGTTCGAGCCGTTGTGCAGGCTGTTGAGGTTGCCATACGAGATGTCCCCCTGCCCGTTCGCGAGCCTGAAGCGTACGTTCGCGCCGGAATCGAGCCACATCTCCCACTGGTTGGCATCCCGGGTGTTGTCAAACAGAGAGTTCCAATTGTAAAACCGGAACGGCTTGTACCAGAACGCGATCGTTCCCTGGTCGCCGAGGGTATAGGGCAGCGCCGCATACCCCTGGCTTCCGCCGAGCAGGCAGAGCCCGCCCCCGGCAAGGCCGTTCGTGTACGCCACCGCTCCGGACACGACCGCGTCATACAAGTCCCCGCCGCTCCCGCAGTTGGTCGCCGATCCGCCGTCAAAGGTCCAATGCACCAGCGGCGCCGG
>ENA-UOXR01002584-UOXR01002584.1-bioreactor-metagenome-genome-assembly--contig:-NODE-2584-length-16515-cov-13.211422_pt1 | contig 16515 bp, 9 predicted proteins | sample MGYA00238164_ERZ764825 | MGnify/ENA primary metagenome ERZ764825 (study PRJEB28920, sample SAMN05720171) | bioreactor metagenome | isolation source: Anaerobic biogas reactor | place: USA:Washington...
TAATCGACCTGTATAATATACGCTATATCGTGGTTGGTGAATTGGAACGCCAAACTTACCAGGTTGAGGAAACGAAATTCGAAGAGAATTTGGTCAAGGTTTTAGACACTGCCACAGTAGATATTTACGAGGTCAGCAAACCATAAAATGAACCAGGAAACCGCAACCGGATACCAACTGAGAATAATAAAAGGGCTGAAACCTGCTTTCAGTTGGTTTCTACTGTCTTTTATAGTCGGGTTGATCCTTAGGTTGGTTCTTCTTGATTCGATCTCCTTTACCCAAAGTGAGTTGGTGTTGGTCAATCAGGCGCTGCAGATTTCTCAAAGGATTAGCGCATCAACCAGTAATGTGCCCGCCTATACCGGGATGACAGGATTGCTGTTTTTCCTCTTCGGAGCTGGAGATATCCTTGCCCGACTCATGCCAGCCCTGATTGGAGCATCCCTTGTACTTTTACCGTGGCTTTGGAAAGATAAGATCGGGGAAAAGGCAGCCTTTATCTTGAGTTTGGCGCTGGCATTGGACCCGACCTTCCTTTTGTTTTCACGGGCTGTCCATAGTGGAATTTTTGCCATAGCTGGCATAACCTGGGCGATCACTCTGCTGAAGAAGAACCAACCGGGGCTGGCTGGCGCAGCTTTGGCGATAGCTTTTTTGAGCGGACCTTCTTTTTGGAGTTTTCTACTTATCATCGGCTTGATCCTGCTGGTGATACAAATCTTGAGTCCAGACCTGGCAAAGGAACTTTACTCATTTTCTTTTATGAATAGAGAAAAACAATTGTCAAACCTTGCTGCCGGCTTTGCTGTCAGCGCCTTGCTGATTCTGACCAGTTTCTTGCTCCAGCCATCAGGATTGGGCGGAGTTGGGAGTGGATTGGTTGCGTTTGTCAGACATTTTTCTCAATCTTATGAAAAACCCATCTATCATTCAATATTCTTGCTACTTGCGCATAGCATATTACCTCTACTCGTTTTTCTTATTGGTTTTTTCAGATCGCGCTCATCTGAAATGGAGGCTGGGTATCGAATTGCAGCAATTTCCGTCCTCATTTCTTTGCTGGTTGGTGGGTTGATCTCTCGAGAGAGTTTTGAAATCCTGCTTTTACCTGTCTTGATTTGTTGGATTGGCGGGGCAATCTGGCTCGCACGATATCTATTAAAAACGACCCATTCATGGTTATCGACCACCTTATTAATGGGCTTTGTTCTCACGATTTTAACTTATCTCACCTTGAATCTTGGTCGTCTTTCTCAGGTTCCTCCAGGAACACCCCAGTTTTGGAATATTCTTCTGTTGATCGTGGCTGGCATCATTCTGATTGTTTCAGCCTGGTGGTTAGTTAGGTTTGGCTGGTCTGATGGAAATGGTAACCAGGTTTTTTTGCTTTCCCTCCTCGTCTTTTTGGCGATCCTGAGTTTGGGCAGCAGCATGCGGAGTTTGTATTCTGAACAACAAGTTCGTTCACTCGAATATCTGGACAATCAGATTGTTTTACCCAATGATGATGTTGAATCGATTTTGGCTGAATTTTCCCAGAATGGAAAGCCATTACAACAATTAGGCGGTTTTGGTCTGATGGACCTGCCTGAGGACTTTTCCTGGTATTTCCGCAGTTTTGATATAGAACGAAACCAACCTGAAACCAGCATGATCTTTACCAGAACGTCCAGCATGCCATCTCAAACTGAGCAATACCGAGGAATGAACGTAGTCGTGGAAAGATCGATCGATTTTCATAAAGAACCTTTGACTACCTACCTGCAAACCTTCACAGGAAAGGCAAAACCTTTTATTGACCAAAAAGGTGTTTTGTGGGTCAGGACTTACTTATTTACAGGAGCATCTCAATAGTATGTGTGAAAAAACAATCCAAAATCCGCCAAACACGATCGCTATCGATGGTCCGGCTGCCTCCGGTAAGTCGACCATTGGAAACTTAATTGCCAATAAACTCGGATATATCAGTTTGGATACGGGAATTATGTATCGGGCTGTCGCATTCAAGGCTGTTCAGGAAGATGTTGACGTGCTTGATGGTGAAGCTGTCAGTGACCTGGCAGAACAAATTTCCATTGACATCCGTCCTTCGCAGGAAGATGATGGGCGGCAGTTTGACGTGATCATTGATGGTGTTGATCGCTCCTGGGATATTCGCTCTCCGGAAGTTAATCAGGTTGTCTCAGAAGTATCGGTGTACCCCAGAGTGCGTAATGCCATGACTCACCTACAGAGGGAAATTGCCAAAAACGGCAAGATCGTGATGATCGGACGCGATATTGGAACAGTAGTCTTACCTGATGCTGAAATGAAGATCTACCTGGAAGCAAGCGTTCAAGTGCGTGCTCAACGCAGATACATTGAGGAGTTGGCAAGAGGAAAAAAGGTTTGCCTGGACGAGATCGCAGAGTCGCTACGGCATCGTGATGAAATCGACTCGGGCAGGGCAGTGGCTCCGCTGCGTCCAGCAGAGGATGCGGTTGTAATCAACACGGATGACATGACCGTCTTTGAGGTGGTTGAATTCGTAATGGATTTGATCAATCTACGATAACAAGCATTGTTACACTGGGGCAAATGGTGACCTTGCTATTTGCGTCCACTTACAAATAGAGCAGGACCACACCGACCACTGTCACCAATGCGCCGAGTACCTCAAACCACTTGATTCTTTCTCTGAAAGCGACCCAATTCACCGGGATGACCAAAACAGGCATGATCGACATGATGGCTGCAGCTACTGCTGCAGGCGCATTCTGGATAGCCAACAGAGAAAACCCGACCCCCAGCACTGGTCCGAACAAAGCCCCGGTAGCGGTCATCCGCGCAGATCGCCGATCCTTGAGAAGCACACGCAGCTTTTGCCAATGGTTGCCGATCAAAAAGAACAGGAAAAAGCCAACGATAGAAGCGATGATACGTATCTGGGTGGCTGCAAAGGGGTCATAATTGCCCATGCCCTGTTTGCTTAGGATCAGTCCAACCGATTGACCGACCGCTCCCATCAGACCGCAGAAAACTCCATAGGAATTCACGCGCAACTTAAGCTGTTTTTTTTCACCACGAGTCAAGATCACTAAAGCTATGCCAGTCAGGGTGAGAGCGATACCCAACATCGCCAAAGGCTCCAGAACCTCGCCGAAGATAATGAAGCTCAGCACACCAGTCAGGACTGGTGAGAGGCTCATTATCAGAAGCGTTATTCGCGTGCCATTGCGGACATAAGCTTCGAACAGGAAAATATCGCCAATTACGAAGCCAACCAAACCGGAAAGTGACAGCCACAACCAGGTCGAAGGTGGGGCATCATAAGCAAATGGATTCCCTCGGAGAATCCACAGGACGATGCTAATTATGCCTAAGGCGAAGATCATACGCAAAAAGCTGACTGCCAACGATGAGGTACGCTTGCTGGCACGTTCAAAAAAGGTGCCGGAGATGACCCAGAAGAAGGCAGTGAGCAGTGCAGAAAATTCACCGATATGGGTTGGATTCATGGTAGATTCCTCGAAGGCGCAATCTTATCACGAATGCTGAGTTGGTGGGGTAGATTAAGGTGAAAATTTGTCGCTGTCACAAATTTTCTTACGAAAGTTGGCTTCATTGAAGATTGCTTCAGGCAGCCGTTCTATGATTCCTTGATATTTCACAGATCGCTCATGCTATAATTTCTGATCATGGCTCAAGAATTCTGGAAAAATTTGTCGATCACTTTAACAGCGAGCTTGAGTGTACAGGCTTTCAAACCGACATCTCTGATATTTCCTATCGTTTATCTTGCTGTGATGGTTTTTGTTTGCCTTAAACAAGTCGATTTTTCTCACCTCAAAGAAGTTTTCGCAAATCGCTGGCTCTACATTCTTTTTTTGTTGATTCTGCCTTTTCTCTTTGCAGTCGTGAGACCCTTTGACGGAGAGGTTTTTGGATTTTTTGGCGAAATTATCAGTCCGGTTGTCCCGTTATTGAGTCTTGTACCATTGATGATCGCTATTGGTACGCTTGGACCACTTATTAGCATTTTATTGGGTGTTGTTACCGGTTTGGCTCAAATCTTGGCACTGGGGCAAGACCTCTCTGCCGTCCTTTTTTACCCTGGCATGAGCCTGTTATTTGCCATCCTTATCAACGAAACACCAGAGGACACGAGTAATTGGCGTACCGTCCTCAGCAAGCTCTTTGAAGCAGGGATGCTCAGCCTGCCTTTCTGGATGCTTTGGCAATTTAACCTTGCCTTTGTGCATGGATTAAGAGATGTGATCGCGATCTTGAGCCAGGCAATTTTCCTATGGGTCACGCACCTGCCTGAATTGTTGATTTCCGGTGCGGCTCTGTATCTTTTCATGCGCTTCCTAAAGGAAGAATGGACTCCCAAAAAATTTTTAATCGACCAGGGTTCAGGCAGCATCTTCAATGCTGTGATCATGCAGATCAACGAACTCAGTAAGGGAAATTTCGATTTTCGGAGCCAGGCAAGACCCCGTACCAATGGCGAAAAGGCGATTTTTGATTCGCTCGAAAATTTACGCCAGAGTCTGCAGATGCGAACCGATACACAATCACGTTTGTTATCCGTTGACCCGACCCACTATTCCCGGGAAGGCTACGATTTAGTCATGGCTTCCATCCTTCGGGCTGCTCTGACACGGGATGCCAGTTCCGCGCGCATCGTTTTGCTAGAAGCCGCCCCACAAAGTAGAAAACCTGAGATGAGGCTGCGGACAGGACAAGGCGAACAGACCCGGAATTATGCCTATCTCGACACCCTGATCCTTGAAAAGATGGCAGACCAGGAGCAATTGGTCCTCAGCAATATCAAGATCGACCAATATTTTGGGCTAACGCCAGGCACCCCTTATCCGCAAGCCCTGATCGCCCTGCAATTGAGCGGCGAAGCTTCCTCTCAAGGAATACTTTGGGTTGGGTTTGAGCAAAACCATTGGATCAGCAATGAGGAGCTTGAACTATACAAAGAGCTTGCTTATCGGGCATCGGCTACCTTGAAGACCAAAGAGCAAATTCTCAAAGTTCAGACAGAGAAAAGTTGGCTGAATGAATTGCTGAACTCCATTCCAGATCCGATTATTGTGGTTGACCATAACGGTACAATTCTGTACCAAAACCTTGCAAGTAAGGATTTGGTCGAAGATTCACTTGGTTTGACCAAAAGTGGACCGCAAGGTCAACAGATCATACAATCCCGTTTGGTTGAGCTGACCCAGAGCAGTAAAGCTGCCAAAGAGCGAAACAAAACCATCACCCTGGCAAACCAGAAAGAATATGGTGTGGATGTGTTTCCGGTCAAGTTGGAAGGCAGAGATACCGGCACGATAATTTATCTTAAAGATTACCAATGGATCAACCAGGTAAACAAAGAGAAAAATGAATTCGTCAGTAACATCAGCCACGATCTACGCTCGCCCTTGAAACTTATGAAAGGGTATACCAGCCTGATAAAACATATTGGCAACCTGAGCAGCCAGCAGGAAGTGCTGGTCAATCGTCTGGATGCCGGCATTGAGGATATGAAACGCCTGGTCAATAAAGTACTGGACCTGGAAAGGCTGGATGCCGATATAGGTTTGATTTACACAACTTTTGACATCAAGGAAATGATCAACGAGACCATTGCCATGCTCAACATCCAGGCACAGCAAAAGAAGATTGCAGTGAATACCGATCTTGGGACAATTAAAGCACCATACATTTCTGCAGACCGGATCTTGCTGCAGCAGGCAATCTATAATCTGTTGGAAAACGCTATCAAATTTAGTCCGAGGGGTGAGACGGTTTTGATCAAAGCAGAGAAAAATGCATCCTGGATGCATATCACTGTACAAGATCACGGTAAAGGCATTGCTCCATTAGACCAGTCGCGGATTTTTGAGCGCTTCTTCTACATCGATGATGAGCCAAATTTTGACAACCGTGGGCAGGGTTTGGGTTTGGCAATCGTAAAATCCATTGCCGAAAAACATGGTGGCAGCATCAGTGTGGAAAGTAAATTAGGCGCAGGAAGTCTGTTTTATCTTGACATTCCCCTACACCGCCTTGAAGGACTGAAGAAAACGTCGTAAACTTAGTTCAAGCAAAAATTCAACGCAATATATACTTTAAGAGTAAAATACTGAAAAATTGTCAATATCAATCAACCAATAGAGGAGAATCTGAGGGAAAATTGACAAACTCGACTCAAAATAACTTGACAGAACATAGAGATTAATCCTATAATATCAGTTTGCGAAATTATACGTAATAGACAAAAACACACTGGAAGAATAGGTTCCGGCGGGTTTTTTGTGTCTTAAAATATCCTCACCGTATTGGAGGTATGAGTGGAAACAAAAGCAATGAAAGCACTGCGAATTAACCTTGCTTCACCCGAGGTGATCAGAAGTTGGTCTTATGGTGAAGTTCTCAAACCCGAAACTATCAACTACCGCCGGCTGCGCCCTGAAAAAGATGGCTTGTTTTGTGAAGCGATCTTTGGACCGACCCGTGACTGGCAGTGTTATTGCGGAAAGTATAAGAACCCTCGTTACAAAGGAATCGTCTGCGATAAATGTGGTGTTGAAGTTACCAAGTCTTCTGTCCGCCGTGAACGAATGGGGCATATTGACCTGGCTGCCCCGGTAGCCCACATCTGGTATACCCGCCGAATTCCTTCTTATCTTGGTTTATTGCTGGACATCTCCCGCAAAAATCTGGATCGCGTGCTTTATTTTGCCCAATATATTGTTACTTACGTGGATGAGGATGCCCGTCAAAAAGCGTTGAAGCGCCTTGAAGACGAAAACAGTGTTTCAGAGCGTGAGTTGGGCGATCAATTAAATTCAAAAATCGCCGACACAAAAAAACATCGCGATGCTCTCTTGAAACAACTCGATGGCGAGATTGCCAATGTTGAAAAAGAATATGACGAGAAGGTTGCCAATTTATTCGAGCCGGTGATTGCTGCAGGTCAGGACCTGGAACGTGAACTGGGCGAAAAAACCGGTAAGACAATTCGGAAAGCCATCGTTTTCGAGGTCGAAGGTATTAAGCAAACCATTGTCGAGCCAGGCCAGGAAGTAACTGGAAAACACGTTTCATACGTGCAAGACCTGGTTCGTGAGCGCATGGAAACTCTGGAAAAAGGCCTCAAAAACGAGAGAAGCGAACGTATTGAAAAACTTGGCATCAAACGAGAAGAAGTTAAAGCTGAAGCTGATTTGACCATGGAATCTCTCCGTCTGCAAATGGACGATGAAGAAGGACTGACCAAGACAGAAAATGCTCGCAAGAAAGATGAACTGGACGAACTGGAACCATTCACTTTCATGAGTGAATCCCGTTACCGCGAATTAAAATCACGCTGGGGCAACGTCTTTAAAGCAGACATGGGTGCGGAAGCCTTCTACGATATTCTGCGCCGATTGGATCTGGATGCTCTTTCTGAAGAACTTTGGAACGAAGCTCGTACTACAAAAAGCAAACAAAAAAGAAAGAAAGCCACAAGCCGCCTGAAGGTGGTGGAAGCATTCCGCCGCTCGACCAACCGTCCTGAATGGATGGTTTTGACCGCGCTGCCTGTTATCCCTCCCGATCTGCGCCCCATGGTTCAGTTGGATGGTGGACGTTTTGCTACCTCGGACTTGAACGACCTCTATCGCCGAGTGATCAACCGCAACAACCGCCTCAAGAGACTGCTCGAATTAGGGGCTCCGGACGTTATCGTGCGGAATGAAAAACGAATGCTCCAGGAAGCCGTTGACTCCCTGATCGATAATTCACAACGTGGGCGCCTGCTCTCACGACGTGGTCGCCGTGAACTTCGCTCCCTTTCCGATATGCTCAAAGGCAAGAAAGGACGCTTCCGCCGCAACTTGTTAGGCAAGCGTGTGGATTATTCCGGTCGTTCCGTCATTGTTGTTGGTCCGCATCTCAAGTTATTCCAATGCGGTTTGCCCAAAACAATGGCTTTGGAGCTCTACCGACCTTTCGTGATTGCCGGTTTGGAACACCATGGTTACACCAGTAACATCAAAGGTGCCAAGAAATATATTGAACGCAACCGACCTGAGGTTTGGGAAGTGCTCGAGGAAGTCATCAAGGAACGCCCGGTCTTACTTAACCGTGCCCCAACCCTCCACCGCCTTGGCATTCAGGCTTTTGAGCCTATCCTGGTTGAGGGTAGCGCAATTCAACTTCATCCTCTGGTAACCACGGCTTTTAATGCTGACTTTGATGGCGACCAGATGGCTGTGCACGTGCCGCTTTCTGAGAAAGCTGTTTTGGAAGCACGCGAATTGATGCTCGCCAGTAAAAACCTGCTCAAACCCGCCAGCGGTGAACCTGTCATTTCCCCAGGAAAGGACATGGTCTTGGGTGTCTATTACCTGACCATGGAACCGACTGTTCCTCAAAAGGGTGAGCTGCGCGTCTTTGGTTCGATCGACGAGGTCATCTTAGCTTATCAGCTGCAACAGGTAAAAGTGCATACCCGCATCAAACTGAGTGTTAAGACCTGGTTTAACGAAAAAGGCGAACGTTTGGATGCAGCTGAGAGACGCCTTCTGGATACCACGGTAGGTAGAGTGATCTTCAACGACATCCTTTCCGAGAAAATGCAATTCGTCAACAGGACCCTGGATAAGGGTGGTGTGCGTGATTTGATCAGCGAGATTTATGATACTCAAGGTCTCAAGGAAACTACACGTATTGCTGACAGTGTCAAAGAAATTGGTTTCCGCTATGCTACACAATCCGGTTCGACTCTGGCTGTCTCAGACATTACTGTGCCGCCCGAGAAAAAAGAATACATTGAAGAAGCTTTGATCGCTGTTGAAGAGATCCAAAAAGCTTACAACCGTGGTTTGTCCTCAGAATTAGAGCAAAACAACAATATTATTCAGGTATGGCAGGACACGACGAATAAAGTTGGTCAGGCTGTAAGAAAACATCTTGATCCAAGCGGCAACCTCTCTACCATGGCACTTTCCGGCGCCACCAAGGGTGGTTTCAGCCCGATTTCACAGATGGCTGGTATGCGCGGTCTGGTTGCTGACCCATCTGGTCGTATTATTCCGATGCCTATCCGTTCCAACTTCCGTGAAGGACTTTCTGCGTTGGAATACTTCATTTCCACCCATGGTACCCGAAAAGGTCTGGCAGATACGGCTCTGCGTACGGCAGAAGCTGGTTATCTGACCCGCCGTTTGGTGGACGTTGCCCAAGATATCATTATCAATAATGAAGATTGCGGCACCGAAGAAGGAATTTGGATCGACAGAGCCGATGATATTGCCGGTCAGCCTTTCGGAGATCGCCTTATTGGACGTCTTTTGGCTGCCCGCCTTGTTCACCCGAAAACCGGAGAAATTTTCGCAGAACGCAACGATTTGATCACGAAAGATTTGATCAATGAGATCATTGCCGCCGATATTGACAAGGTCTTTGTGCGTTCGCCACTGACCTGTGAACTTGTTCACGGCATTTGTGCCCGTTGTTATGGTACCGACCTTGGTCGGGGCGAAATGGTCAAACTTGGCTCGGCTGTTGGTATTGTTGCCGCCCAGTCCATTGGTGAACCGGGTACACAGCTGACCCTGCGAACCTTCCACACCGGTGGTGTTGCTGCCGGCAGTGATATTACCACTGGTTTGCCCAGAGTTGAAGAACTGTTTGAAGCCCGCCGTATGCCCAAAGACGAGGCAGTTGTCTCAGAAATTGCAGGTTATGCTTCGATTATGCAATCGGAGAAGAACCCCGATCAACGCACAGTGCGAATTGAAAACACTGTCATGATCTCTGATGAATATGAAATTCCAGCTGATTGGGAAATCAAGGTAAACGAAGAAGACCAAATCGGTAAGGGTGCTATCATTGCCAGTCACGATGAAACCACCATCACAGCCAGCAACGCCGGTCGTGTCCGCTTCGAAGGTCGCCGTGTGATCGTTTCTTACGAAGACAACCAGCACCAGGATTACGAAATCCCGACCACTGCCCGCCTCATCGTGAGCGAAAGACAGACTGTTGAAGCTGGTCAGCCCCTGACCGAAGGTTCCATGAACCCTCACACGATCCTCAAGATCAAGGGTCGCGAAGAGACTGAAATTTACCTCCTCAAGGAAATTCAGCAAGTCTACAGAACCCAGGGTCAAAACATTAACGACAAACATTTCGAAGTGATCATCCGCAAGATGCTCAACAAGGTTCAGATCATGCGGCCTGGCGACACAAAATATCTACCCCAGGACCTGGTTGACCGGCTCGAGATCCGTAAGGAAAACGAAGAACTGCTCGCCAAGGGTCTGCGCCCGGCACGTTACGCTGAAATTTTATTAGGCGTTTCCAAAGCCTCGTTGAGCACCGATTCCTTCCTTTCGGCATCCTCCTTCCAGCACACTATCAAGGTCCTGGCTGGAGCCGCAATCGAATCCAAGGTCGATCCACTCTATGGTTTGAAAGAAAACGTCATCATCGGAAAACTGATTCCCGCCGGAACCGGTTTTGAACCTGGCCGCTTCGATCAGGCTGCTGAGGAAGTTGTCCCTGGAAAACCGGATATCGAAGTCGAACAACTCCAAATCTTCCCTGAAGATGAAGTGGATCTGTTTGACGAGGACGAAGACGAACATCTTTATGATGAATCTGATTACGATAGCCTGGATGAATTGGAAGCTTCTCTTGAATCTGGTGAAGAAGAAGATCTTGAGACCATCACGTTGGATGATGAGGAGTTCTCTGACGACAGCGAAGAAGACTTTGAACTCGATCTTGAGGAAGAAGAAGATGACTTGTTCGGAGATGAGGACGAGGATTAATCTTCAAGAAAATGGAGAAATCAAACACCCGGAGAGCCAAAACTCCGGGTGTTTGTGCTATAGTTAAGGGTTGTTAGCGCCCAGATGAAAAAATGGAATAAGAGTTAAAGGTTATGACCCCTACCAACGTCAATAAAGTCAACATCAATGCTGAAATGCAGCAATCCTACCTGGATTACGCAATGAGCGTCATTGTCTCGCGGGCATTACCAGATGCACGAGATGGTCTGAAACCTGTTCAGCGTAGAATCCTGTATGCCATGTACGATATGGGCATCCGCGATACCACGCCCCACAAAAAGTCAGCCAGAATTGTTGGCGAGGTGCTTGGCAAGTACCACCCGCATGGTGATACCGCTGTTTATGACGCTATGGCACGTATGGCTCAGGATTTCTCAGAACGATATCTGCTGGTAGACGGTCAAGGCAACTTTGGCAGCATCGATGGTGACCCGCCGGCTGCCATGCGCTACACTGAAGCCAGGCTCTCACCAATCTCCATTGAGCTGCTCAGACAGCTCGACCTGGAAACAGTTGATTTTACAGACAATTTTGACGGGACGCTCAAAGAACCATCAGTTTTACCATCCGCCATTCCGAACATGTTGGTGAATGGCGCGTCTGGCATCGCCGTTGGTATGGCTACCAATATACCCCCCCATAATCTCAGTGAAGTAGTAGACGCCCTGGTGATGATGCTGGAGAATTGGGAGCGTATTGAGGACATCACCGTTGATGATTTGATGGTCCATATCAAGGGTCCTGATTTCCCAACTGGCGGTATGATCATTCAGGATGATGGTTCTGAATTGATATCGCAAATTTATGGCTCCGGTCATGGGACCGTTAAAATGAGAGCGCAGACCAGGCTGGAAGAGATGTCCCGCGGAAGAATGCGGATCATTGTGACCGAATTGCCCTACATGGTCAATAAATCGTCTCTGATTGAGCGGATCGCCACCATCATCCGGGAAGGCGGACTGGAAGGCATCACTGATTTGCGCGACGAGTCGGATCGACAGGGCATGCGCATTGTTTTCGATCTAACGAAAAATGCGGATGTGGAAACAATTCTGACGACGCTTTATAAACGCACTCAAATGCAAAGCACATTCGGTATCAACATCCTTGCCTTGGTTGATGGCAGTCCCCATCGTCTTTCTCTTAAACAAGCCCTGCGGGTCTTTGTGGAACACCGCATCGAAGTAATACGGCGCAGAAGTGAATTCTTGTTGCGCAAGAACGAAGAAAGATTGCATATTCTTAAGGCATTGCGTATTGCCATCCAACACATTGATGAGATCATTCGGCTCATCAAGAAATCACAATCTGTCGATGATGCCCGTCAAAGTCTGATGAGCAAATACGCGTTGGATGAGATCCAGGCAAATGCCATTCTGGAAATGCCATTGCGAAGGTTGGCTTCGCTGGAGCGCCAAAAGATTGAGGATGAGTATAAAGAGGTCAGCGAAACCATTGAAGAACTCAAAGCCTTGTTGAAATCACAGAAGAAAATGCGCCAGGTCGTGATCGGGGAACTGCGAGAAGTCAAAGAAAAGTACGGTGACAGCCGCAGAACACAGATCTATACGCTGGGTGAGGGCGAAAAAGCCTCCGATTTCCTCACTGTTACCGATGTCATGCCCCTGGAGCACTATTGGGTGGAAATCAGCGAAGATGGGCTGCTTTCTCGGACTGAGAACGATAAATGCAATCGACTTGGAGGAGAAAATGCTCCCTGGAGCTTGATCAGAACAAACTCTCACCAGACGATCTTCCTGGTGACGACAGAAGGAAACAGTGCGGCGATTGCTTCGCTTTCCATACCGGTTCAACGCGATAACAACAATGCAGTCCCCGCCCACAAAGTGGCGCCTTTGCATCCGAATGACATTTTACAGACAGTTTTCACGGTACCGATTGACACAGAGGATCTACCGGAACGCTATGTGATCACTGTGACTCGCCAGGGAATGATCAAACGCTCTGCGGTCAAAGATTTGCCTGGCGTTTCAGTCAGTGACTTCGTGCTATGCAAAGTCAACCCTGATGATGAACTCTTCCAGGTTTTGATTTCTGATGGCAATCAGGATGTTTTGATCGCCACAGCCAGCGGTATGTGCATCCGCTTCAGTGAAACTGAAGTAAGGTCAATGGGTCTGGTGGCGGCTGGCGTAAATGCGATCAAACTGAAAGAGGGCGATTCCATTGTTGGTGCATCTTTGCTGTCTGATAAAGACGAAGTTGCACTTCTCACGCGGTTAGGCTTGGCAAAACGCATCCCTGCCAGCGATTTCCCGGTCCAGGGACGTTACGGTCAGGGTGTGATCGGTTGGAAACTGGGCGAAAAAGATCAGATTGCGGCAATGTTGGTCGGTAAGCTGACAGATAAAGGCATCACCCATTTCAGTAAAACTGCCAGCAAGGTTTTCACAGTCACCAATGCTGTCAGCCGTAAACGAGCCGCAAACGGACAAAGCATGTATCCATTGAAAGCTGGCGACGAAGTAATTGGCTTTACTACCATGATGGATTATAGCGACTATTGGGGTGAAGAAAAGTAGAACCTTGCCTGGACAGGTCCTGCAAAACAGTGAGTATTGAAGTTGACTTTAGGTCTTCTTAATACGGATGATTCCAGCCACAGTGTGCAACAGCTGCAGACGCAGATTCATTCATTCTTTTATCTTAAGTTGGAATATTGCCTTCAAGATCCAAATCTTTGGCTATAGTGCGCATCGCAACAATTACATTTTCAACATGCTGCCACAGATCAATCCCGAATTCCTCAGCTGCCGCGGTTATCATGGCGCGGTCGGCTCCAGCCGCAAAGGAACGGTCTTTCCACTTATTTTTGACAGATTTTGGAGTCAGATCGTGTAGAGAGCGGGAAGGACGAACCAAGGCTACTGCGGTGATCAACCCGGTCACCTCGTCGCAGGCATACAAAGCCTTCGCGAGTAAGCTCGTACGCGGCACGCCGGTGTGGTCGGCATGACCAGCGATTGCTTCGATCACTTCCTCAGGCACTCCTTTTTCGCGTAACAAAGGGAGACCAAACAGAGGATGTTCTTCAATAGTCGGGTGAATTTCCCAATCGTAATCATGCAAAAGCCCAGTAACTGCCCAGGTTTCCTCATCCTGTTCCAGTTCTCTTGCATAAAATCGCATGGCGGCTTCAACGCTGAGCATATGCCTGATCAGGCTTTCACTTTTGACATGATCTCTTACTAATTGCAGGGCTTGTTCACGGTTCAACTTATTTTCCTCAGCGACTATGGAAAGATCGGCTCCATCTCACCCAATACAGGCAGCGGTTTCAGTACATACACATCCAGCCATGCCGCTACTGTAGCAAAGACCTCTCTCACATTCCAGAAAAGGTAACGCGACCGGATGTAACGTGATTGCTCCACCGGTACGCCGACCGCATCCAAATCCGAATTCTCACAGAGAAAGAGAGCACGGGGGAGGTGATAGGCTTGGGTTACAACAATCAATTCGTCCAACCCAAAAATGTGATGCGCACGGTAGCAGCTATCATAAGTGCGCCGACCGGCATAATCCAGTACCAGATCCTCGTCCGGTATACCTTGATCCAATGCATATGATTGCATTGCTCCCGGTTCGTTATAGGTTATGGCAGTGTTGTCACCTGAGAGGAGCAGTTTTTGAACCTTGCCGAGGCGGTAAAGCTCGATGGCGGCATCCAACCGATCCCTTAATGGAGCTGAGGGACCGCCGGATGAATTCAACCCTGCTCCCGGAACCAGGACAACAGCCATGGAAGGAACATTCTCCAGGGAGTATGTTGTATTTCTTGTAATAAAAAGCACTGTCAGGCGCAGCATCCCTATAAAAAAGAAGCCACCACAAAACAGGATGGTCAAGAAACGTAATAATCTTTTCATGTCTTAGCGGTTATCTTACCAGATCAGCAAGGCGTACATCGGTTGTTGTAAGAATGTCGCGCAGCGCCTGATAACTGGTGTCGTGCAGTGGTTCCAGTTGAGCCACTTCGTAATTCAACATCTGGCTCAACAAGCTCTTTCCGGGTTCTTCACGAGAAAAATTACGTAAAAATTCAGATATCCGGTTTTGCAGAGTCAATTCCATTTGTTTGGATACTGAAAGATTCAAATTAGGAATGATCGGTGGGGAGATCCACAAAATCGGAACATCAATAATGACGTCGGTAAGGTCACTGATCACTTCAGACGAGGTACGGGGATCAGCGGAGTGCGCATAGGTAACGGCGTAAGAGCAGATTCCTTTGACGTAAAGCGCGCGAATGCTGGCGCTGAAACTATAAGTGAGGACCGGGCGGGTGTACGAGATATTATTTTGAGATAGATAACCCAGCGGCAGCCAATAGCCCGACAATGAATCTTCCTCGGTCAGACAAGGACGTAAACCTGCTAATTGAGTCAGTGCCTGAGCTGGTGTTGCCTCGGATGTATTGGTTGCAGGATTGTAAAATGTCTGAAAATCTGCATCCTTGTGTCCCAGGAACTGAACACCAATGGCGGTGACCCCCAGGTGGTTGGTGACCAGCAAGGCACTGACCAGGTCTTTTTGCGAGGCAAGCAGATATTCTGGCGCAGTTAGCCAAGCCATGTCCACTTCGCCCCGCTGTAATGCCAATTCCAGGTCAACATAATTGGTGAAAATCATGTTCGTAAACGAAAGTGAGAGCCCTTCAGACAACTGCATCAGCACACTTTGAAGCGCTTCAGCTTGTCCTGCTACATTTTCTTGAATGATCAAGCCAATCACGATCGGGTTTTCCGGTGAACCAAGAGGAGCTGGAGTGGGGGTGTAGGTAGGCATTGGCGTAGGCGGAACCAGTTCAGGTATGGCTGTTTGCGGATTGAATTCAAGGGTGGGCTGCACTGTTAGAGAACCGCAAGCGCTCAGGATGATCAGCGAAATGGCGATTGCCAGGATAGAACGCATACCAGTTTTTGCCATGGGTTCATTTTACCTTATTTGGATCAGGCTAAGCTAGAGCGGCGAGTACTTCCGATGCTGTTTTAATGGTTAACCTGCTTCCTTTCCAAGCGATCTGCTATTTAGAAAAAATGAAAAGCATCTTACTAAAAGGCTCATAAAACAAAAAAAAATACGATAATTGTATAGCAAGAGTTTCTGCAGAACTGGGATAAGGCCTTCGGAGTCCGTTCGGTACAGATCGCTCCTGCTTATGTTAAAATGATGGAAACAATCTGGAGGGCGTTATGGAAATCATACTTGAGAGAGTCTATAAACCTGAAGAAACGAACTTTATCTTTGGTCAGTCCCATTTCATCAAAACGGTGGAAGACATCCACGAGATGCTGGTTACTTCCGTCCCTGGTATCCAATTTGGTTTGGCTTTTTGTGAAGCCTCAGGACCTTGCCTGGTTCGTTGGAGTGGCAACGACGAGGCTCTGATCGAACTCGCGACCGAAAATGCCATCAGAATCGGTGCCGGGCATAGCTTTTTCCTGTTCCTGGGAGAGGGTTTTTACCCTATAAATATTCTCAACAACCTGAAAAGTATCCCTGAAGTGGTTCACATTTTCTGCGCCACTGCCAACCCAACTGACGTTGTATTACTGGAAGCAGAACAGGGGAGAGCAGTTTTAGGAGTGATTGATGGTTTTTCACCCAAAGGCATCGAGACCGAAGAAGATATTGCCACCCGCAAGCGCTTCTTGAGAATGAT
>ENA-UOXR01002588-UOXR01002588.1-bioreactor-metagenome-genome-assembly--contig:-NODE-2588-length-16496-cov-5.718448_pt1 | contig 16496 bp, 18 predicted proteins | sample MGYA00238164_ERZ764825 | MGnify/ENA primary metagenome ERZ764825 (study PRJEB28920, sample SAMN05720171) | bioreactor metagenome | isolation source: Anaerobic biogas reactor | place: USA:Washington...
GAGTGTCCGGTTCTATGTCACCGACGAGAACGGGACCCTGATCCACAGCGAGACCGAGACCGGGGACGCGAACGTCACGATCTCCTACGAGATGGTGAACGTGCCGGGCGAGGTCTTTATCTTTGGATTTGAGGCGACTCACGGCACCTACGGCACCATCACGAAGGACCAGTTCATCCGGTTCTCCAACGACCGGCCGTTAGTGGACTTCGCGCCCTGGATCCCGCTCTGGGTCTACAACTGGGCGGCGATCGGGTTCATCGTCTGTATCGCTGCGATCTTCGGGTTCCAAACCCTCAAATTCGGGGTTGTTTTGGTGCCGGTCTTCGCGCTGCTGTTTACCTACATGGAATGGCTGGACACCCCGGTCCTGCTGACGCTCTGCGCGATGACGCTGGGGATACTGCTCTACATGAGGTACTCTGAAGGGGAGACGGGAACATGAGAGCCTGGGATATTACGCTGCTGCTTATCGTGGTCCAAGCCTGCATCGGTCTGGTCAACGGGATCGGGCTCTTCGATCAGATGTATTTCGCGACTCAAAACGATTCGACCACGGCCTACACGGTGGGGGACATCTCCGACCTCCACGATGTCGAGAGCGGGGGCGAGGTCTCGCAGATGAGCTACTTCGACCTCGCCGTGACGTTTTCAATGGCGGGCATCAACCTGCTGTTCAAAATTGTCGAGGCGATCGTGTTTATTTTCCCGACCCTTGTGGACCAGTTCAAGATCCCCTTGCCGCTCGCGGCGGTTCTACAGAGCATGATCTATCTCCAGATCGCCTGGGGCTATGCGCAGTGGAAGAGTAACAGATCTGGGAGGAGTACAGATTGAACGGAGGCTATATCGTGAAGTTAACTGCACGTGCAGGTCTGTTGATCGGGCTCCTCCTCCTATCGGGGATCGCCGCCCCCGCCGCGGCTGCATCCTGGATGAGTATCGGGGCCGGCGACCTGAGCCCCGAAGACCGGGCGAGCGCGGCGTACGGGGCCGTGGCGCTCCCGGACGGCGGATATGCCTGGATTGAGATGAGTGAGCCGTCCGAGGGATGGGTTGGTACTACTTGGACCCCTCCGCCCCAGTACTGGAGGGTCGTCCGGGCGTCTCCAGAGGGGGAGATCATCTGGAGGTCGGACGAGTACACCTGGCAGAGATCATCAATGTCCTACGATGGCGGCTCCCCGGTCTTTAAAAGCACGGAGGAGTGGTATTCTCCGAAAATAGCCGTTTTAAACGACGGGAACATCCTCGCCTACGACTCTGTCCAGCACGCTCTGATCATGCGGGTGGGGCCGGCGGCGACCTCCCCGGGCCGGTCCTGGGTCAGGGAGGTCGATATCGATACTGGAGCGACGATCTGGGAGAGCGAGATCTCTGGATGGGCGGTCACGGGCGTCGTAGAGCGGGCGGATGGGGGATTTTGGGCCGTTGCGGCGAGGGATACGACCTGGACGAAACGCAGCACCACCTGGCGGGCTTCCCCAGCTGAATGTACCTATATCCTGGATATAAATGATACTGGGGTCGTTCAGTCCTCTTGGAGGGTACATACCGAGGCGTCACGCTACTATAGTTCCTCGTATCCCTTCGCAATGACCGCCGTTGCCGAATCTGACGGCGAATATTGGATTTATGGTTGGAAGAGCCAACCACAACTTGGTGTGAGAGATCCTGCGTACCTCGCGCGCCTTCGCCCGCAACTCGACCGCGTGGATCCAATAGCCAAAACAGATGCACAGTATAATCCTGAAAGTTTAGACCCCAACGGGCTGGGCTGGATCCCCTACGAGGTCACTGGCTTCGGGGCCGGCTCGGTCGTTTCGGGGTACGGTTTTGGGAGGCCCGATTACCCCATGAGCCTATCTGCGGCCGGCGATGGGGGGGCGCTAATAACGTACCAACTCATATCTCCGGCGGGGTACTACCTCGCGAAGATCGATCCGAACGGGAGCAAGGTCTGGTCTCAAACCTACCTCTCCCCGATATCTGGGGCTCAGATGCCCGTCATCGAGGCCGTAGAAGCCGCCGATGGCTCGATCCTCGCGCTCATGCAGGACGGGGATCTGATCCGGCTCAGCCGGCTCGACGCGGCGACCGGGGAGATCATCCAGAGCGTCCTCATAGGCGACCCCTCCGGCACGACCGAGGGCAAGCGCCTCCTCGCCGCCCCGACCCCCGGCCACCCCTACGCCTGCGTCGTCACGGGCTCGACATCCGGCTTTGGGGCCGAGGGGGAGGAGGCGCTGGTCGTCTACATGGAGGACTTGGAGGACCAGATCTGGCTCGGCTCGGGCACCATCTCTCTCCCCTCAAATGTCGCGTACGCTGCCGAGGAGATTGAGGTGACCGCGGCTCTGGCCGGGGCCGCCCGGGGGAACGCGACGTATTGGATATCCGTAACGGACGATATCGGGACGCTCTATGAGACCTGGGATCTGACAGCAAACGAGACCTCTCACACCCTCGCCCCCGTCCCACCGGGCAACTACACACTCACTCTCCGGACGTATTGCGAGGATTACGGGATCTCGCAGGTCCTCGCCACGGCCCACCTCCAGCGCCTCGATGTGGGCTCCGTCGACTGGGATCGTCCCATCGCGTACCTCGGGGAGTTGCCTTACCTCGGGTACTCTTATATCCCCTATGATGATCGCTACTCCTACTGGGCCGAGGTGCGGGCTCCATCCGGCGAGGCCGTCCTCCTGCGCCGTCTCCCCACCCTCGGATCGATCCGGATGCCCCCCGAGAACCTGACAGAGTTCGGGGCGTATGTTGCGGAAATATTCCCGATCCGCCTGGCCGATAACCACCGGATCGCCGGAAACACCTCTACGATGCTCCTCTCCGACGAGACCTGGCTAACCGGGACGATCACCGATATCCACCTCGTCCCGGTCCCCGGGGCGCGGATCGAGGTCCGGCAGCCGAGCCACCCGTCCCCGGAGATCGCGGCCCGGGTCCTCTCCGGGATCGCGGATGCCGCCGGGGAGTATACGGTCTCCGGGCTCGTACCGAGGTACCCCGCCGAGGTCACGGTCTCCGCGACCGGCTACTACGACCACGTGGAAACTATCCAGATCAATGTCTCCGGAGCAATCCACTACCCGGCCCGCCTAACCCCGATCCCGCCGCCGCCGCTGCCTGAAATCGGGGGGACGGCCGTTTATCCGCCTCGGAACCACCCTGCCGTGGGGCTGGCAATCGTCCTGGAAAACAGTACGACCACGCTCATCGAGGTCTCGGATGCCGAGGGCCACTACCGCTTCCCGCCGCTCGCGCCGGATATCCAGTACTCGGTATATGCTCGCAACGCGACCGGGGCGACGGTCAGTCCGGTCCACACCTACGCCCTATCCCGCGGTCAGACGGTCGATCTCATGCTCCTGATCCGTGACGAGTCCTTGCTCCCGCGCGGCGTCTCGTTTTCGGCCGATCCTGTCTCCGGCGGGGCTCCGCTCCGAGTCTCATTCCAAGCGACCGGGGAGGACGTGGACTCCTGGCACTGGGACTTCGGGGACCGGAGCACTGGGGCCGGGCAGAGCGTTTCCCACGCCTACGGCCCGGGGCTCTGGACGGTCACCCTCACGGCCGAGAACTATTATGGGGTCAGGGAAGTCGTTAAAGAACGCCTCATCTCCGTTTCCGGCTCCGGGGGCGTCCCGGCCGTGGCCCCGACCCGGTTCGTGGTCCAGTCCTACACCGGGCAGCCGCTCGAGAACATCAATGTCACCGCGACTCCGCTCGAGAGCACCGGCCCCCTGTCGTGGCTCCTCGACCTCTTCGGGATCAGCGGTGATGCCGACATCAACGGCACCGTCCTGACCGGGACGACCGATTCCGGCGGCGGGATCGTCCTCCCCCTCATCCGGTCGGTCAAGTACCGGATCGATGTCGTGGATCTCACCCGGGGGATCGATACCTCGATCACCATCTACCCGCAGGAGGATGAGGTCCTCCTCTCCGTCTGGCCGCAGGAGACCCCCAGCCCCGCCGGGGACTTCCAACTCTATGCCGAGGAGGAGGCCGGTGACATGAGAGTGGGCGTCCGCTACGCCACGGTCGATCTCGCCCGGCTCACGTTCACGGTGACGACCGAGGCGGGGGAGGTGGTCGCGCGGAAGGTCTCCACGGCGCAGGAGGATGATCTCTCCCATGTCATCGACGGCGACCCCGGGGAGGTCTATCTCTACGGCTATGTGGGCGAGCTCAAGACGGGCGAGGTCGTACGGCAGGACCAGTACGTCCGGTTCGCGGCGGAGAGCCGCCCCTGGATCGACCTCGCGCCCTGGATCCCGCGAGGGGTCTACAACTGGGCGGCCATCTTCCTCCTCATGGGGTTCAGCTGGACTTTCGGTCGAGGCGAGATCCGGGGGGCGCTCCTCACGATCCCGATCCTCGCGGGGGTCTTGTGGCTCATAGGATGGCTCGAGGTCTCGTGGCTGCTGATTGGAGCAATCCTCACGCTTGGGATCTTGGTCTACATGCGTCTCTCCGAAGATGATTTGAGGTATTAAAGAGGTTAGAATTATGAACCGAACTGTATTAATCGGAATCGGCATCGGGGCGGCGATCTGCGCCGCCGGCATCGCTTACGGACCAACCATCCCCCTCGGCCCCGAGGCGGCTGCCCTCTTCGCAGGCGGCCTGGGGGCGCTCGCCCTCATGACGGTTGCTGGGAGGCACCACCCTGCCTCGGTCGGGCTCGGGGCGACGGCGCTCTTGGCCATCGGGGGCTACGCCCTCGCAGCCCGGGTCCTCGTCGGCCCCGCCGCCCTGGGGGCCTTGGCACTCATGGCCGGGGCCGCCATCCTCCTCGGGAGGACCCTCCTCCGGGGCTGGGCACCAGGACAGAGGCTTCCGGGGGGAGATTCGACCTAAATCTCCCTTTTCTGAGTAATCGGGCAAAACATAGGCATTATTTTTATACCCTCCCCACGACCCTATCAGCGTGTGGGAGGTGAGATTTAGTTGCAGCAGGCTACAGCAATCGTCGGAGTCCTGATCGGGTTCCTGATCTTGACGCAGATCGGGCTTTTCGTGTGCGACGCCATGATCGGTGCCGCGTCGATCGACAACGAGAGCCAGCTCCACGAGGCTCAGACTGAGGCCATCGATACCTTCGTCCAGTGCCTGTCGATCGTGAGGATCCTCCTGATCGTCGCCATCGTCGCCGTCGTGTTCCAGTACCTCCAGGGTGCGGGGTTGATCCCGGGCTTTGGCGGACAGCGCCAGTATTAACGGCAAAACACCTCCTCTATGGAGCCATGAAGGGGCGCGCGCCTCCTCCACAAAAGGCAGCGCCCCTCCACCATGTGGTTTGACGATCTCCATGCCGGGGTTTGCCCCCATCCCCGGCTATCCCTCATAAGTCCAGTGGTGTAGCGGCAATCATGCCGGAGTTTGGATCCGGCGACAGCGGTTCGAGTCCGCTCTGGACCAATCCTAAAATGCGCCGTAAAATGAGTCTAATAATGCCTATCTTGCTCGTGGTAGGCATCTTTTTCTTCCTGATACTCGGCATCACGATCCTCAGCAAGGCCCCGGCCCCCGATGTGAACCAGACCCCCGGCCTGGCCGCGAGCGCGAACGAGACCGAGGCGTTCCGGCAGCCGGTCCAACTTGGCTGGCAGGGCGCAGGGCTCGCGATCACCGCCTGCGGGGTCCTCGCGGTAGCAGGGATGCTCGTTCGGTCGCTTAGAGGCAGGAGGCGGCGATGGTAAGGCGAGTCCTATCTCTGCTCCTGGTCCTGCTCCTCGTCGCCCCGGCCGCGGCTCAGGTTACGGCAGATGTCGGGGAGACCTGGATCCGGTGGGAGTGGCCCACGACCTACGGCAACGATACCCTTGTTCTCGTGGACGGGGTCGAGCAGGGCACGGCTGCGGCGGGGATATATTATCAGACCGACCTCAACCCCAACGAGGAGCACCAGCTTACCCTGGTCAACGCCACGTCCGGGGCTCCGGCCGACAGCCTCCGGGTCAAGACCCTGACCCCGCTCTCCACGATCCTCTTCTTCCTCGGGATAGAACTGATCCTTGCCCTCCTCTGCGTCCTCCTCCAGGACCCCGCCCGGACGATCCTGACCGGGGCGCTGGGGAGCGCGATCGGCTTTTACCTCTTCGGCCTGACGCTTGGCCACGGGGGCCTCTGGCTCGTAGTCTTGGCCCTCACCGGGTTCCAGGCCCTTTTCGTGGGCCTTGCTCTGTATTCCATGCTGGAGGATGCCTTGAGATGGTGGTGACCGAGGCACTCGTCACGCACCCACACATCATCGATGTGGCGGGGGATCTTATCACGAGAGGTATCCTAAGACCCTCCCAAAATACCTAGCCTTAAATCGCTTCTAAATTGATCCTTTGAAAAGAGAGGGTTTTGAGGGATTTAACCGGAAAATAAGGTCATTTCTTCTTCTTTGTCGCCTTCCCCCTCTTCCCCCTCTTCTTCCGCATCTCACCTGCATGTGCAGGTTTCTTCGCGAGGGTCTTCGCGGGGGTGCGGGACCCCCCGGTGATCCCGACCGAGGGGGGGCCGAACGAGGGGATCACCGGCGGGCGGGCGGGAGCCCGGGCCGCGAACCCGAACGAGGGGGCTGGGCCGCCGGCGCGGGGGGCGGCGCCGAGGTTCAGGACCGAGGTGCCGAAGATCATAGAGCTCATCTCCTCGATGCCCGGGGCCGGGCCGAGTTCCCAGTGGGCCCGTTCCTGCGCCTCGCGGAGCCGGCGGCGGCGCTCAGCTTCGTCCTCGTCGCTCTTCAGGGCCCGGGCCCGGGGGCGGGGCTTGGCCTTTGGCGCGGTTGGGAGCCTGGGGCGAGCATACCTGGGCTTCTGTTTCTGCTTCTGCTTCTGCCGCTGCCGGAGGCGGGGGGACTGCATCATACCCTGTAGGAGGTCAGAGGCGAGGAGGACGGCCTGGCGCTGCCCCTGCTCCTGGGCCTGCACAGAGATGACCCCCTGCCTGCCGAGGAGGTCCAGGCCAGATCGCGAGAGTATGGAGGATCCCAGACCGAGGTCGAGGATCGAGGTATTCCGCGGCCCTATGACAGAGAGCGAGTCTGTGACCGGGGAGACCACCTGGGCCGGGGAGAGGGCCGTGACCGCGACCTCTCCGAGCGCGCTATCCCCCCAGCCTCCAAGCAGCAGCGGTGACGCCTGCCCCGACGAGAGATCTGTCGGGACCGTCCGGGTGGTTGGCCGGATCCGGGGAGTCCTTCCAGAGGAGGAGGCCGGTGACTTACGGGATGGGAACCGCTGCCGCGGCACCTGCCGGGACCGGCCCATCGGGGCGCCAGCGTAAAACGCTTCAGGAGCTCCCCCGCCCCACTTCGCCCGGTATTCGGGCGGGACACGATCGAGGAGGGGGTCCCCACGGGTGCCGAACTTATACGCCTCCGCAACGTCTTCGGCGGCGAGGTACTCTTCGGGGATCGGCTTGCGCCAAGCAGCAGGCTCGATCTCGAACCGCCGGAGGTAATTGTCGAGCTCGCCTTTGGGAACCCGCCTCCCCGGGGAAACCTCAACCATCTCGACTCTGCTCTTCGGGTACCGGGATGACCCCCGCACTGTCGTGACCGGGGAGGACATCTCCCGCATACGTAGCCCCTCCATGATCTGCCAGTTCTCCGGATACCACCCCCCTTTCATGGTGGGGGCCGGGTCACCGGGGAGGGATACTCCTCCTCGTCCTCCGAATTTGTATGCCTGGGCAATGTCCTCTCTTGCCAGATACTCTTCTGGGATCGGCCGCCTCCATGCTGGGGTCTCGACCTCGAACCGCCGGAGGTAATTGTCGAGCTCGCCTTTGGGAACCCGCCTCCCCGGGGAAACCTCAACCATCTCGACTCTGCTCTTCGGGTACCGGGAACTGTGGACCACCTTGGCGGACGACGAGGGAGAGAGAGCTCGCAGCCGCAGACCCTCCATGATCTGCCAGTTCTCGGGGTACCATCCCCCCATCACATCGGCCGGAGGAGCCGACCGGCCCCGGAACGATGATACCATCCTCTGAGGTGCGGCGGCGGCTCTCCGGACGAGAGCGGGGGCGCGGGAGACCGCTGCGGCACCGGCCCCCATAGGAAGGGCTTCCGTCGCGGTTATCCGCCCCAGTTCCCGCGCCTGCTGCAGGGGGGGGCGGATATAGCCGTTCTCATCGATGATGCTCCGATATCCTACGTCAGCACCATATGCCACGCCCACCCCCTTCCAGAGGAGATCGGTTCCGCGGGCGACCAACGGTTTGGCGGGGGCGAGGATCCGACTCAGACCCGTAGCCCGCGCCACTGGTGCCAGGGACCGGGATGCGGCCCCTGCACCCTTACTGACCGCGCCAATGCCCCCGCCCAGAGCAACTCCTACCCCGGTCCAGGCCAGCGTGGTCGCGGGTTGGTAGACTAGCCCCTCAACAAAGCCCTCGGTCAACGCCCGCTGATACTCCCCCGAGGTCGGCATCTCTTCGGCCGTCCTCCCCATGAGCTGGCGCGCGATCCTCCCCCCTACCTCCTGCGCTTGGGTCCCGGGGCTCATCCAGGTTGAGAAGGTTTTGAGTTGCCCGGCCGCCTGGGGGGCCCCTTTGAGTTGGGGGACGTACCGGAGGGCGGTGCTGGATATGTTCCGATCCTGCTCGGAGAGCCATTCCCCGACCCCCCGCGCTGCCGCAGGGATCCCGAAGAGTTCCCGCTGGGCCGATGTCTCGTATGCCTGCCCGGTTCGTTCAACCTTATTTCCGGCACTCTGGAGGCGCTGATATGCGGCCATATCCTGAGCGTTTCGTGCGACAAAGGTATCCCCCTCAAAGTTGCCCGCGTACTGCTTTCTCAGTTGCTCATAATCCGCATACGCGGCAGTGTGGGCCTTATACCGGGCATCGGTATCCCCCGGAAGGACCACGCCATGCCGGGCGACGTCCCGGACGAGATTGGCCCCGGCCCCCGCCACGGCCCATGCAGGGGCATTGAATGGGATTCGTTTCACCTCCTGGATGTCCTGGGGACTGATTCGGACCGACCGCGCCACGGTGCCCGCATCCCTCCGGATGCCCTGAGCGACCGGAGCGTGGGCCCGGGCGATCTGCTGTGCGGCCGCCTGGACTGCCCGGGGAGCAGACTGGATGGCTGCCGGGGCCGATCGGACAGCACGGGAGGCGTCCCTCTGGATGCCCTGGACGATCGGGGCATGGGCAGCGGAAATCTGCCGGGCTGCCTGCTGAGCCGCGGCGGGGGCGTTTTGGATTACCCCCGGGGCGGCCTGAATTGCCCGGGAGACGTCCCGCTGGACCCCCTGGACGATGGGGGCGTGGGCCCGAACGATCTGCTGGGCCGCCTGCTGTGCTCCCCGGACCCCGCCCTGGATGGTTCGCGCCGCTCCCCCGATGAAATCGACCGAGGTGGTGGTTCTCGCGGTGTAAGGGGCCTGGGTTGACCCCTGCCGTGACGTAGATCGCGTCTGCTGCTGGAACGGCCGAGTAACCGCCTGTTGAGCTGCTGAGAGGGCGGTTACGGTCTGCTGCTGCAGGGTTGCCCCGTAGTTTTGGGCCGCTCGAAGGGCGGCTGTTGCCGTACTCTGCGCGCCCCGGAGCCAACTGGAGAAGGCGGCGTTGATGCCCATGTTAGCGACCCCCGATCCTTACTCGATATCGTTCCAGCTTCGCTTTCTCCCGGGGGACTGCGGGGGCGTGGATCGCCTGCCATACTGCTCGCTTTGAGATCTCGAAGGCCCCGGCGATCTGGGACTGAGAGTAGCCGAGCTTTGTAAGATACAGGTATTGCCCCCGCCGGGTGTCAAACCGCTGTTCTGCCGCTTTAAGGTCTTTTTTAAGGATATGCTTCATTCCCGACTGTCCTCCGCGACGGGCACCTATTGTTGATCCCGTTGCCGATGGATAGTCAGAGTATTAAGGGATAAGACTAACCTATGGTTAGTCATGCGAAAAATCTGCATGTGCAGGTTTGTTAGTATTACTTGTCGCGTCGTGCAGGATGACAGGGGGCTACCCATCCGGCACCCATCTCCATGCTCGGATCTCCTCCGAGGCGGCTCCATCGTACTACCATACCTGTCATCTTAGGATAAGACGACAACGTAGACATTGTTTATTTGGTCTCTCCTCGACCATTCTCCATGCCTCCAGAACCTATCCTGAAGCAACAGACAAGGATCCTCTATCCTAGCGAGTATCGGGCAATCCGTTCACATCTATCGTTCAGAGACCAACTTCGCCTCGACGGCTTGCTCTTTTCCGGTATGAGGGGGGTTGAGTTTGACCGGTTCTTAGAGCACCCCGACTGGTATAAGGCATCCCGCCATGCTATTGACCTTCCGAAGGGATCCATGCTCAAGAAGCGAGCCAAACAGGCGGAACGGACAGTGCTCCTCTCAAATGCCGGGGTTCAGGCCGTGGAGACTCTGTTATCATACAAGCGGCAGAACCCCGACGATCTCCGACCTATCAGCCGGCAGGCGTGGGCCGAGAGCCTGCTTCGGGCGGCGGGGAAGGCCAAGGATGAGGGGCAGATCGCGAGCCTTGAAGGGGTAGCTCCGAAGATGAGCCGAAAAACATGGGCCTCTTGGCTGATAGCGACTCATTCCCACAGGGAAGGTTCGATCAGCTTATCCCTTGGTCACGATATCCGGACGATGCTCCGGCACTACGCGGGGCTCGGGTGGCCTCCGCAGGCGATACAGGAGATCCGGCAGTACACGGCCGGGTGGGGAGGAGAGTGAGGTACAGTATTTAATTATGCCCGCGCGCCCCCGGATTGATGTGGGATCTAACAGTTGACAGTGCCTTATGGAAAATATCGCCATAGTGTGATGCTCCATAGGTTATGTATATATATTCTCACCTCGAATCTAAAATCGTCCCAGGAGGGATCAACACGAGCGATAAGGACAACACAACGCTCCCAGCAATCGTCATCTGCAGACCACTGCTCGACGCCCACGACGTGGCCGCAGTCGCGGCGCTCCCCTACGAGCGGGTTCTGGCCGAAATTCGATCAGGGCGCCTGCGGGCCGGGCGGGTCGGCTGCCAATACAGAATCGATCCTGCCGAGTTGGACCGTTATTTGACTGAACGGGGCCTCCCCGGCGTAGTACAGATTTTAGAACAGATTTGATAGATCAGGAGCATTAAATGAGTATGATTGGAAAAGGGCCTGCCCCCGCCCCGGGGCAGGACGACAACAACACCAGGCCCCCTCAGGATCTGGTAACTATATCTGGTACCGCAATTGTATTAAATGTTCCTTCGGCCGCGCCGGTCCACGTCGACGCCCGGATTCGGGATCGGTACGTCCGCTACACGAGCGACCCGCGACCCGGCCCGGGCGCCGGGCTCTGGAGGACTGGCGGCGACGGGGTGCGCGAGTGGGTCAGCCCATTTGCCCTCCAGAGAATATCGGTGGGTCGCCACGGGATCGAGGCCGAACTCGTCCACCCCCAGAACGGGAGCGTCTGGTCGTTCGAGGGGCCACTCGACAACGTCGCAACCCTCCTCAGGCGAGCCGGGCAGCGGTACGGTTGCCAGGCGGAGCGACAGGTGGTTTACTGGGCACTCTACGAATTTACCGAGGGTGCCCGGCGGCAGGCGGCGGCGCGGGGGTGCTCCCTGTGACCCCGGAGGTAACAGGGGGATACACCCCCCTCCCCGAATCCTCGGCGCGGGGCTGCACCCACTGCGGGGCCCCGGCACGGTTTATCAGAGCCCCTACGACGCTGGAGGAGGCCACGAGTGATCGTGAGCGTCTCTGCGCACGATGTTACAATGAGCGGGTACATCCAGCGACCGAAACCTCGCTCCTGGACGACCCCGCGGTCTGGAACCCCCCGGAGGGCGACGACCAGACCGCCGAACCCGAACCCATCCCGGCGACCTACATTACCTCACCGGAACCGGACCTCCCGGACCTACCAGATCCCGACGCGGTGCCCGGGCTAGATGAGGCCGGAGTCCGAACCTGGATCGATCGCCTCTGCGCGGCCGAGTGTGTTAGGAGCCCTGGGACCCGGTACGCAGTAGGGCTACCCCCGGCGGCGCTCCGAGCCGAACTCAGGACCGACCTCGGGGACCAGCGGGTCCGGCAGGCGTATGACCAGCATTGCGCCGCCCGACGGCAGGCGTGGGAGCGGGAGTGTGCTCTGCCCCGGTATGAGGAGGGACACCGCCGCCCGGCGCTGGAGGCGGAGGCGCGACGGTTGGCGGCCGAGGGGTATGACGCTATAGGCGTCTACCACGGGCTGCTAACGTTTAACCAGGACCGATGCCTGCCGCCGCTCTACGAGGTCCCGCTAGGACCGGATGGGGATGTTGAGGAGCTCCGAGATCTCGCAGAGGAAACCTACCAGAGCCTTCCACTGTCGGCCCTACGGGTTCGAGGATTGCCAGAGACCCTTGATTACCCATCGGGCCCATTGGGGTTTGTGAGGAACGATCGCCGGGCAAAAAAGATGACCTTGTGGACCACCGTAAAGGATAAGGACTCAGGTGCGATGCGGTCGTACCAGGACGGCATAGTGCTAAACGTCGCGATCGAGGAACTCATCGTTCGCGTCTCCCCCCGAGGAGCGGTAACTCAGTACGAGATCCTATTTGTAGGATTGCCGCGGATCAGGCTGAAAGTGGTCGGAACCCTGAACGAAATTTTAGGTCGGTTACAGGAGGAGGGGCTGGTCATCAACGACCTGCTTCTAAAGCGGGTACTACCAGGACTAATTCAGACCGCCCGAGAGCAGCTCCTGTGTGCCCAGTCCGACGAGGAGTACCTGCCGGGCTTCTATCCTGCTCGGTACCGAGACCCCGCCACAATGGGGATTGCCCTAGAGGACGGGATCAGGGCCGTTGACAGCCGCCTCCCGCCGTTGAGCAGATCAGAACTGAGACGCGCCCTGGAATTTCTGGACGAGATCGTTACCAGGTGGTTTAGCTACTCGGACGAGGCGAGAGCCCGGATCGCAACAATCCTAAAATGGACCGTAGTTGCCCCGTTTGGGTATATCCGGAAGCACCTCCGAATCCCTACGGACTACGTCGTGCTCCACGGGTCCTCCCAGACAGGGAAAAGCGTTGCCGGACAGCTTGCCCTGAGCGTTTGGGCTCGGAACGATAGCCAGCAACGGAAACCATTTGGCGGGTTTAACACCGAGGCCCGTATAGGAGAGGCTCTGGCTGAATCGACCTACCCCGTTGTCGTCGATGAGATGGATCTCTCAAACGATCGGCTCCATGAGATTCTAAAAAATTCCTGGGAATCGTTGGTCAGCAGGGAGCCACTCACTGCATCTAGGCAGCGGCAACCGAGGGATGCCCTCGCAGGAGCCCTCCTCACAACGAACCTAGGAGCCCCGGTACCGGACGGCCTACGGAATCGGTGTGCCGTCATGATGTACTCCCTGAAGGACCGAGATTGGACCCTTAAGAATCAGGCGTCGTTCCAACATGACGTGCTCCCTCAACTGAGGCAGTTGGAGCAACTCGGATCCTACTGTTGGGCCGTCGTTCAGCGAAACCCGGGTATCCTATCGGAGCGGTCGTGGGATCGGCTAGGTCAGGAGATGATGACTCACGCATACCAGTACGCTGGCCTTGCGGTACCTCAATGGGTCTACGACTCCTACGACGGTCGGGCGGATACTACGGTCGAGGCACAGGTCGCAGTAGCCCTGGCGTTCAGAGATCTGGTGAACAGAGTATTCAGCAGCGAGTTTCAGAAATTCAGGTCTCAGTTCTGCGCCGAGCGGAATTGGGACACGATCATTTGGGATCTCCCGAAGAAGCTCGACCTGCTGCTCGCGGCGAACGCTATAGGTCCGGTCCATGCTGTGAGGAGGCGGGGCGCCCCAACCACTGATGGGCGATGTGCGGTACCGTGCTCTGATGATATCGAGGAGATCCGGATTGACAAGGGGATATTCCTGGTTAAGGAGTTCGAGGAGAGCCCCGAAGTGGTTAACAATATTCACAAGGATTTAGAGAATCTTGCCCGAGTGCTCGGGGTGGACAAACCAGAGTATGTCAACGTGCAGGTAGGGGGGAAACGAACCAAACGGATCGCCATAACGGTTCCAAAGGGGGTGCTCCTCGCTCAAATCGAGGCCGCCTCTGGGGACTGTCTCCCTGAGCCAAACTAATCTCTATCGCCAATCCTTTTTTGAGTGAGAGTAATTGAGAGTAAATGAGCACAAATGAGAATGAACAAAGCTCTCATTTTCAAAGCCTTCCGCGATGAGATTTTTAGAAGAGGACCTATTATTATTATTATTTAAATAAATGAGAGTACTGAGAGTACAGTAGGTATATACTATACCTCCTCGTCAGAGTGATCACGATCATCGATCACAGTATAGCACATACCCCCGGGAAAAAGCTCTCATTTATTTTACCCCCCGAACCCCCTCTAGTATGGTGGGCTTTCACCAATCGAGGGAATTTAAGTGGCTCTTACCGAAGCTCTCATTTAGTGATCATTCACACTCTCATTTGATCCGGGCCGGTTCACCCCCTCTCAAAAACCGCCCCTCTCTTACACCTCTGCCTGCCCCCCCTCCTCTCCCGCCTACCAACTCAGTTACCTCCGATCAGCAAACGCACCTCTAAAACCACCTCTCCCCTGCCCCTCTGACGGGCGATCACTCTCGCCCCCTACTCTTCTGTCATCGAGTCCGAGATCATCCACCTGCGCCCCAATGTGAAGACGTTTTTTCCCGAATCCCGATCGCGAAGACCAAGGTGAGGGCGGGTGACCGGGCCGCCCCCCCTCTCCTCGCCCCGGCCCTGCCCCCCCTCACCACGAGCACCCACCAACCTGCACATGCAACTCAGTTCACAATACCGCACTATGGTTCCATAGCTAGACTATATATTGATCTATAGTGACACTATACTTAGGTAGGGGTACCTCCCCTATTATCCCCAGGAGTATAGATGCTAGCCTGTAACTATTGCGGGAAAAAATGGAAGAACATGCAATCCCTCCGGATGCATCTGCGATGGTGCCCCGAAAGGAAAAAGGCGCGGAATAAATGGGTCCGTTTCCCGATCAGCGACGGCGCTCGCTCCGCCACGCTCTGCGTCATATCTCGCTCTCCCAAGACAATCAAGGCTCTCACCGAGCAGCATCGTCTCCTCGTCGGTGGGTCGATCACTCCATCCTTCTTCCTCGGCTTGGCCGAGGGCTACCGGCTGCAGGGACTCATAGAGGTTAAGCTGGAGGGATCCTAAAGATACCGCGCCTGTACGTCGCGCGGCGTCTTATGCGTGTTGGGATTCCGGGTAACTCAATAATTTGGAGGTTAAAATGATTCAGCAGGATTTTACAGTCCAGCCCCCCCGAGGGAACGGATACCGAATCGTCGTTCAGATCAAGGATGAGCCGATCGTCGCTAGTCGGGGTGAGCGATCCCTGCCCTTAGATGCGGATTGGGTTCAGCGAGAGGCCGCCGCCTTCCTTTCCCGGAACAAGGACTACTCGGGGCTCGTATCGTATTTCTCGGGATTCCTCAAAGGGTTAAATGCGATCGGGGTCCTCGATGTCGTCGATGTCGTCGAGATCCCCCGGGAGGAGATCCCAGCCGCTGCGCCGGCGCCAGATGGCTCGCAACCCCTTTGGGCCGCCTGGGGGAGGATCTGATCTATGGCCCCCGAGTACTGCTCGACCAAAGAGGCCGCCTGGCGCTTGGATCTCCCCGTCGCGCGGATAAGATATCTTGTTCGGGCCGGGGTCCTTCGCGGAGGGCGGCCGGGGGGGTCAGGCAACTATCGTATCCAGATCCAGTCGATCAATGAGTACCAGCAGCGGGGGCGGGCGAGATGAGGCTCCCGGACGCCCTACTCATCCGTGATACTTGGCTCGGCGGGAACATGCGGCAGCGGGAGTACGACGGCCGGCTCTACACTGGGGCCTCCGTTTGGGTCGATGAGGACTCCGCGCGGGTAGCGGCGGCCGCGATCCGATCAGTTGGGGGGCTCGCTCGCGTAACCCGGGAGCCCCTTCCAGCTCGCGCTCGCCCATGGGTCCAGATCTATTCGCGGCGCCCCGCTCGGCCGCAAAAGACGAATATCTACTCCCCGCGCCCGGATCGCTGGATGTGGGTCGTGTGGTCGTCCTCGGAAAAACCTGCATGTGCAGGTCGGACCCATGAGGAGGCCGCGCCGTGACGATCAGCGCGATCCCGTATGCAGTACTGACGCTCATAATCGTCGGGCTTGCCATCGTGGCCTTGGGGCCCGTCATCGATGAACTGTTGGGGTACGATGCCGATACGCAGGCGCGGGGCGACCTCCCCTACAGCCAGCAGCGGAGCGAAACGATGTCGTTCCTGCTGATGTGCTGGGGGGCCCTCTCCGTCAGCACCGTCTTCTGCGTCGTGATCTTCTTGTTGATGAACGGGGCGCAGCGGGGGAGCGGGGGGATCTGATGGCTCGCCACGACCCGGGCCTCACGCAGGCGCTGCTCCTCTCGACCTGCGGGATCCTGATGGTGATCGTCTCCCTGATCGGGCTCG
>ENA-UOXR01002601-UOXR01002601.1-bioreactor-metagenome-genome-assembly--contig:-NODE-2601-length-16443-cov-4.453320_pt1 | contig 16443 bp, 10 predicted proteins | sample MGYA00238164_ERZ764825 | MGnify/ENA primary metagenome ERZ764825 (study PRJEB28920, sample SAMN05720171) | bioreactor metagenome | isolation source: Anaerobic biogas reactor | place: USA:Washington...
TGGTCGGACGGGAGGAGGAACGCGTTCTGGGTGACCGCCTTGATAGCCAAGTCCGCAACCAGGGCCAACATCATGCGTTGGCCAGCGCTCAGATTGCCAAACGGCTGGGCGTTCCCCGCAATCGAAAGAACGATCTGGTCACCGTCGGCATCGAACCACACGTCGCCGCCGTCGGGGACGCATTTGATCACCGCTCGGCGAACCACTTCGAACCCGGGTCGCCAGCGTCCTTCCCGGTTTCCGCGTTCGGTGGTTTCCCGTCGGAACCACTCCTGCAACTCGGCGAAACGAATGCGCTCGTTGAAGCAGTCGTAGAACGCCGCCCATCGCCGTGCGGGGCCGTTGCCTTTGGGCCTGGGTACCCGCTGATTAGAGGGTAACCACGCCCGTCCCGCGCCGTAGTAAGCCAGTACAGGACACGGCACACTCACTCCCGCGCCGTCCTTCCTGTAAACTTCCTCGACGAGCTGAAGCGCCTCTTTGGCGTCCGTATTGCTTGTCTTCTTGCCGGATGCTCGAATCTGGCGCGTCCAGGATACATGCTCATGATCACCGATTCTGCCCGTGGCCTTGACGACGACCGGGCGTTGCTCCTCGAATTGGACTCGGTCTCCCTTGAGCTTGGGCTCGAGTCGGATCTCGGCGGGAAGAATGGCTCTGCCGCTGTTGGCAAGTGTGGAATCGGGCGGCTTGACCAGCCAGATACCCGACGCCACCGCCAAAGCATCCAGGAAGGTCGTTTTGCCAGATCCGTTCTCGCCCACGAGCAAGGTGAACTGGGGGTGCAGGGTAAGGCCCTGTCGCTCGAATCGCTTGAAGTTCTGGAGCTCCAGTTGATCAATTCGCATAGCGGCCTCCCAGGCTTGCCTGGCCAGACACTGGTTCACGCAGCCATCAGGCGTGTCCAGTAGATGCGCTTGGGGGCAAGACGGAAGTCCAATTCAGCCCCTGGGCGGCCGAAGCCTGGTATGGCCATTGTACCTGTGGGCACACCCCACAGCCACCCTGCCCGAAGGTCTCACCGGCATGCACCGGCGTGGCCTCCCAGGTCGGCTGTGTCCGGAACACCTCTTCGCTTGCTTGCCCACCTCTGAGGAGCTGCCATAATGCACAGCGCGGCGAGTATGTGAAGGCGATGCACCAAGCCCCGGGGCAGAGTGCCCACAATAGCCACTGCGGATTGGCTTGAATGGTGCTCCGCCAACAGACACAGCTCGCCCGGCCAGGCCGTGGTAGCCAATCATAACACAGGGAGCAGGCCATGCGGGATTATCTCTGCCAAACGATCGTCGTCGCGGCCGTGGGGCTTACGTCGTGCGGGGTACTGCGGGCGGATTCGAGCATGGTCAACGTGCGGGATCTCGGCGCCCGCGGTGACGGCCGATCGGACGATACGGCCCAGTTTCTCCAGGCGATCGGGCGAGCCAAGGCCCGGCAGGCAGGGGTTTTTGTGCCGCGTGGCCGCTACCTGCTCTCGAAGACCGTGCCGCTGGAGGGGATCGCGTTGACCGGCCTGGCCGTGGGCGCCTGGCCCGCCGACGTCGACACCTTGCCCAGTATCATCCCAACGCACACGGACGGCCCAGCCTTTCAGCTTCTCGCGGGCGGCGCGATCTCGGGCATCGATATCACCTACCAGTGGCCCAGCGAACCCGAGGAAGGACCGGCCGCCGTCGTGATCAGCGGCATCGGCACCTGCATCCGCAACGTGCGCATCCGTTACGCATGGGACGGCATCATCGCCGACGGCGAGCAGAACGTCGGGCGAGCCAACATCGAAAACGTGTTCCTGGTCTCGATCCGCAACGTCGGCGTGCGGATGACCGGCACTCTGGACGTACCGCGGCTGGCGAACGTGGAGGTGTGGAACGCGGGGCCCGTGCCGCGCGGGCTTGCGCAGGGCATCGGGTTCCACCTCGGCCACAACGACCTCATCCGCCTGACGGACTGCTTCGTGTTCGGGATGCACCATGGGTTCCTGCTGGAGGAGCGGATCGCGGGCTGCAAGGTCACCGGGCCGACGTGGGGCGTGATGAACGGTTGCGCCACGGATTTCTGCGTGGTGGGGATCGAGATCCAGGGCGGCCACACCTTGTCCGTCAGCGGGGGGACTTTCTGGAGCCACGAGGAGAGTCTGATCGTTGAAGGGACCGGCGGACGCATCCGACTGGCCGGGTGCGAGCTGAAGTCCAACGGGGCACCAGCCGTGGTGGTGCGCGGCGGCGACCATACGGTGCTCAGCGGCTGCACCCTGTTGCGAACCATGGAGGGCCTTGCCATCCCCGCCGTGGTGGCGGAGGCGGGCCGACTGGTGATCGGGGCCGGCTACATCGCCTCCCGCGGCGAGCCGGCGGTGATTATCGCGGAGGGCGTTCGCTCCGCGGCGATTCACGGCAACATCATCGCCACCGATGCCCTTCCCGCCGTGCGCGTCTCCGGGCAGGTAAACGAACAAGTCGCCTTGGCCGGGAACGTGATCGAGACGCCGACCGCTCCGCCGACCACACAGCCTTGAACGCAACGCGTTACCCCGTATCGAATCGTTTGGGCGCAACTCGCTGGCCGCAGGGCGGCAGGGAAGTAACCCAACGGCGGATCGTGGCCGGTTGTGGCCGGCGCGAATAACCGGCTATAATCCCGGGCGATGAGAACGCGTCAACTGCCCAATGTGGTCGTCCTTGGCCCACATGCCGCCGTGGTGAGTGTCTCGCACGCGCCCGGTGCTCGCGGACCGGCCGTACGACGAGCCGTGCTTTCTCGCGTCTCACTTCCCACGTCTCACTCTTCCCAAACCGACGCTTCACGAGGCGGCCGGGGCCTGTGCCTGTGTACCAGCGGGGCCGGCCTCGGCGGTGGCCTACCCCGTGGCTGAGTACCCCGCGTTCCCAGAATCGAATCCACAACCAGTACCGTTCCCGCATCGCGGATTTCCCGTTGGAGACGACAACATGTCCACAAGTTTCGAGATTGGCGAGCATTTGCCCGCCCTCGTCGACAAGATGGTTGAAAGCTACTACAGCGACGAACGCACGCGGCACATCGACCGCACCTTCCTGCCCAGTCGGGCGGAAGTCGTCGAGATCATCCAACTGATGCTGGAACTCGCCTACCCGGGTCACTACGGCCGGCAGAACCTCACGCGGCACAACGTGCAGTACCATGTCGGCGAGCTGCTACCCAAATTAGGCCAGAAGCTCTTCCGGCAAATCGACCAGGCTTTGTGCTATCAGGAAGAACTAAACGGTCGAGCCACCTCCGGCCGCCGGCCATGCGACGGCAAGGCCCGGCAGCTCACCCTCGACTTCCTGGAGCGCATGCCTCGCATCCGAGACTTGCTGGCCGGCGACGTGCAGGCCGCCTACGACGGCGACCCCGCCGCGGTCAATACCGACGAGGTCATCCTCGCCTACCCCGGCGTGCTGGCGGTCTCCGTGTACCGCTTCGCCCACGAACTCCACGAGATGGGCGTACCGCTCATCCCCCGCATGATGACCGAATGGGCCCATACCGTGACCGGTACGGACATCCACCCGGGCGCGCGCATCGGCCGCAACTTCTTCATCGACCATTCAACCGGCGTGGTCATCGGCGAGACCACAGAGATTGGCGATCACGTCAAGCTCTACCAGGGCGTGACCCTCGGTGCCCTGTCCTTCCCCAAAGACGAACGTGGACGGCTGATCCGCGGCCGCAAGCGTCACCCCACCGTCCATGACCGCGTGACCATTTACGCCAACGCCATCGTGCTCGGCGGCGAGACGGAACTGGGCGAAGGGACGGTGGTCGGCGGCTCGGTGTTCCTCACCAAAACCGTGCCTCCGCACGCCACAGTGACCATGAAGGCCCCGGAACTTAAAGTGCGTCAGAATCTGAGCGACCAGCACGAGGCCGAATCAGATGAACATCAGGGAGAGCTGTAGGAACGGCAGATCCGAATCACTGAGCACGGCATTCCGCGTGTTGCCGGGTCATAGGGCAGGCGTATAATGGCAACCCTGCCCAGCAGGGCGTGCGTGTGGCCCAATAATGGAGGATGCCGTGATGCCGAAGCAACCCACCGAGCTTCGAGGAATCAACTGGTCCGAGTGTTTCCCCTTCACTCACTTGTTCCGCACCTTCAAGCTGGCTGTCCACCCGAACAAGCTGGTTCTGGCTCTGGCCGCGGTTCTGCTCACCGGGCTGTGGGGCTGGTTCCTCGACGCCATCTGGAGTGACAAGCACCAGGCACTCAACGGCGAAGTGAACGCTTCCTGGCAGGTGCCCACCCTCGATGAATGGCGACAATCGACTCTGAGCAGTCAAGCCCGGCAGATCCGCATGGCCTGCACCAGCGTGGGCGTCGCTTTGGCTGCCGATTTCGAGGAGCGTTTCTGTGATCACCCCGCCGAGGCGAGCGGTCGCGTGCTCAAGGACATTCGCGACGCCCACGAGAAGGCCTTGGAGAGCCTCCAAGACACTCATCGCGAGCGCGACAAGAGCGGAGATGACAAGAGCAAAGATGAGGACGCCAGGCAAGCCGCGGAGATCGCCAACCTGGCCGGCAAATACGGTTTCGCCTACCAAGAGGTCCGGGAAGCGAGCCCTCGGGGTGTGTTCCGCAGCTTCGCGGCGTTTGAGTGCGGCGTGGTTCAGCAGTTGTTCGCGGCCGCCCGTGGACTGAACCTGACCGGCGGGTTGCACGACGTGCTCGCCGGCCGGATGAGCGCCAGTGGCGGGGATGCCTCGGCCATGGCGCGGGCGTTGGTCAGGGCCGGGCGAGCGGATGCCGCCGGCATCCTGGCGCCGGCCCGAAGCGGGCCGGACGGCCTGGGTGTGCTGTCCTGCGTTGTGCTGGGTCTTCGCGGCAAGCAATGGCTCGTGACCCAACACTTCTGGTTCTTCCTGTTGTTCTCGTTGCCGGTGTTGGTCGTCTGGGCGCTGGCCGGCGGAGCCATCTGCCGAATCGCGGCCCTCAATGTCGCTCGCGAGGAGCAGATTTCGATCAAGGCGGCGCTCGCCTTCGCCCTGCAGAAGCTCGTCGGGCTGTTCGCGGCCCCGCTGTTCCCGGGCTTGGCGGTGGCTGGTCTCGGGGCACTGATGATCATCGGCGGCGCGATCGTGGCCGTCGTGCCTTACGCGGGCGAGATCATCTGGGGGCTTCTCTTGGGGCTGGCTTTGCCCGGCGGGTTCATCATGGCAGCCATCCTCATCGGAGCGGTGGCGGGCAGCAGCCTGATGTGGCCGACCATCGCGGTCGAAGGCTCCGACAGCTTCGACGCCATGTCCCGCAGCTACAGCTACGTCTACGCTCGACCGTGGCGGACGATCTTCTACGGGGGCGTGGCCTTGGTCTACGGGGCGATTTGCTACTTCTTCGCCCGGTTCTTCGTGCTCGTAGCCCTCAGGTCGCTACGATTCTTCTTCGGGTTGGGCATGATCTTCACCCCCCGGCCCGGCACCGGCAACGTCGATGCCACCAAGATCGACACCCTCTGGCCGGCCCCGACCTTCGAGCACCTTCGCGGTGTCAGCATGCCGTTCGGGATGGAGGGTGCCGAGGCGGTGGGGGCTTTCCTGGTCTGTCTGTGGGTGACACTGGCGATCAGCCTGCTGTACGCCTTCGTCGCCTCGTTCTATCTGTCCGGGTCGACAGTGATCTACTACCTGCTGCGGCAGGTGGTGGACGGCACCGATTACGAGGACGTGTACACGGAGGAGGAGGAAGAGGAGGAATTCGCCGAACAGCCGGCAGGGCCGACAAGTCCGGAGGCAACCAGCGCGGCGGCGGCGCCCGCATCCCCGGCGCCAGCACCGGCCGAGCCGGCCGCACCACCGCCGCCGGCCCCAACCTCTGAGCCAAACACGCCCCCGGATCAGGATGCCGACGCGTCCCCGGAGGAGAAGCCCTGAACCGGGCCGGAGCCGCCGGTGGCCACAACACAGGACGACCATGAGTAGCGACTGGGAATTCTCCAGACTGACGGGCCGATGTGCGGTCACCGGCCGAGAGTTCGCCGAGGGCGAGCTCTATTTCACCGCCCTGTTCGAGACGACCGAGGGCCTCGAACGACGCGACTACACGCCCGACGCGTGGTCCGGCCCGCCGGAAGGCAGCATCTGCCATTGGCAGGCACGCGTGCCGATGCGAGACAAAACCCCGCAGCCGCTCGCCGTCGATCAGGAGCTGCTGACCAGTCTCTTCCTGCGGCTCGAGGACGATGCGAGCGAAGTCCGCCAGCAGTTTCGCTTTGTGCTCGCCCTGCTGCTGATGCGCAAACGCCGACTGCGGCTCGAGGGCACCGTCCGCGAGACCGATCAGGAGTTCTGGCGACTGCGACTGGTCACCGACCAGAGCGAACATCGGGTGCTCAACCCGCGATTGACGGACGAGCACATCGAACGGCTCAGTACGCAGTTGACCGCCATCCTCAGCGGCGACGTCGAGGCGGTCGGCATGCTGGCCGGCCAGGACGAAGAATAGCGACGCCAACATGACGAATCGCACCCAATATCCCGACGCCGACGCAAAGGGAACGTTCCCGCACGGTCGCGGATCGCACCCGTCGGCCACGGAAACCGGACGCTCCCGGGCCCCGGCATGCGGCGTGCGCTGGGGCTGCGTCTGTCTGGCGGTCGCCTGCTGGAGCGGTTGCGCGGCGACGCCCAAGCCGACGTTTGATGAGCCGGACGACGTCCCGATGCGGCTGGTCATCGACCGTGTCAACCGCAACGCCGAGGCAATGGACTTCCTGCTTCGCGCGGGCGGCGTCGAGGCGACCGGCGAGTTCCTGCGCGGCGATCATCGGGAAACGTTCCAGTTGCACGGCGTGTTGCTCTACCGCCGTCCGCGCAGCCTGTACCTCAAGTTGGACCATCTCGGGCCGGCCATCGAGGCGGGCTCGAACGACGAGGAGTTCTGGTTTTGGGAGCGAGCCGGCCAAGGCGCCTACTCCTGGGGCCGACACGATCAGATGGACTACCACGCGGACCCCGACCTGCCTTTTCGCCCGGATCTGCTGGCCGAGGTGCTCGGGCTCGGCGGCCTGCCCGACCACGACGAAAGCCAGGACCTTTTGATGTGGAAGGGCCGCGATCGCTACGAGCTGCTCTTCCAGGATCGCGACGCCACCGGGCAGGCCTTCCTGGCCAAGGTGATCAACGTCGACCGTTACCCGCCCTTCCTGGTACGGTCGATCGTCTACTTCCGCCCGGACGGGCAGCCGCTGGTGCAAGCCAAGCTGTCGGACTACCAGCCTATTGCGGACAGCCCGGCCCTCGCCCCGCGCCATGTACGCCTTGATTGGCTGTACGATCGCGGCTGGATGGAGTTGGAGTTCGGACGGGTGGAGCGCTTCGACAACCCCGCCGCCGAGTCACGATTCCGTTCGCCCCGCGAACGCGGGTTGCCCCTGGGTGACCACATTCGCCGGCTGGATCGTCCGGGTCTGCCGGCCCCCGTCGCCCCGCCGGCCACGCTTCCCGACACCACGGGGGAACCGGAATGAACGGTCGGACGTCGTCCTTTTGTCACAGCGGTCACCCTCGGCAACGACCGGTCTCCGATTTTCCAGCAAGACACGACCGCTCCCCGCAAACACTCAGAGCCGCGACCTTCAGGAAGCGGTTCTTCTCCGCAGCGAGCAACCGCTCCCTATCGGTCGCGGCTCTGATATGCCACGCGCTTCTCACCCATCCGCTCAGGTACGGGCGCGGCCCGGCAATCATGCTTCTGCTCACCGTGACCCTCGCAACGCACGCCACGGCATGGGCACAGGATCCCGTACCCGCAGAGCGGCAACGCCTGGTTGTCGCTGGCAACGACGAAATCCTCTGGCTCATCGTCGGGCAATACGACGAGCAGGAGCGGGGTCTGATCAATCGTTTTGCGATACAGGACAAGACTTCGCCCCGGCCTCGACAGGCGGCGCACCTCCTGCCCCAGCGCGGTTCCATCGTGCGGGCGGCGGCTGTCGGGGATGAACTGCACGTTTTCTTCGGCCGTGACGGCAAGTTCGGGGCCGAGGGAGCCCATTACCAATACAGCCGATCGGCCGGCGGGCGGAGCGATGGAGGCGCGCGACGCGAGATGATGCTGCCCGGCCCGATCATGCCGGCCGCGGTGGCGAGCGAACCCGGCCAAGTGAAGGCCATGCTCTGGGCCATCGTGGACGGTGCAACCGCCCAACAAGTCCACCAGCAATGGCGGCAGCGCAATCAATCAACCAAGCCCGATGCCCAAGCCCCGGACACTGCCGCCGAAACCCAGCCTGCGGAAGGACCCACCGCGGCCTTGGACAGCGACATTGATACCAGCCTGCACCACCTCGTGGCTTATGAGCAGTCCACGTGGCGGCCCGGCCCGGCAGCCCCGGCGGAAAGTCGCGACGCAAGCCGATTCTGGCTCGCTTGCGGCGAGGGCCAGTCTCACCTGTTCTGGCAGTCGGATGCCCAGAGCCGCGAGGTGCATTACGCACGCCACGCGGACGGAGAGTGGGTGGTCGGCCCGGCGATCGTGCTGGACTCGCCACTGACGGCGGCGGCGGCCCTGGTCGCCAACCGGCAGGTGGTGTTCGCCAGCTTGACCCCACACCCGTCCGTCGAGCAGGCTCTGCGGTGCACGCCCTGGGTCTGGCAGAGCGGCGAGGAGCAAGCGGGCGGCTGGCGAGCCGCGGCGAACCTCCACGCCCCGGATGGCTCCGCGGATGAACCACTCGCCCTGCCGGCCGACTGCGCCCTCGGCGGCTTCCTCGACAAGCTGGTCATCATGCGGACCGGCCCCGACGGCGTCCAGGTGGCCTGTCACTCCGCCATCGCCGGCGGGCCGCCCGACGAGCCATGGCGCAACGTCCCGCTCGTCGAGCACAAACCCATGTCGCGATCCCAGCGAACCCTCCGCGATTTCGCCGCGACCATGGTCGTCGCCCTGGTCCTTGTGCTGGTCTTCTGGCGAAGGCAGGAGAGCATCGCCTCGCCCGTGCTGCTGCCGGTCGGGTTCGGTCTGGCCGGCCCCATGAAACGAGCTGTCGGCGGGCTGATCGACCTGCTACCCGCTCTGGCGGTAACCGCTTTCCTCTGGGGTTACGCCAACGCCGAGGCACTCAACGAGTTCGCCAACCTCCTCCGCCAGTGGTACGCGACCGCGACCACCAGGCAGATGGACCCGCCCGAACCGCTCCCGTGGCCGCCAAGCCTGCCTTGGGCCTGGCTCGCCTGCCGCGTGATCTACGTACTCTACTGCACCGCCTTCGAGGTGACCGGCCGCGCGACGCCCGGCAAGCGGCTCCTCGGCTGCGAGGTCCGCACCGAAACGCTCGAACAACCCAACGCCGTGCAGATCTTCATCCGCAACATCACCCGGCTCATCGAGCTCGAGCCCTACCTGCAAGTCTGGCCCTTCATGCTCGTCGTCTTCTTCACCCGCAACAACCAGCGGGTCGGCGACCTCCTGGCCCGCACCATCGTCATCGAGCGCCAAGGCACCCCCGACGACGCCCCCAACCCCGACCCGCCGCCGGACGATCCCTCGTAGCCCCAGCGCCTCGCTCCTCTCCCGTTGCCCATGAAACCTGCGTCATAGCCGACCGGCGACCGCTACGGCCGCTTGGCACCGAGGAAGGCCCGGTCCGATCCCTCATCGTACAGCGGGTCGCCCTTGCGAAGGCTGTTGATCTTCACCCCGGGCGACGACGAGTGCACGAAATGCGTGGCCGAGATGGCGATCCCGGTATGGAAGATCTTGCCGGTCTCGTCGATGAAGTAGACGCGATCGCCCGGCTGAAGGCCCTCGCGATACCACGCGGTGGCCACCAACTTGCCGCTGAGGAACTGCTGGGCCGCGTCGCGGGCCATGGGAATGCCTTCCTCCTCGCACACGTTGGTGATCAGGCCGCTGCAATCGACGCCCAGAGGCGACCGACCGGCAAACACGTAGGGCGTGTACAGCATGCTCAGCGCCGCCAACGCGCGCCGTTCGAGCACCCCTCGTGTGTCCATCAGCCGAACCTGACCACGCTGCACATCAAGCCCGTCGCCGGTCGGCAGAGCCAGCGTCGCCACACTGCCCTCGACGCCGCGAACCGGCAACCGCGATCCACGCAGGATCCAACCATCGGCGGTCGTCAGGTGACTCGTGAGCACCCCGTGCGGACTCGCCATGTAGCGGCCAAAGGCTTCACGATCCATCGGCTTGATCGCCTCCCGGCGAACCCAGCCGCAGTAGCCGTCCGACGCTTGCACCAGCAGCAGTCCATTCTCGGCATCGAGCATGTAGACCGGCTCGCCGTACAGCAAGTGCGTCTCGCCACGAGTCCCCTCCTTCGGCTGGCTGAACGTCAAAGCCGACGGCGCGACGCAGGCCCCGAACAGCTCGCCGCCCAGCTTCTGCTCATCCGGCAACAACCGCATGCTGCTGCGAACCTCTTTGATCCCCAGGGCTTTGTACGCGTTCTCCAACGAGGTCAACAGCACGGGCGCGTTCGTCGCTCCCTCGATGACCACCGCCCGGCCCTCGATCCGCACCTTCGGGTCGTAGTACACCGCGGTCCGGTCGCTCAGCGAAACCCGCCGAAAGATCCCGGCAAACCAGGCGGCCTTCTCCAGCGGCAGGTCGCCCTCCGGCCAAATCGCCCGGGCCGCCTCAAACTTGCGACGCTGCTCCTGCTGATCACGGTCCTCCCAGGTCGGCTTGTCGGACTCGTTCGACGAGGCGGGCCATCGCTTATCCCGGTCGCCTTGCAGGGCCTGGCGGTGCGCCTCCACATACGCCTGCAACCCACGGTACAACTTCTCCCCCCGATCAATGTGCACCCGACGCAACTCGCCGGGCGGCATGTCCTCGTCGGGCATGGGCAAATGAACCACCACCGCGGGCAACACCGACGCAAGGCCCTCAAATGAACGCACCGTCGCCGCGTCGACCGCCTTGGCCAGCGCCTGGGCGAGCGGGTCATCGCTCGATGCCGATCCCGCCGGCGGCGCCGAGAAATCAATCGCCAGCATCAGATGCCCGCGACCCTCACGGCAACACTCGATCAACGCCTCCGTGGTCGGGCCGGCTGGACCCAGGGCCGGCAGATCATCGGCTCGCGTCAGGATGGGCTTACTGCCCCCCTTCGAGATCAGATGGAACAGGTGCTCCGCGGTCAGAAGGCCCAGCGTATCGCGAGCCCGCTGGTCTGCGTCCTTCGAGCCACCGCCGACCGGATGAATCACCACGACCAACCCGCGCAGTTCGCCTCGCGACGGAAGCCAGGCAGGTTTGTACTCCGCAATGGTCTGCTCGATCGTTCTTTCGTGCATGTCTTGCATCGTTTGATGAACCCTCAGCTCTATCGCCTGCTGGACCTCCTGCTGAACCGCGGGGTCCTGCCCCGTGCTCACCGAGACGGACGGGCCAATAGCCAAGAGAACCCATGCCGCACTCGTCGCCAGCACGCTGCCCGCCAACCCGATACGACTGCTTGTCATGTTCGCCTCTTGCTTTCCCATTCCCTGCTCTCGATTCCCGAAGCTCGACCCGGGCCGCCGGATTCCCAACTCCGCTCCCCAGACACGCCCGGCCTCACAATCCAGATCTGAAATCACAAATCTGCCATCTGCAATCCTCCCGATCCTCCCGCCGCACGCACTGGGCGTACCCGCTACCCAGAATTCACGACCCTCCCGCGGCACTCTCTCCGTGGCTCTCCACCGCGCGCGGCCACGGCTGCACCGGTGCGTACGCGTTACGCAACGGAACCTGCAGCCGGTCGAACGATTTGTAGTTCGCGATACTGCCCACACGCGCCAAGCGGGTCCACTTGCGAAGCAGCCCCCGGCCATTATTGCTGTCGGCAAACAATCCCTCGCCGTAGCCGGCTCCCTTGGTGCCCGACAGGTTCGACGAGAAGTACTTCATGCCGATGATCTTCTTGTCCGCGTCACGAATCCAGTCGATGAAGATGACCGAATGCCCGCCGCGAGGAGCACTGCTGTAGTCGCAGAAGTCGCCCGGCCGGGCATCCTCCCAGTCCTCGATCGCCCGCCCCAGACCATACGCCACGATCCCACGCTGCGGACTGTCGCCCTTGCCCTCGATGTACCAAAGCTGCAGCAGGTTGAACAGATCATGAAAGCTCATGCCGTTGAAGTCGTCGGGGTCCAGCCCCTTCTGCACGTTCCGCAACTGCATCGCCCGCACGAAGATCTCGAACGTCAGCCCGCAGCAGTAACTGCACCGCGAGCCGTCCGGATAGGCCTTGGCGACCACCCGGCCCTTGTACCATAGGTCCTGCGTCACACCATTGTAGATGTCGTACTCCCAGGGATCCCAACTGCAATGGTACGGATAGCTGCCGTCCAGCGGATAGGCGGATATGACCTTCAGGACGTAAGGATTGAGCGCCCCCTCGGCGTCGTCTTCGATCATCTCCTCGCGAGCGAACGCCTTCTGCAGAGCCCGATCGACCGGGGTGAAGCCGTAGTGGTCGACCGAGTACTGCGGCGGCGTGATCGTCTCGCGGCGGGGTCTGGGCTTGGCTGCTTCCTGCGTCGCCGGCGGCTCGACCTGTGCCTCTCGCTCGGCCTGATTGCCCGCCGGTGGCACCTGGCACCCCAGCCACAGCAGACCGCACAACGTCATTCCACCAGCGCATCGGCCGATACTGCTTGATCGCATGTCTTTGATCTCCTGAACATGTGCACCGGGGTCCAACCGGTCATCGCGCAGAATGCTATTCTACCTGCCCGCCCAGGCGACGGCGAGCGCCAACGTCCAGGCCGCGGATCCGCCGGGTGCATCCGCCGTTCAGTGGCAAGTTGCCAAAGGCGAAGTATCGAGGGTGGCATGGGTCGGTACTCCGACCCGTGGCCCAATGCGGACAGCCACTGGTCTGGGTACAGACCAGTGCCACCCAGTGCCCCTGAAATTCGGATGCACCCGGATCCGCCCCGAAAGGATCCGGCCATCCCGACGGTCACCCCTCCCGCTGCACCGAGCGCCCCGCGACAACCAAGGCCGGGAAGAGTGACGCCGGGCACCTCAACGATCTCCCCCGGCGGGCACGGCGGGGGTTGTGACCAGTAGCCCTCCCCATTAGGCTAGTCGCGAGTCGCACGTGAGAAGTGGGTGGGCCGTGCGTGGCCAAGCCGAGCGCGAGGCCGCGGCCCACACGAAACGAATGCCGGACGGCCGCTCCTTCGCGCCCATCGTTCGCAGGAGTCGGGCACACGCAATGGCCCCTTTCCGGCCAACCGCAAAGGTGGGTGAACGAATGCAGGATGCGAGAGTCGATAAGCTGGCGAAGGTCTTGGTGGGCTACTCCGTGGGCGTCAGGCGGAACGACTTGGTCCGCATCTCCGCCTCCCTGGTGGCCATGCCGTTGGTACGGGCGGTCTATCGCGAAGTGCTCGAGGCCGGCGGCCACCCACTCCTGAGAATCACCGACGACCAGTGCCAGGATATCTTCTACGAGCTCGCCGACCGCCACCAGCTCCGCTACGTCAACCCGCTGGCCCTCAACGAAATCGAGACCGTCGACTGCACCATCGGCGTCTGGGCCGAGGAGAACACCAAATCACTCAGCCGCGTTGCCCCCCAACGCCAAGCGACCGTCAGCCAGGCCCGCCGACCAATCATGGACACCTTCCTCAAGCGGGCCGCCAAGAAAGGCAAAGGACGACTCCGCTGGACGGGTACCCAGTTCCCCTGTCCAGCCGCAGCTCAGGACGCGGAGATGTCCCTCGCACAGTACGAAGCCTTCGTGTACACCGCGGGCTTGCTGCACCATGCCGACCCGGCCACCGAATGGCGCAAGATCAGCGTCCGCCAGAAGCGAGTGGCCGATCACCTCAACCGTTGCCGCGAGGTGCGTTTCCGCACACCTCAGGGCACCGACCTTCGCGTCGGCGTCCGCGGCCGGCGATGGCTCAACTGCGACGGGCACGAGAACTTCCCCGACGGCGAGATCTTCACCGGCCCCATCGAGGACGCCACCGAGGGCGTGGTCTGCTTCAGCTTCCCAGCGGTGCACGGCGGGCGTGAGGTGCACGACATCCGCCTGCAATTCAAGGCCGGCCGGGTGGTCGACGCCTCCGCATCCAAGGGCGAGGAGTTTCTGCACCGCATGCTCGATCAGGACGCCGGCGCTCGGGCACTCGGCGAAATCGCGATCGGCACGAATTACGCGATCCAGCAGTACACCCGCAATACGCTGTTCGACGAGAAGATCGGCGGCACGTTCCACGCCGCGATCGGGGCCGCGTACCCGGAATCCGGCGGCAAGAACGTCAGCGGCCTGCACTGGGACATGGTCTGCGACCTCCGCCAAGGCGGCGTGATCGAGGCCGACGGCAAGATCATCAACCGCAACGGCCGCTTCCTGCGCGCCGATTGGCCTCAACCCGTGCGACGCCGACCGTAGCTCCCGCCGCCTGGACACCCGGCAGCCGAGATTCCAAGCCCGACGAAGCCCACACGGAATTGGCGATTGGAAATTGGAGATCGCAGATGGGCAATCGGGAATCCAAAATCGGAAAGGGGGGATCGCAAATCGGAAATCGCAGAGGGGCAATCGGGAATGGGCGATGAAAACTGGGAATCGGGAATCGGAAGCCGGAAATGGAAACCGGGAATGGAACACGGGAGATGAAAACCGGAAACCTGGACATTTGAAGATTGAAGATCCAGGAACAAAAACTTAGGATTGAAGACGAGACACCAGCAGGTCAGGCATTAACCAGTGGGAATCGAGAACGAGGGCACGAACCCCACGAGCCGGGGGACGACAGTCCCCGGTTGATACGACGCCCATCAGGAGTAACGCCACATGTCCCATATCGCACCCGGATTATGGTTGATGCTGGCCGGAACTACCTTGATCGCCGCCCGACCGACGCTGGGGCAATCAGCCCACCATGGGGTGGCACCGTCGTTCGGACAGCCCCAACTGACCGAGGGCGTCCAGGCGTCGCCGACCTCCCCCGCTATCCCGCAAGCGATCGCCTCCGCTCGGCCGGGCGTCGCCTCGCGCATCCCGGTCAACCAACGAACCGCCGCGGTCACCTTGACCGCCGAAGATCAGGTTCCTCTCGCTGGCGTGTACCTTTCTTCATCCAGCACGACAGGACAACCCCAACCGATGGCCATCCTCATTCACGGCGCACACAGCGATCACACAACATGGGATGCTGCCCTCGGACCGCTGGCCGACGCCGGCTTCGCCGTCCTGGCGATCGACCTGCGTGGCCACGGCCGGAGTGCAACCGAGCAAGTGCCCCAAGCCGACGGGGCCACCTTCCGGCAGATGTACAAGGATGTATCGGCCGCCTATCTGTGGCTGCGCGATCAGCCCAACGCCGACCCCACCCGCTTCGTACTGGTGGCTGCTGGTGCGGGGTGCGGCATCGCTTTGGATTACACGCGGCGCGACCGGTCGGTCGATGGCGTGATTCTGCTGTCACCGGGCACCGACACCGTCGGACCGGACCTCACCGTCGCCGCGGCCAAGTGCGGCCCTCGCCCGCTGCTCATGCTCATCAGTGAGCCGGAGCAGCCACTCGCCGACAGGGTGAAAGCCGCCGCTCCGCAAACCCAGGTCACTCGGCTCGCGGCGCGGCCAGACCCATCCGCGACCAATCCGCGGGCCTCAAACCTGCTCGGCCGAATCCCCGGCATCGAGAAAACCATCGTGGACGCCGCCCTTCGGTTTGCCGGCCCTCCCGCGACCGCCCCCATGGTGACCAGCACGCGCGGCCAGACCTACTACGCACCGAATACCAACTACGCCCGCTCCCTGCGCCCCGCCAACCTGCGATGGCTCAGTTCCCCCGCCGAAGCCGAGGCCCGCGGCCTACACCCGCCCCAGTCGGTCCTCCAGCAACAGGGAGCAACCGAAGAGGACGATGAACCCGGCAGGCCCTGACACGTGCTCCGCCGCGCGCAGCTCGCTCGCCGCGAGTCTCTCTCACTCTGGGACAGGCATACCCGCCGGCCAGTCGAACAGGCTATCAGGAATAGACCCCGCCGTATCGAGATAAACGTGCAAAGTGCGATCGCCGGACTCAAACCGCTTCCCGCCTCGGAGCCCGGTGAAGGTCATCCGCAGCGTTCGCGGATACCAGTGGCCCTCCGGAGTCTGGCCGGCGTCGATGATCTCGACGACTTGATCGTACTCCCTCATCCACGTCGGCATCTTCTCGCCCTCGTCGGCTTGCGGCTCGTCCCGCTGCCAGTCGAGGTCGTCCCCCCAGGGCCGCCCTTGTCGTACATGATGCTCATGACGGACACACAGATAGTCGCGGGCCGGGTCAATCCACAGAACCCACAGCTCGGCGCCGACGCTCGACTTGGTCAAGGCCCGAAGGCGGTCGACGACACCCGCCCAAGTCACCCCGTCGGGTTGGGACGCCCGCGGCCACAACCCGACGGCCAGCAAGATCACCGCTGCCAACAACGCCTGTTTCTCCTCATCGAGCCGGCCATCCCAG
>ENA-UOXR01002612-UOXR01002612.1-bioreactor-metagenome-genome-assembly--contig:-NODE-2612-length-16388-cov-9.140207_pt1 | contig 16388 bp, 16 predicted proteins | sample MGYA00238164_ERZ764825 | MGnify/ENA primary metagenome ERZ764825 (study PRJEB28920, sample SAMN05720171) | bioreactor metagenome | isolation source: Anaerobic biogas reactor | place: USA:Washington...
GGCATCAGGAGGCGACATGGCAAGAAACGGCATCTGCGTGGCGGGAAACCTGATTGTGGACATCAGCTACCCGATTTCCGCCTATCCCAGCCCCGGGCAATTGGTGACGGTGCTGGACAACAAAACCATGACGGTGGGCGGTTTGGCCTGCAGCGTGGGGATTGATCTGGCCCGGCTGGACGGGGCGCTGCCCATCCGCATTCTGGGCTGCCTGGGGGACGACCCGGAGGGCCGCTTCATCTTAGAGCAGTTTGGCCGCTATCCCAACATCCAAGCACAGGATATCCGCATCACCGGGCAAACCTCCTACACTTTGGTCATGAATGACGCCAGCACCCGGGAGCGCACTTTCTTCCAGTTCCGGGGCGCCAACGCTCAGTTTGACGGCCTGGACGTGCGCTGGGAGGCCATCACGGCCAAAATTTTCCATGCCGGTTATATCCTTCTGATGGACGGGCTGGACGCCCCCGACCCGGAGTACGGCACCCGGATGGCCCGGATGCTGGCCCGGGCCAAAGAGGCGGGCATGCGCACCTCCGTGGACGTGGTGAGCGAGGCCAGCGACCGCTTTAAGACTATCGTGCCCCCCGCCCTTAAATACGCCGACTACTGCATCATCAACGAATACGAGGCGGGGAAGACCACGGGCATCGCCCTTCGGGATGAGGCCGGGAAGCTGAAAACGGATCAGATGCTGCCGGTGCTAAAGGCCCTAAAGGCCCTGGGGGTGTCCCGGTGGGCGGTGATCCACGCGCCGGAGGGCGCCTTTGGCCTGGATGAACAGGAGGAATTTGTCAGCCTCCCCTGCCTGAAGCTGCCCCCGGACTACATCAAGGGCACCACCGGCGCGGGGGACGCCTTCTGCTCCGGCGTGCTCTATGGCGCCCATGAGGAGATGGGCCTCAAGGACGCCCTGCGCCTGGGCACCGCCTCGGCCGCCGCCTCCCTGGGTGAGGCGGACGCCAACTCCGGCGTGCGCCCGGCCACAGAAACCCTGGCCTTTTACCGGGAGATGGGCGGCGTCTAAGGCCTAAAAGTTGCCTGTATCAGGAAAACCCGCGCTGGAGCCTTCTGCCAGCGCGGGTTTAATCAGGGGCATGCGCTTGTTGGCGCGCCCTGCCTTACACCACCGGGCCCAGGCAGCGGCGCTTGTTCTCCCAGGCCGCAAGCCGAAGCTCCCTAAGGCTGGCGTTTGCCGCCACCAGGGGGAAGTAGGCCATGATGATCTGGGCCAGCTCCTCCTGGGGCCCAAGGCCGCTTAAGGCCAAGAGGGCTTTTAGCGCCTCCGCCTCTGTCAGGGGCCGCCCCTGCTCCTTTAGGTACTGCCCCAGCGCCAGGGCCGCCCCCAGGGCGATATAGTCCGGGCGCACCCCCATCTCAAGGCAGAGCAGGGCGGAGCCGATCATCCGGTCCTCCCGGGCCATCTTGCGGGGGATGTCCGCCCCCACCCTTTGGCAGGTGTCCCCAAGGCCGGTGTTGGCAAAGCGGCCCAGCAGGTCATAGATGTGATTGAGCAGGGCGTCCGCCGGCGCCTGAAAGCGCCGGTAGAGGGCGGTGAAGCTTTCCAGCATCGCGTTCTGGGTGACCAGGGCGATGTCCGCGTCCCGGATGGCCTGGGCGATGTAGGTGCTGCCCGCGTAGTGCCCCAGATAGGCGCAGGTGGCATGCCCCATGTTGTGCACATACAGCTTGCGGCGGATATAATAATCAAAAGGCGTAAAAGGCGTCAGGCCGGGAAGCTCCGGAATCTGCCCTTTGAACCCGGCCTTGTCCACCGGCAAAAAGGCGTATTCCTCCACACACACCCGCAACGGATCCCCCGCGCGCATGGCCTCCGTCTGCACCGGCACCATCCGGCCGATGGAGGCCTCCACCAGGCCCACCCGGGCGTCAAAAAGGGCCTGCTCTTCTGGGTCAAGCCGCTGTTTGATCAGCTGGGCCAGCACCTGGTCCGCATCCATCAGGTTTTCGCACACGATGATGTCAAGGGGCTTGTCCGTTTTGGCAAAGCGCCTTTTTAAGCCCTCCGCCATCACGGGGGCTATCAGCGGCAGGATGGCGGCGCCCACCGCGGTGGCCATCAGGTCGCAGTCCGCGATCGCCTGGGCCGTCCGGTCCTGGTCCCTGCCGTTGATGGCCTCAAAGTTATCCACAGGCAGATCCTCATGGGCCTCATCCCGGATCACCCTCAAAGGATAGCTGCCCCGGGCGTTCAGGGCGTCCACCAGCCCCTGATTGACGTCCACGAACTGCACAAAACAGCCACCCCAGCTGAACACCGGCCCGATGAACCCCCGGCCGATATTGCCCGCCCCATACATCACTGCGCGCATCTGAAACCTCCCGATGAATTTTGGGCGCACTTGCGCCTGACACCGCCCCATTGTACAATTCCTTACAGCAACAGACAAGCCAATGAAAAGGAGGATCCCATGAAAAAATCCCAGGAACACACGCTGCGCCAGAAGGCGGGCAGCCTTGACAGCCTCTTTGGCATCAAGGACTACACCTTCAACGACGGCCCGGCCCGGGGCATGCGCGCCCTGGACCTTGACAATGGCAGGCATATCCGCATGACGGTGCTGGCGGACCGGGGCCTTGACATCCCCAGCCTTTCCTATCAGGGCAAGAACATCGCCTTCCAGTCAAAAACCGGCCTGCGCTCTCCCTTCCTCTACCAGGAGGAGGGCGCCCGGGGCTTTTTAAAGCAGTTCTACGCAGGGCTGCTCACCACCTGCGGCCTCACCTATGCGGGCGCCGCCGCGGTGGACAAGGGCCAGCCGCTGGGGCTGCACGGGCCCTTCAGCAACACCCCCGCCCAGAACGTCACCGCCCGCACGGTGTATGAGGGGGATGAGGCGGTGCTGGAAATCACAGGCCAGGTGCGGGAGGCCCAGGTGTTTGAGGAAAACCTGATCCTCACCCGGGTGCTGCGCCTGCGCACGGAATCAGACACCCTGGAAATCCTGGACACGGTGGAAAACCAGGGCTTTGCGCCAACGCCTTTGATGCTGGTCTATCACGTGAACTTCGGCTACCCCCTGCTTGACGAGGGCGCCAGGGTGTATACCACCGCGGGCGAGGTCAGCCCCCGGGATGAGATCGCCAAGTCCGGCTTTGAGAACCAGGCTTTAATCGAGGCCCCCGGCATCCAGCGCCCGGAGGAGTGCTTCTTCCACACCCACCATCCGGGCAAGGAGGCCTTTGCCATGCTGCACAACCCCCAGCTTGGGATGGCGGCGGTGCTTCATTTTGACGCCACCGCCCTGCCCCTTTTGTGCCAGTGGAAGTGCATGCGGGCGGGGGACTATGCCCTGGGGCTTGAGCCCACCACCTCCGGCGTCATGGGACGCCCGGCCGCCAGGGACGACGGCAGCCTGGTGCTTTTGGAAGGGGGCGAATCCCGCCAGTTCACCATGAAGCTCAGCCTGACGGATGACAGCCAGGCCATCCAAGAGTACATCAGCAGAACAACAAAATAATTTTCGCGGGGCGTCTTAAGCGGCGCCCCGCGGTTATCATATCATTGCTTGGGCCTCTGGCCTGAAATCCTCAATGGCAGGAGCAAATGATATGTGCGGAATCGCAGGCTACGCGGGCGCCCGACAGGCAGCGCCCGTTCTTTTGGACGCCCTTGGAAAACTGGAATACCGGGGCTATGACTCCGCGGGAATCGCGCTGATGGCCCCGGACCATATCCAGGTGAAAAAGACCCAGGGCCGGCTTGAGCGCCTGGCGGACTTAACCCAAGGCGGGCAGGCCGCCCCCGGACAGGTGGGCATCGGGCACACCCGCTGGGCCACCCACGGCGAACCCTCTGATCGCAACTCCCACCCCCACCTGTCAAACGACGGCCGCTTTGCCGTGGTGCACAACGGCATCATCGAGAACTTCCGGCAGCTCAAAGACATGCTTGAAAGCCGGGGCTATTTTTTTTACTCCGACACCGACAGCGAGGTGATCTCCAACCTCATGCAGGAGATAGACCAGGGCGATCTGGTGAAAACCCTCAGCGCAGCCGCGGTCTATCTAAAGGGTTCCTATGCCCTGGGGGTGCTGAGCCTTCATCAGCCGGACAGCATCGCGGCCCTGCGCAAGGACAGCCCGCTGATCATAGGCCGGGGCCAGGGGGAGAACTTCCTGGTGTCCGACATCCCCGCCATCCTAAGCCACACCCGGGATGTCTACCTCCTGCAGGACGGGGAGATCGCCCTGATCACCCGGGAGGATATCCGTTTTTATGACCCCTATGGCGCCCCCTTAAACAAAGAGATCTTCCATGTGGACTGGGATGTCGCGGCGGCTGAAAAGGGCGGGTATGAGCACTTCATGATGAAGGAGATCATGGAGCAGCCCCAGGCGCTTCAGGAAACGATCCGCCCCCGGATAAGGGACGGCCGCTTTGACCTAAGCGAGCTGGGCCTTGAAGGCCCCTGGCTTCAGGCCCTTAGCGCCGTTCACATCGTGGCCTGCGGCTCCGCCTACCACGCGGGCCGCCTGGGCAAAAACCTGCTGGAGATGAGCGCGCGCCTGCCGGTGACGGTGGAGATCGCCTCCGAATTCCGCTACAGCGACCCCATCCTTCAGGAGGATCACCTGGTGATCCTCATCAGCCAGTCCGGGGAAACCGCGGACACCATCGCCGCCCTCAGGGAAGCCAAACGCCAGGGCGTGAAAACCCTGGCGCTTGTCAATGTGGTGGGCTCCACCATCGCCCGGGAGGCGGACCATGTGCTCTACACCTGGGCGGGGCCCGAGATCGCCGTGGCCACCACCAAGGCCTATACCGCCCAGGTGGCCGCCCTGGTGCTGCTTTCAGGCTACATCGCCCAGGAGCGGGGCAGCCTCCCGCCTGAGCAGCTGGCAAATCTTGCCCAGGCGCTTCTGCGCCTGAGCGAAGCGGCCCGTGAGGCCTTAAAAGACCATGGCCAGGTGCAATACCTGGCCTCTGTTTATTTTAATCACCGGGATATTTACTTCATCGGCCGGGGGATTGACTACAGCCTGTCCCTGGAGGGATCGCTGAAACTAAAGGAGATCTCCTACATCCACTCCGAGGCCCAGCCGGCGGGGGAACTCAAGCACGGCACCATCTCCCTTATTCAGCCGGGCACCCTGGTGATCGCCCTGGCCACCCAGCGGCGCCTTCGGGACAAGATGCTCAGCAACATCCAGGAGGTGCGCGCCCGGGGCGCTGTGGTGCTGGCCATCGCTTCCCAGGCAGACGGGGAGATCGCCGCTGTCAGCGACCATTTTATCGGCATCCCCGCCCTGTATGAAACCCTGGAGCCTATCCTGGCGGTGCTGCCGCTGCAGCTGTTTGCCTATTACATGGCCGCGCTTAACGGAAACGATGTGGACAAGCCCCGCAACCTGGCCAAGTCCGTCACGGTGGAATAGCCGCCCTTAGCGCAGCACCTTCCCCAAAAATTCCCGGGTTCTGGGGTTCTGGGGCTTATTAAAGATGGCCTCCGGCGGGCCCTGCTCCGCAATCCGGCCCTCGTCCATGAACAGCACCCGGGTGGACACCTCCCGGGCAAAGCCCATCTCGTGGGTGACGATCAGGGTGGTCATGCCGTTTTTCACCAGGTCCTGAATCACGGCCAGCACCTCCCCCACCATCTCCGGGTCCAGGGCGCTGGTGGGCTCGTCAAAGAGCATCACCTCCGGGTCCATGGCCAGGGCCCTGACGATGGCCAGGCGCTGCTTCTGCCCGCCGGAGAGACGGCGGGGGTGCTCCTGGGCCTTGTCCGACAGCCCCACCCGGGCTAAAAGCTGCATGGCGTAGTCCTTTGCGTCCTGGGGGCTGCGCTTTTTAAGCAGCACCGGGGCCAGGGTGATGTTCTCCAGCACCGTCAGATGGGGGAAGACGTTAAAGTGCTGAAACACCATGCCCATCTTCTGCCGGTGGCGGTCGATATCCACGCCCTTGGCCGTCAGGTCCACCCCGTCAAAGAAGACGGAGCCGGAGCTGGGCACCTCCAGGAGGTTTAAGCAGCGCAGAAAGGTGGACTTGCCGGAGCCGGAAGGCCCGATGATGGAGATAACCTCCCCTTTGTTGATCCGCTCGGTGATGTCGCGCAGCACTTCAAGGCTGCCAAAGGATTTACACAGGTTCAAAGTCTCAATCACTGACCTTCAACCTCCTTTCAAAGGCGTTGACCGCCTTGCTCAGGGTGAATGTGAGAATAAAATAGATCACGCCCACCACCACCAGGGGCTCGATCACCAGGTACATGCTGCCCCGCACCGTGCTGTACTGGGTCATCAGATCCCCCACAAAAAAGGTGGAGGCCAGGGAGGTTTCCTTGATCACGGTGACAAACTCGTTGCCCAGGGCCGGCAGGATGTTCTTGACCGCCTGGGGCATCACGATGCGCAGCATCGTCTGCCGGGCGCTCAGGCCCAGGGTGCGGGCCGCCTCGCTCTGGCCGTAGTCCACCGCCTGGATGCCCGCCCGCACCAATTCGCACACGTAGGCGGAGGAGTTGATCACCAGGGCGATGCACACGCAGGCGAACTTGGACAGGTTCAGCATGGGCAGAACCTCCGGCAGCATGAAGTAAAACAGGTACAGCTGCAAAAGAAGCGGCGTGCCCCGGATCACCTCCACATAGCCGGTGGCAAAAAGGCTGAGGGGCGCGTGCTTGCTGCGGCGCATCAGGGCCAGGATGGAGCCCAGGACCGTGCCAAAGAGCACCGTGATAAAGCTTAATAGCAGCGTATAGCCGGCGCCTTCCAAAAACAGCCCCCAGTACTTTTCCAGCACCCGGACCAGGTTGGGGTAGAAATTGCTAAACATTGATCCTCCTTATTTCGCCTTAAAGCGCCAGCGCTTCCGCCTGCCTTAAGGCCTCCTGCAGCGCCGCCTCATCCACCGGGAAGGGGGCCTCTTTCATGTCCGGCTGAGCCAAAACCCGGGGCATCCGGGATATCACAGCGGGGGAATCCGCCGTCATCCCAAAGGCTGAGAGACTATCAGGAATCCCCAGGGATTTGAGAAAGCGGTAAAGCCCCTGGGCCTTTTGCGCCTTGCCGTCCAGGCATAGCTGCGCAAGGCTTCCCCAGGCCACCACATCCCCGTGCAGGTGAGGCGCAAAGCCCGGCAGCTCGTGCAGCACATAATACAGCGCGTGGGCCAGCCCGCCGTTGAAGCGCTCCGCCACCAGCAGGCTCACCAGCCCCGTGTTCAGGACGCAAATCTCGCAGGCCAGGCGAAAGGCCGGGGTGTCAAGGCACAATCGGGCGTCCTCAAGCGCCTGGACGCCCACCTCCATCAAGGTCTCATAGCCAAACGCGGCTGCCGCCAGCCCCAGGCGGTCCCCAAAGGCCAGCGTCTCCCCGCCCGCCTTAAACGCGGACTCCACATGCTTGGCCAGGCTGTCGCCAATGCCGGCCCGCAGGTACATGGGAGGCGCCGCGGCCAAAATCCCGGTGTGCAAAAACACATGCGCCGGCGGCCCCTTCAAAAACAGGAAGGGGTCGTAGCCCTCCACGCCCGGCTGGTGCAGCACCGCCAGCGCCGTCACCCCGGCGCAGGTGGCCGGAATGGTGGGAAAGGCCATCACCGGCAGCCCCGCCAAATGCGCCGCCGCCTTGGCCGTGTCAATGGCGCGCCCGCCGCCCATGCCCAGGATAACCTCCGCCCCCAGGGAGCGGGCCGCCTCCGCGGCGCTTTGGGCGGCCTTTAAGGTGGCCTCGCCGGAAAACGGCCAGACAGAAAGCCTCACACCCGCCCCGGTTAGCGCCGCCCTTAAGAGGGGCTCGCCCGCGCCAAGGGCCCTCTTTCCTCCGATGAGCAGCGCGTTTTTGCCGTGGGGGCGCAGGGCCTCCGCCACATGAAGATAGGCGTCCGGCCCCACGCTGCAAGGCGGGTGGGCCAAAAGGGCAGTGGACGGGGAAACAGCCGGCTTGCTCATAGGTCATTGAGCCGGGACAGCCGGCTGATTGCCTCCAGCAGGCTGGCCTCGCTGCGGGCAAAATGCAGGCGCATCAGCCCGGTTCTCTGAGTGCCGGAGAAAAAGCTGGCGCCAGGCACCGCGGCCACGCCGATATGCCGGGTGAGGTGTTCACAAAAAGCCAGGTCATCAAAGCCCTTAAAGCGGGGCAAGTCCATATACCGGCTGACATCCGCCATCACAAAGTAGCTGCCCTCCGGCCTGGTGTGGGGAAGGCCGATGTCAGTGAGGCCCTGAAGGAAGATCTCCCGCTTTTGCGCATACAAATCCCTCAGGCCCCGGTAGTAGTCCGGCCCCGCCAGAAGCCCCGGGAGCGCCGCCGCCTGCAGCGGGGCCGCGGCCCCCACGGTGAGGAAATCATGCACCTTGCGCGCCGCCTCCACCGCCGCCTCAGGCCCGATCAGATAGCCCAGGCGCCAGCCGGTGATGGAGTAGGTTTTGGAAAGGGAGCTGACCGTCAGGCAGTTATCCCACATCCCATCAAGGCCGGAGAGTCGCTGGTGGCTGTGGGGCTCATACACGATATGCTCATACACCTCATCGGTGATGACCCAGGCGTCATGCGCCCTGGCCATCTGGCCGATCCGCATCAATTCCTCCCGGGTGAAGACCTTGCCGGTGGGGTTTGAGGGGTTGCACACCACCAGGGCCCTGGCGCCTGAAACAAAGGCCGCCTCCAGCGCCTGCCAGTCCACCTGAAAGTCCGGAAGCAACAGGGGCACAAACAGCGCCTCCGCCCCCGCGATGATGGCGTCCGCCCCGTAGTTCTCATAAAAGGGGGAGAATATCGCCACCTTGTCCGAAGGGTTTATAACAGCCAGCATGGCGCATACCATGGCCTCAGTCGCCCCGCAGGTGACCACGATCTCCGTCTCCGGATCGATCTCCCGGCCGATGGCGGCGCCCTGCTTCTTGGCCAGCGCGCGGCGGAAATCCGCCGCCCCGTAGGTCACCTCATACTGATGGGGGCCGCTGAAAGACACCGCCGCCAGGGCCTCCATCAGGGCCTTGGGCGGGTCAAAATCCGGAAATCCCTGGGAGAGATTGATGGCGCCCACCTGGTCGCTCACCCGGGTCATCCGGCGGATAACGGACTCTGTGAACTGACCGGCGCGTTGACTGATCTGAGGCATGGGCTTCCTTTCCGCGTTGCATGATTATGCAAAAGCTTCCCCATCATAGCAGAATTATATCCTTTTGTACAGGTCTTTATGCAGTTTTTTCGTATTATTATGATATTGTTGCCCTTCGGGCTTTCCAGGCTGTACTGATGGGGATTGCTTGTGCATATTATTCATTTATTTTTGTCTTAATTTTGTTTTTAACGGGCGGTTTTGTTTAATTTTATTTTATAACACATGGGATGCTTGATTTTTTGCGCTATTTTATTATTAATAATTTTACTATGTTTTTGTATTGACATGCAGTCCCTTAGGGTGTACACTGCGCTCATCACATCAAGGAGGATGACCCCATGAAGAAACTGCTTGCGGGCCTGCTGGCCGCCATCATGATCCTGTCCCTTACCACCTTTGCCCTGGCGGCGGGCCGACTGGATGCCATCAAGGAGGCAGGCAAGCTGGTGGTGGGCACCTCCCCGGACTACGCCCCCTATGAGTTCCCCGGCCCGGACGGCGATCCCGTGGGCGCGGACATCGACTTCGCCCACTATGTGGCGGACGCGTTGGGGGTTGAGCTGGTTATCGAGCCCTTCAGCTTTGAAGCGGTGCTGGCCGCGGTGGCCGCGGGCAAGGTGGACCTGGGCATCGCCGGCATGGACCCGACGCCTGAGCGCCTTTCCAGCATGGACTTCACCGACATCTACTATAACGAGACCAATCAGGTCATCCTCATCCACAAGGACGATGTGGACAACATCAAAACCCTGGCGGACTTTGCCGGCAAAAAGGTGGCCGCCCAGAACGGCACCCTGCAGCAGACCCTGGTGACAGAGCAGCTGCCGGACAGCGAAATGCAGCTGATCGCCCTGATTCCGGACGGCATCATGGAGCTTCTGACCAAAAAGGTAAGCGGCCTGGCCCTGGCCTCCGTGGTGGCGGACCAGTATGTGGCCAACTACCCGGACCTGGTGATCTGCGAGGCAAAGTTTGACTATGTCTCCTCCGGCATCGCGGCGGCCGTTCCCAAGGGTGAGCCGGAGCTGCTGGAAGCCCTCAACGCCATCATCGCCACGGTGGTTGAGGAAGGCCTCTTCTATGAGTGGGTGGATGAAGCGGTGGCGCTGAACAATGAGATGAACCAATAAAAAGGCGAAGCGCCAAAAAACCACCGGGTGCATAATCAGCGCCCGGTGGTTTTTTAATGGCTTTGCCTGGCTTATTCCGCCTCAGCTGCCGGGGCGGCCTCGTCCTCCGCGCCTTCAGCGGCCTCAGCCGGGGCCTCCTCCTGGGTGCGGGGATGGCTGACCGTAAAGATCACCCGGTCCGGCTCCAGGTCCGTGGTGATGCCCTCCGGCAGGGTGAGGTCCTGCACCGTCAGGTTGTCCCCCGCCTCCATCTGGGAGACGTCCACCTCAATGGCGTTGGGGATATCCGTGGGCAGACCCGCCACCGGCAGGGTGTCCAGGTGCTGGAGGAACTCCAGCTTCCGGTGGGCGATGTCCTCACGCCCCAGGGGGCGCACAGCCACGTCCGCCTTGGTCACCTCGTCCAGGGCGATGCGCTGGAAGGTGACGTGCAGGCATTCCCGGGTGACGGGGGCATACTGCACTTCCTTAAGCATGGCGTTATAGGTCTTCCGGCCCAGGGCCAGCCTAAAGACTGCCATCCGGCCGTTTTGGTTCAGGGAGCGGGTCAGATCGTCTTGTTTGATGGAGAAGGACAGGGAGTCTTCCCCCCGGGCGGACATGGAAGCGGGCAGATAGCCCGCTTTGCGCAGGTTTTTAACGCCGCTTTTGCTCATGGGCTCCCGAGCTTCAATCTTTATCCGCAATGAATCCGTCGCTTTTGTCATATCGTTCACCTCAAAATCATTCTTCCGGGGAAAGCTGCATCCCCGACCCGGACGCTCATCTCTTTTCCGGGAAGCATGTTTAACCATACCACATTCTTTGATTTGATGCAAAAAACGGGCTTAGAAGGAAAGCGTCAGGGTCACCGGGCAGTGGTCCGAGCCGTACACCTGGTTTTGGATGGTGGCCTCTTTGATATGCCCGTCCAGGTCCTTTGAGACCAGGAAGTAGTCAATCCGCCAGCCGGCGTTGGAGGCCCTGGCGTTTGAGCGATAGCTCCACCAGCTGTAGGCATCCTTGAGATCCGGATAGAGGTGGCGGAAGGTGTCCGTGAAGCCGGAGCCCAAAAGCTCGGTCATCTTGGCGCGCTCCTCATCGGAAAAGCCGGGGTTGAAGCGGTTGGCCTTAGGGTAGCGCAGGTCGATCTCCTGATGGGCCACGTTCAGGTCGCCGCAGTAGATGACAGGCTTCTGCGCCGCCAGGGCGCCCAGGTGTCCCCGCATGGCATCTTCAAAGGCCATGCGGTAGGGAAGGCGCTTCAGTTCCGGCTGGGCGTTGGGCACATAGGCGTTGACCAGGAAAAAGTCATCAAAAGCCAGGGTCATCACCCGGCCCTCGTCCAGATGATCCCCCTCAATGCCCAGCAACACCTGATTGGGCATAAGGCGGGTGAACACCGCGGTGCCGGAATAGCCGGCCCGCTGGGCGGAATGCCAGTAGACCTGGTAGCCCGGCGGGTCATAGACCGCCTGGCCCTCCTTCATCTTGGTTTCCTGCAGGCAGAAAATATCCGCGTCCTGGGCGATGAAACTCTCATCAAAGCCCTTGCCCAATACCGCCCTGAAGCCATTGACGTTCCAGGAAACCAGTTTCATGTTCGCTCCTTTTTGTGCCTGGCACCGATGATTTTTCTGGAGTATACCCGAAAAACCGGGTATATTCAACATAATACGCGGTTTTCGCAATACAGGAGGCGATCAGGATGTATCAGGCAGACAAACGCCGCTATGACGCCATGGCATACAACAGGGTGGGCAGAAGCGGCCTCAGGCTTCCCTACGTGTCCCTGGGGCTGTGGCACAACTTCGGCAGCCAGTTCCCCCACGACAACTCCCGGGAGATGGTGCTGGGCGCCTTTGACTTAGGCATCACCCATTTTGATCTGGCCAACAACTACGGGCCCATCCCCGGCAGCGCTGAGACCACCTTTGGCCGGATCCTGAAGGAGGACCTGGCCCCCTACCGGGATGAGCTGATCATCTCCACCAAGTCCGGCTACCTCATGTGGGAGGGCCCCTATGGGGAGTGGGGCAGCCGCAAGCAGATGCTGGCCAGCCTGGACCAAAGCCTTAAGCGCATGGGCCTTGAGTATGTGGACATCTTCTATGCCCACAGGCCGGACCCGGAAACGCCCCTTGAGGAGACCATGGGCGCCCTGGCCCAAGCGCTGCGCCAGGGCAAGGCCTTGTATGTGGGCATCTCCAACTACGGGCCCGAGCGCGCCGCCCAGGCGATTGATCTATTGCGCCAGATGGGCATCCACTGCCTGATCCACCAGCCCCGCTACAATATCTTAGACCGGACGCCTGAGGAAGGCCTTTATCAGCTGCTGGCAGAAAAAGGGGTGGGGGCCATCCCCTTCTCCCCTCTGGCCCAGGGCCTGCTCACCAACCGCTATTTGGGCGGCATCCCGGCAGATTCCCGGGCGGCTGGCAAAAGCATGTTCCTAAACCCCAACCAGATCGACGAGGCCACCCTCAACAAAATCTCCGCCCTCAACCAGATCGCCCAGGCCCGGGGCCAAAGCCTGGCCCAGATGGCCATCTCCTGGCTGCACAAGGACCCGGTCACTTCCTCGGTGATCATCGGCGCCAGCAGGCTAAGCCAGATCAGGGACTGTATAAAGGCCCAGGAAGCGCCCGCCTTTTCCGCCCAGGAGCTCCAGGCCATTGATGAAGCCGCGGGGTTCTGAGGAAACGCCGCGCAACCTACATTATTTGCCAACCATTGACTTGTAGGTTGCATTGGTGTTAAGATGGTTTCAACCTACAATATCTCAAAATCAAATTTTGTAGGTTGCGACGGGAGGAAGATCAATGTCCGCGCTGCATGATGTGCTTCAGGAGGAACTGGAACGTGCCCTCCGGGTTAAATCCGCCATAGAGCTGGAGCTAAAAGACCTGCCCCTGGGCTACATCTCCCGAAAAAACATTCGGAACAAGCCCGCTTATTATCTGCAAAAGCGACAGGGCCAGAAAATCATCAGCAAATACCTGCCGATTCACCAGGTGCCCAAATTAGAAAAGCAGATTAAGAGGCGCCGACAGCTTCAGGCTTCCCTCCGGGCGCTGGATGATAACGTCAGCAGACTCAGGCGGGCGCTTAAATGACTGCCCCGCCAGCACATCAGGATTTTTGGGCCTTTATTGACCTGTTAAGCAAAAACGCCGCTCTGCCCTATGTCACCCTGATCGGCAGCTGGGCAGAGTATATCTATGCCCAATCAGGCCTGCTTCCCGGCTTTTCCGCCAGCCTCCGCACCCTTGATATCGACTTTTTGATTGAGAATATGCGCAAACCCCGGGATAAAATTTCGCTTTCCGCCATCGCGCAGGAGGCAGGATACCTTCTGGCCCGGGACAGCCTAACCGCCGTCACCAAAATATATTCCGTCGGCGGGCTGGAAATAGAGTTTCTCATTGCGCAACGGGGCGCAGGCCTGGAACCTTCCCTGCACACCAATCTGGGCGTCAATGCAACGCCCCTCAGCCACCTGCACATGCTGGACCGCCATAAAATCCACCTGCAGGTCTTTGGCTACGACCTGCAGGTGCCCCTGCCGGAGGCCTATGTGCTTCACAAAGTGATTATCCATCCAAAGCGAGGCATTAAACAGGAGAAGGACCGGGAAGCCCTGGCCGCTCTTGCCCCGCATCTTCAGCCAGAGCGGTTTAGACAGGTCTTCGAAGACCTGACAAAAGCGGAACGAAAAGCCGTTCTGAATCTTCAGCGCGGCTTTTCGTTTTTATCTGATTTTCTCCTTTAATAGGCAGGGCTGCCTCTACGCTTCTCCCCGAAGGCGCTCCGGTTTCAGGCTTTTGCCCAGCCGGTTAAGCAGCGCCAGGGCCAGAACGCTTAAGGCCAGACACACCGCCATGGGCAGGGCCGCGTGCCAGCGGGAGAGCATGCCGTTGATGGTGCCAAAGGGGGCGGTGACCAGCAGGCAAAAGGCCAGGGACAGGCCCATCATCCGCGCCCGCTCCTGCTGGTCCAACAGCAGCATCTGCAATGAGGAATAAAGGGGAATCAGAATGCTCAGCGCCAGGGCCTCCGCCACCACGCCGGGCACCAGAGCCCAGTTTAAGCGCGCCGGCAGCACCAGAAGCATCGCGCTAAGCCCCGCCATCAGCCCCAGGGCAATCGCCATGGGGCGGCGGAAGCGCTCCGCCCTTAAGCGATGGGATAAAAGAAGAAAGCTGGCCAGCATCACCAGGTTTTTAAGGGCGGCCAGCAAGGGCAGCTGCTCCTCCCCCACCCTAAGGGGGCCGGTGACCAGCAGGGGCCAGAAGTTCTCCATGGCGCTGCGGATGGCCAGCACGCAGGAGATGATCCCCAGGGTGAGCATCAGGGGCCGGTTATGAAACATCTCCCTGAGCACCCGGCCCGTGCCCTGCATGGCGGTCTGCCAGGGCTTGCCATGAAGGGCCTGCAGGCGCTTTTGCCCCAGGCTGGTTTCCCGGGTGAGCTTATGGAGCAAAAAGGCCTTGGTGGTCATGGACACAAAGGAGAACAGATAAAGCCCGCGCATGGTGCTTACCAGGGAAAACCGGCCAATCAACACGCTGGTCAGCGGGGACACAAAGCCGGACAGCAGGCCCGCCACCGTGGCCAGGGCATAGATGCTCACCAGCTTGTCCTGGGGCGCGTCCTCCACCATCAGAAGGCTCCAGGAGGTCTCCGTCACCCGCCAGAGGCCGTTCAACAGCGCCGCCGCCAAAAACCAGGCAAAACCCTGGGCAAAGGTCCACAGCAGGCAGGGCAGGGACCAGGCCACCAGGTCAAACAGGAAGGTGGTGCGCCTGCGGCCCAGCCGGTCCGTCCAGGCGCCGCCAAAGGCGGCCGCCCCCATCTGGCTTAGCAGGTTCACCGTGATCACCGCGCCGATTTCAAGGGGGCTTAGCCCCAGCGCCTCCATGTACTTGGACACCAGGGGCACATACAGCGTGTTGGGAACGCCCCACAGCGGCTCTAAAATCAGGCAGTAGCGGGCATTGCCCCGCAGATCAAGCAGCGTGCCCAGCAGGCGGTTGCGCCGCAGGAGGCGTGAAAAAAACTGTTTCATGCGCTTTAGATGCTGATCACCTCATACCCCGCCTCAAGGTAGGGCTTCACCCCGGCGTGCCCGGACATATCAGACAGCATGGGCAGCCCCAGGGCCAGGTTTTCATCATACACGCCCAGGGTTTTGGAGCAGGCCAGGCAGACCCCGGCCAGAAGCCCCCTCTCCTTGGCCTTTAGGTAGACGGGGTTCTTTTCCTGCTCAAAAACGGGCGGCAGCTTCACAGAAGAGCCTTCAAACACCACCCGCACCTCATGCCCGGCCCCGCTTAAATCCACGGCGTTTAGCAGCACATGCATAAAGCACATCTTCTCCCCGGTCATCCCGTACAGCAGCACCTTTTTCATTTTTCAGCCTCCCTGTCCATATTAGGGGCATCATAGCCTTTCCTGCCAGGGTTTGCAAGGCATATCCCGCATCTCCGGCAGATGCGCCCAGGTGTATTTGGGCAGATGCTGCTGCTGAAGCCGGGGGTTGTTCCGCTCCTTAATCGCCAAATGCTTAAAAAACACCCGCCACAAGTCCTGGAGGGCCTCCTCTCCCTGGGAGTACTGGGGGATAAGGACATGCACCCGCACCAGCTGCAGCGCGCCCCTGTCGCAAAGGCCGGCCACCTGCCGCCTTTCGTCAAAGATGATCAGCTTTTCCTCCGGGAAGCGATCCGCAAAATGGGGCAGCACCAGCGGCAGCACATGGTGGCGCGGGGCGAACACCGCCAGGAGGCTGCCGTCTGCCAGCTGGCTAAAGCGCATCAGGCCCAGGAAACGATGGGCCTCCCGGCTCACCTCCTGACGGCAGGTCAAAAAAGCCAGCACCTCCGCTTCCAGCAGATCAAGCGCCTCAGGGCCACGCTGACAGGCCAGGTGGATGGTTTTTACAATGGCGGTGAAGCGCTCTTTTCTTGCGGAAAGAAAGGCCTCCCGCACCATGATAAGAAAGCTTTCGCCCAGGCGGCGTTTGATACACGCCACCACCCGGCGGGCCTTTTCCCCGTCGGCGGCAGGGCGCAGGGTGGGCAAAAGGCTTTCTGACTCCGCCTCCGGGCAGACCTCGCTTATCTGGTGGCGGCTGCCCCAGCTGTCAAACACCAGGCTCATCAGCCCCTCAAAGCTGCCGTCAA
>ENA-UOXR01002626-UOXR01002626.1-bioreactor-metagenome-genome-assembly--contig:-NODE-2626-length-16335-cov-5.947297_pt1 | contig 16335 bp, 9 predicted proteins | sample MGYA00238164_ERZ764825 | MGnify/ENA primary metagenome ERZ764825 (study PRJEB28920, sample SAMN05720171) | bioreactor metagenome | isolation source: Anaerobic biogas reactor | place: USA:Washington...
CCCAAGCCACCGCCGCTGGAACGCGTCCCGCGTCACGTTGCGATCATCATGGATGGCAACGGCCGCTGGGCGCGGGCGCGGGGTCTGCCCCGCACGGCTGGGCATCGCGCTGGCACCGAGAACCTGCGCGAGGTGCTCAAGGCGGCGGTCGAGTTCGGCATTGAGCAGCTCACCATCTATGCCTTTTCCACCGAGAACTGGGCGCGACCCTACACCGAGGTGCGCGCCCTCATGGCGCTGGCCGAACATGTCCTCGACAGCCGCCTGAATGAGCTGTATGAATCGGGCGTGCGACTGCGGCATCTGGGCCGAACCGAGGGGTTGCCCGACAGCGTCGTGAAAAAGATACACCAGGCCGAAGCGCGGACTGCGGGAAACACGCGCCTCGGGTTGAACATCGCCTTTAACTATGGTGGGCGGGCCGAGATCGTCGATGCGGTGAGGGCGACGGTCGCCGAGGGACTGGATCCCGACGCGGTGGATGAACAAGCCCTCAGCGATCGCTTGACCACCCGCGGACTACCTGATCCCGACCTGGTCATTCGCACGGCGGGCGAGATGCGTCTCAGCAACTTTCTCGTCTGGCAGGCCGCCTATGCCGAGTACTATGCGTGCGATGTCTTCTGGCCCGATTTTGGCCGAGAGCAGCTTCACAAGGCCCTCGTGGCCTACCAAGAACGTCACCGCAGGTTCGGCCGCCTCGAACCAGACGCCAGCTGACGCTGCACCAGCCACCATCATCGTTGGAGGAGCGTAATGCTCAGCAGTCGTGTGGCTAGCGCAGCGGTGCTTCTCCCCATCGTAGCCCTCGCAGCCTATGTCGGCGGCCCGTGGTGGGGCGCCCTCGTCGTCGTCGCCGTCTGCCTGGCCATGTGGGAGCTGCTGCACCTGATCAAGGCGCACGGCGTCTCCGTCTCTGTCATCCCAACCATCATCTTGGCCGTGCTCTTGGCTGCTGACGGCTCCTGGCCGCAGCTGGGACTGCTCCAGCCCGCCCTGCTCTTTCTGGCGATCGTTCCCCTGAGCATCGAGGTCTTTCATCGGAATCGACCTGGCTCCCTCGAGAGTTGGGGCCTGTCGGTGGCGGCGGCCCTCTACCTGGGCTACGCCGCCAGCCACTTTGGCAGGTTGCGCTCCGTCCCCAACGGGTTGGCCTGGCTGGCGACCGCCATGATCGGCACGTGGATCGCAGACACAGCCGCCTATGTGGTAGGCGTGCGCTACGGAAAACGGCGTCTAGCGCCTCACATCAGCCCGAAGAAATCCTGGGAGGGCGCCCTAGGGGAGCTCGGCGGCGCGTTAGTGGTCGCGCTGGTGGCTGGGCCGCTGTGGTTGGGCCTGGGCGTCGGATCGAGCCTGCTCCTCGGGGCGCTCATCGCCGTCGCCGCTACCCTCGGCGATCTCGGCGAGTCGGTTATCAAGCGTCAGGTCGGGGTCAAGGACTCGGGCTCGTTGATCCCTGGCCACGGCGGCATGCTCGATCGCATCGACAGTCTACTTTTCGTCGTTCCTCTGGTATACTGGTACCAGCTCTTGCTGAACTGGCTCCAACTATTGCCCTAGATTTCGACAGAATGGTATGGAGACGATCACCCTAACAGGCATCCTAGAGTTCGCGAGCCTTGCGCTCTCGTCAGCCATCGTCATCCTCGACTTTTCGCTGCTGGTCTATATCCTTGCCCAGAACCTACGTAGCCCCGTGGCCCAAGCCTTTGCCGAGATGGTGGCCTTTGTCGCCCTCATCTATCTCGTCGACGTCACCATCATCAGCGCCGAGACCGCCGAAGCGGCCGAGTTCTGGTTGCGCGTGCAGTGGCTGGGCATCGCCTTTGTGCCCGCCTCCAGCTATCACTTTTCCGATGCCGTCCTGCGAACCACTGGCGAGCACACGAAACACCGCCGCGTGGTGGTCATCGGCACCTATCTGTTGGCAGCCGTTACCTTTGTGGGCATCGTCTTTTCGCCCTGGATCGCGGGTGGCGTCACGCAAAAGGGCCGCTTTTATCACCTGACGGCTGGGCCGCTATTCTGGGCCTTTGCGCTCTACTACCTGCTCATCAACGGCGCCGCTTGGCTGAACATCCGCCAGGCGCAACTGCGGAGCCTCACCTCCTCAGCGCGCCGCCGCATGTCCTACCTGGCGTTGACCATCCTGGCGCCCAGCATCGCTGCCTTTCCCTATCTGCTGGTGCCCACGTTGTCCTCGGTCCTGTCCATCAACCTCATCCTGGTGCTCACGCTCCTCGCCAACGGCGCCATTGCGGGCATGACCGTGGTGATCGGCTATACCGTCGCCTACCAGGGTATGTTTGTGCCCGACCGCGTCATCAAGCACCGCCTGATTCACTTTCTCCTCCGCGGCCCGATGGTGGCCATCGTCGTCCTCATTCTCATGCTCCTGGTGCCCAGCGTCGAGTCGATTCTGGGCCTACCACGTGACACCGTCATGGTAGCCCTGGTGGCGGGAACCGTCGTGCTTTTGCAGATCCTCGTGAACAAGGCCAAGCCGATCATCGATCGGCTGGCACATCCGCACGACCATCGCGAGCTGGCCCTGATCGAGGCCCTAGACGAACGCCTTCTCACCACCACCGACCTGGAGCAGCTCCTGGAGAACACGTTGATCACCCTGTGCGAGCGACTCCGGGCGCCCGCGGGTTTTGTGGTGGCCATGCGCAGCGCCGAGATGGTGCTGCGAGTGTTTTGCGGGCCCCAGCAGGCCGCCTCCGACCTCTTGTCTGGCGTAACCCTAGCGGGCCTGCTCGGACAGGTTGAACGCAGCCGCACTGGTGGAGAGCTCAGCAACGCCGACTGGATCGTCGCCGATGGCCATTGGCTGCTACCCTTGCGGGCGGGACCAGAGCGAGCTGTGCTGGGGATCGCGGGGGTGCGCGCCATCGACTCAAAGCCTTCCTTTGAGCCCGAAGAACTGAGCGAGGCCCAGCACCTGGTCGAGCGCCTGGATCGCGCGCTAGAGGATATCCAGCTCCAGCGGCAGGTGCTAGCGATCGTGCAGGGGCTGGAGAGCGAGCTTGTCCAGCTCCAAGAGTGGCGGTCGGAGCCGTCCTTTGCCAGCTCCACCGCTCGCCAGGGCCTGGCCACCAATCCGATCCACTCGTCTGGATTCACGCAGACCGTCAAAGAGGCATTGGGGCAGCTCTGGGGAGGACCCAAACTGGCCCATAGCCCCCTGGTACGGCTCCAGGTGGTACGCGACCGCATGGCCGACAACGACCACGTTCCCGCCAAGGCAGCCCGCTCAGTGCTCACCGAGGCGATCGAGCGCCTTCGGCCCGAGGGCGAGCGGAGCCTGACAGCGGCCGAATGGCTCCTGTATAACATCCTCGACCTGCGCTACATCCAGGGTCACAAAATCCGCGATATTGCCCGACGGCTGGCCATGAGCGAGTCGGACTATTACCGCAAGCAACGGATCGCCATCGAGCAGGTGGCAGAGATGCTGATCCAGATGGAGCGCTCGGCACCGACCGCATCGGACGACGCCCCTGCCAGCTCTGACGCCTAGCCACGGGAGAACCAGATGCCCTGCACGCTACTGCACGCAGCCGATATCCACCTCGGCTATGCCCAGTACGGCCTGGAGGAACGGCAGCGCGACTATTACCTGGCGTTTCGCCACATGGCCGAGGACGCCATCGCGCGACAGGTGGATGTCGTACTCCTCGCTGGTGATCTGTTCCACAAACGCACGGTCGACGCCAACACCCTCTACCAGGCCGTCGTGGTGCTAGAGCTGCTGCGTGACGCTGGCATCACCGTGGTGGCCGTGGAGGGCAACCATGAGCGCCCCCACTACCGCGAACCGCTTTCGTGGCTGGATTTCCTGGCCCAGAGAGATCTCCTGGTGGTCCTCACACCTCAGTGGCTCGAGGGGAGGCTCCATCTCTTACCCTGGGACCAGCACGAGCGCCGAGGAGCCTACCTGGACCTCGCCCCCAACCTGCGCATCGTCGGGTGCCGCTACGTCGGAACCTCCACCCCGTCGGTAGTTGCGGATCTGGCCACGGCCATCCCCAGTCTTCCTGAGGCCGAGACTCGCCAAACGATTCTCATGCTTCACGCGGGCATGGAGGGGGTGCTGGATGCCTATGGCGGTACCTTGTGCGAGAATGATCTCTTGCCCCTGCGCGGCTGGGTCCAGTATGTCGCGCTGGGGCATATTCACAAGCCCTATGAGCGCCTCGACTGGGTCTACAACCCTGGCTCCCTGGAGGCCACCTCCGCTACCGAGGCCGAGTGGACCGATCGCGGCTACTATATCGTGCGCGTGGATGCTGACCGAGGACCGCACCTCCCGCCGGAAAAGATCGTGATCCCCAACAGACCGTTCGTGCGCCTGGTGTGCCATGTAGAGGGCTTGTCTCGCCCCAGCCAGCTCTGGGAGGCGGTGCGCGGCATAGCCGCGGCCGCCTCAAGCGGCGACGAGAACGACTTGCCGCCGATCGTCGAGCTCACGCTTCGAGGCCAACTAGGCTTTGCCCGAGCGGCTCTGGAGACCGAACGCCTGCAGGCCATCCTGCAGGAAACGTTTGTCCCGCTGGTTGCCCGCGTGCGCGACCTCACCACCGTAGAGCCAGGCGAGATATCCCTCGCGGTCGAGCTGAGCCGCCACGAGCTGGCTCAGCTCGTGCTCCGCGAGCTCATCGCAAAGGACACCAGGCTGAACGCCCTGGCCGAGCCGCTGACCCACCTCGCTCTGACGCTCCAGGAGATGACGGCCAACGACCCCGAGCCTAGCGAGATCGTGGCCACGCTGGATCGGTGGCAGGAGCAGCACGGTCGCCCCTTTGCCCAGCCTGACGAGACTGCCCAGCAGGACGAGGCCTAGACGATGCTGATCCACCAAGTGGCCCTGGTGAACTTTAAGAGCTATGCCAAAGCCACGGTCGAACTCGCCCCAGGCACCGTGGCCATCGTGGGGGCCAACGGCGCGGGCAAGAGCTCGCTGCTGGACGCCATCGGCCTGGTGCTGTTTGACTGCCAACGTGGCACCTATGCCGAGCGTCTACGTGAGGGTGAGCGCAAGGGATCGATACGCGTACGTGTATCCTCCTCGCTGGATGAGCGTACCTATGATGTGATCCGTGAGTTCTCGGACCGCACCACCCTCCGCTACGTCGTGGCCGATTTGGAGCTCGATGGCCGCGTTCTGGCCGAGGGCTCTGAGCAGGTGACCGCCTGGCTGCGCGAGCACCTGCGCGTAGAGCCCTCTCCAGGGCTCGCCGAGCTGTTTCGGGCCACCATCGGTGTCGAGCAAGGTACTTTTACAGCGCCCTTTTTGCTATCGGCGGCCAGCCGCAAGGCTCAATTTGATCCGCTGCTGCAGGTAGATGCCTACCGCGCCGCCTATGACGCCCTGCGCCCCACCGTGCGGCATCTCAACGAAACGCAACAAGAGATCGCCCGCGACATCGCCCACTTGCAAGGACAGCTCGAAGAGCTGCCGCGGCAGCAAGAACGGTTACGCGGCGTCCGAGAGCGCCTCGCAGCCTTGGTCACCGAGATCGCCCAGGATGAGCGAGCCATCGCCTCCAACCAGCCGCAGCTCGCCCAGCTGCAGGCCCGCCAACTGGCCACCCAAGAGGCTCGCGACCTGGCATCGCGGGCCGAGAGCGAGGTAAAGCAGCAGGAGCAGCGCCTGGCTCAGGCGCGTGCCGCCGTCGAGCGCGCCCAGGCGGCGCAGCAGGTGTTGCGCCAAAGCGAGCCAGGCTACGAGGCCTATCAGGCCGCACACAAGCGCCTAGACAATCTCGATGAGCAGCGGGGGGCGCGCGACCGTCTCCAGCGAGAGGCAGCCCGCCACGACACCGAGACGGCGAGACTGCTGGAGCGGATCAAGGCGGCCCAGGCGCTCGTCGATCGCGGCGCCGAGGCCAGAGCCCAGATCCGTACGCTGCAACCCCGCGTGGACGAACAGGAGCGACTCGAGCGCAGCCTGCAACAGGCCGAGGAACGCCATCGCGACGGGACCACGCTGGAGCGGCGGATCGCGGATCTGGAGCGGCAGGTGGCTGGCGAGGCCACGGCGCTGGCGGATCTGCAGAGCGAGGTCGCGCGGGTCGCTCAGCTGGCGGAGGAACGCGACCAGGTGCAGGCGGCGCTGCAGTCGCTGGCCGAGCAAAAAGAGACCTGCATCGCCGAGATCGCCCACCATCGTGCCCGTCTCCAGCAGATCGCCGACCAGACCAGCGCGCTCCAGCAAGCCACCGCCGCTTGCCCCACCTGCGAGCAGCCGCTGCCCGATAGCCGCCGCGACGAGCTGCTCGGGCGCAACCAGGCCGACCGCGACCGCCTCCAGCGAGACCTGACCGCGACGAGCCGACGCGTCAACGACATCGATAGGCGGATGCGCGCCAACAGCCAACGCCTCGGCGAGATCGAGACGGCCCAGCGCGAGGGCCCCTCCTCGCGCGAGCTTTCGGCCGCCGAGGCGCGACACAGCCAAGCCATTACTGGCCTCGAGGAGGCGCGCGACCAGCGGAGAGCGATGGGTGATACCGCGGCCGACGTGGCCAACGCCCGCTCTGCCCTGGGGCAGCTAGGGGATCCGCGTAGCGAGCAGCGGGCCGCTGGGCGGGCCGCCAAGGACGCCGCGGAGGCCGAGGGCGCCCTGGCCACGGCTCAAGCCTCGTTGTCCAAGACGCTGGAACAGCGGCGCGCCATCGAGTCGTTGTTGGCCCGTTACCAGGATCTCGACAGCGCCATTGCCCAGACGCGCGCCGAGCGCGACCGTCATCGCCCAGCGTACGAGGCGTATCTCCGCGCCCAAGAGGTGGCGCACACCTTGCCCCAGGCCCAAGGCAACCTGGCAGAGGCCCAGAAGGGCATCTCCAAAGCGACCACCCTCCGCGACCAGGCCGTCCAGGCGGCCACCGAGGCATCCGCCGCCTATGACGCGGACGCGCACCGACGCGTTCTGCAAGAGCTAGAGCGCGCTGACCGTGCACTGGTTGCTGCGCGGACCCAGACAGAGTCGCTGGAGGAGCAGTCGCGTGACCTATCCGCGACCATTGGCGCGCTGGAGCGGCTGCGTGGCGAGATGGCCGCCCAGCAAGAGGCCCTGGCTGAAAGTCGCGCCACCAGCGACCTGCTTGCGTTCCTACGCGACCTATTGCGCGATGCTGGCCCGCTGGTCACCCAGCGGCTGATCCGCCGCATCTCGCAACAGGCCGCCCAATTCTACGCCGAGCTCATGGGCCAGCCCGATGGCAGCCTGGTTTGGGGCGAGGACTATGCCCTCTACCTCGACGTGGGCGGCGAGCGACGCGGCTTTGAACAGCTCTCTGGCGGCGAGCGCATGGCCGCTGCGCTTGCCGTGCGCATGGCCCTCCTGCGAGAGACCTCGGCCGTGGACGTGGCCTTTTTCGACGAGCCCACCGCCCATCTCGACAGCGAGCGCCGCGAGAGCCTGGCCGAGCGGCTCATGGCTCTGCGCGGGTTCTCCCAGTTGTTCGTAATCAGTCACGATGATACCTTTGAGCAGGCCGCCCAGAGCTATGTTCGCATCTGGCGTGACGCCGACGGCAGCCATGCGCTATCCTAGCCCACCAGAATCAGAGTAAGGAGAGGCTCCCCATGAAGATCACCGCAACCGTCCCCATGCGCATCGACCTGGCTGGCGGGACGCTGGACGTGTACCCGCTCTACCTGTTTGAGGATGGCGGGCTAACCCTCAACGCAGCCATCGACGTCACAGCCGCCGCCACCATCGAAACCAGGGATGACGCCCGCGTTTCGATCAGGTCGTCGGACCTGGGGCTCTGTGAGGAGCACGCATCGCTGGATGAGATGCCGCTGGGACACGGGCTTGACCTGGCTCGGAGAGCCGTGGCGCAGATGCGCCCGCCGACGGGCATCAACGTCACCATGGATAGCCACGCGCCCAAGGGATCGGGGTTGGGGGCATCGTCGGCCCTGCTGATGGCCCTGCTACACGCCCTGAACGCCCTCCGAGAGGAGCCCCAGCGTCTGACCTCGCCACAGATCCTGGATCTTGGCGCCAACCTGGAGGCCCAGGTGATCGGCATCCCCACGGGCAAGCAGGACTATTTCCCGCCGATCTGGGGCGGCGTCTCGGCGCTCTGGTTCGAGGTGGACGGTTGGCGTCTGGAAAAGCTCTCGGACGACCGCGACCTCGTCTCTTGGCTCAACCAGCGCGTGGTCGTCAGCTATACCAGCATCCCCCACGATTCGGCGGTCACCAACTGGGCGATGCTGAAGCGCTATATTGAGGGCGAGGGCGATGCGGTGGCCCGCATGCGCGACATCAAGGCCATCGCCCTAGCCATGCGAGATGCTCTCCACGACATGGACCATGACCGCTTTGTCAGCTTGATGGACGATGAGTGGCAGCTACGCCGCGGGCTGGCGGAGGGGGTCTCCACGCCAGAGATCGAGGCCTACATGGCGGCAGCCAAGAGCGCAGGCGCCGATGCCAGCAAGATCTGCGGCGCGGGCGGCGGGGGGTGCATGGTCACCCTGGCCGCCCCTTCACGCCAGGCCCAAGTGCGCCAAGCTTTGACCGACGCGGGCGCCCGCGTGATGGACGCCCACGTCGTATCGCAGGGGATCCAACTGACCTATCGTTAGGACTCGCGATCGTAAACGGGATCCTCGCCGACCCAATGACCCGACGCGATGGCGGGGATCTCGTCTCTTTCCTTAGGGGAGAGCTCAATGTCGAGCCCGCCTAGCGTGTCGGTTAGCTGCTCAAGGTTGCGAGCTCCCAGGATCGGCGCCGTGACCCGCGGCTCGGCCAGCACCCAGGCCAAGGCTAGCTGGGCTGGCGTCACACCACGATCTCGCGCAGCCTCTACGAACCGCGCCACCAAGTCAAGAGCCTGCGCGGTATAGTAGCGGTCGTGGTACTGCTTGAACGCCTCCAGCCGAGCGCCCTGCGGCAGGCCATCAGCGCCAAGGTACTTGCCCGTGAGCATGCCGCCCGCCAAGGGGTTGTAGGGGATCACGCCCAGCCCCTCCGCCTCACAGACCTCGAGCACCTCGGCCTCGATACTGCGGTTGATGGCATTATAGATCGGCTGGATGCTCACAAAACGCGACCATCCCCGCAGATCGGCCAGGGCGAGAAATCGCTGGAGGTGCCATCCCTTGAGATTTGAGCACGCCACATAGCGCACTTTGCCCTGGCGCACCAGATCATCCAGCGCGCCCAGCGTCTCCTCGGGCTCGCTCCCAAAGTCCCAGCGGTGGATCTGATACAGGTCGATGACATCGGTCTGCAGGCGCCGCAGGCTGGCCTCGACGGCCTGCTGAATGTGGATGCGCGAGAGCCCGCCGTCGTTGGGCCCAGGCCCCATGGTGCCGTACACCTTGGTGGCCAACACCACCCGATCGCGAACCCCGCGATCCTTAATCCAACGCCCGACGATCTGCTCCGAGACGCCCGTCGAGTAGGCGTCGGCCGTATCGAGGACATTGCCGCCCGCCTCCCAGTAGGCATCCATCAGGCGAAAGGACATCTCCTCATCGGCCTCACGGCCGAACGTCATCGTTCCCAAACAGGCACGCGATACCACCAGGCCCGAGCGCCCCAACCGTCGGTATTGCATCATGTCACCTCCCTCAGCACTGCATCGCAACGGACCGATTGTGCCATGAGGCGACTGCCATGGCAAGGGAACGCCGTAGGTAGGTCCGAGAAGCGACTCGCACTTGCTCTTCCCAAGCAGCGGCGTATGATATCCCCCTACGAACTATCACTACATCGCAAGGAAACGGCATGCTCGGCATCATCTATGGCCTCCTATGCGCAGCCAGTTGGGCCATCGGCTCCATCAGCATGCGCGATCTCGCCCGCAAGCTCGATCCCTTTACGTTGAACGCGCCCCGTTCGGCCATTGGGGCGCTTTCGCTCATCCTCATCGCCGCCCTGACCAAGCGAACCGCTAGCTACGTCGGTATTCAGCCTAGCCAGTGGGCGCTCTTGGTGGGCAGCATGCTGGTGGGTGGTTTCCTGGGAGACTCGGTCTATGTTCTGAGCATCGCGCGCATCGGCGTCTCCCGCTCGTTTCCCATCGCCTCCACCTACCCAGCCCTCACCCTGGTCTTGGCGCTGCTTTTGTACCATCAGCCGCTCACCTGGCCCTTGGTGGCTGGCATGCTGCTGGCCATGCTGGGAGTCATCGCCATCTCGCGCGGCCGCGCGCCTACCAGCGAGATCCCTACCGCACAGGCCAAGACCTCTGGTATCCTGTTTGCGCTGGCGGCCTCGGTGCTCTGGGCGGTGTCGACCACCATGCTCGAGCCGGGCCTGCGGGGGCTGGACGAGATCGCTGCCGCCGCAATTCGCCTTCCCGTCCTGTCGCTGGCGCTCTGGCTGGTGGTCGCAGCGCGCGGCACCTGGCGCGAACTGACCCGGCTTGACCGGCGCGAATGGGTCACGCTTCTAGTGGGCGGGCTGATCGGCTGGGGCGTCGGATCGCTCCTGTTTGTGCTCACAGTGGCACATGTCGGGTCGGCGCGCGCCGCCGTCCTCACGTCCACCTCGCCGCTCTTTGCGCTGCCCCTGAGCCTACTGTTCCTTAGGGAACACAGCGACTGGCGCGTGGCCCTGGGCACAGGGCTCACCGTCGTTGGTGTTATCCTGGTCGCCTAGCCCCGCTGGAGGGCATAAAGAACCGAGCGTTGTGGTACTTAGAGGAAGGATCAACCCATGACCTGGCAATCGCCCTTTGAGGCCCCTGGGAGCTGGTACAAGGCCGCGTTTCACGTTCACACGACCCAGTCCGACGGACGCGTCGCGCCGGAAGAAGCCCTAACCTGGTACCGGGAGCAGGGCTATGACATCGTCGCGCTCACTGACCACCGGCGCCTCACGCTAGGCGCCCCCGCCACCGCCCACAGCGGGCTCCTGACCATCAGCGGCGTCGAGCTGGACGGCCCTGGCTACCACATGGTCGGCTTGGGAGCCAAGACGCTACCCGAGTCGGTGGACCGGTTGCCCGTCCAAGTCGCCGCCAACGCCATCCGTGATGGCGGCGGCATCGCCATCATGGCCCATCCCTACTGGATCGGTCAGACCTCGGCCGAGATCCTATCGGTTGACGGCATCAGCGCGCTCGAGGTGTTCAACACCGTCTGCGAACAAGAGCGCGGGCTAGGATATGCCCGGCAGACCTGGGATGAGCTGCTAGAGGCCGGCAAACGGCTCTGGGGCGTCGCGGTGGATGACACCCACTGGATCGGCGACGAGGCTGGTCGGGGTTTTGTCATGGTGCGCGCGCCGGAACTGACAGAAGAGGCCGTGCTCGCAGCGGTGGCCAGTGGCTCGTTCTATGCCAGCCAAGGGCCCACCATCCAAGACTTGCGCATCGTGGACGGCGAGGGCGGCCCGTGTCTGAGCGTGCGCTGCTCGGCTTGCGCCCGCATCGTGTTCCACGCGGCGGGGCCGCTAGGCAGGGTTGTCCATCCTACCGCGCACGGGATGCTAACGGGGGGCTCGATCGCCCTCCAGGCAGATCAGATCTATGTCCGGGTCGAGTGCACTGACGCCCAGGGCCGAACGGCCTGGTCGAACCCGGTATACCTGGCCGACGTGCTATCCTAGGAGCCCGCATCGACCTGATAGACACGAACGGGGCCCTGGGAGTAGACGGCCTCCAGGCTATCTAGCGCATCCAGCAGCCGCGGCTCGAGGGCACCGCCGCGGCTGCCGACGTACACGTGGGTTACACCCAGGGAACGTATCCAGGCGGTCATCGCCTCGGGGTCCTCTCGCAGACGGGTCTGCTGCTCGGCCAGCTCGGCGATGCTCTCACGGTAGGCAGGCGAGCCGTGATAGTAGAGGATGGGCGGCTGGGTAGCCTGCCGATTGGCCAGATAAGGGATCCACCAACCCGCATCGCTGCCCACATACAGGCCAGGTTGCCAGTAACGCGCGTTCACCAAGAACACGGCCCCTGGCTCGGTGTGCTCATCAATCCACGCCATGGCCATCATATCACGCTGATCGGCCAGGATGGTGGTCGGGTTAACAATGTCCACCATCCGCCAAGCCCCCCACCCGCTAACCACCGTCAACGTCGCCGCAACCAAGGGCGCCACCATCCGCCTCGGGGCCGCGTCCCATCGACGCTGGAGGAGCCCCCATGCCCAGCTCGCGCCGTCGCTCACCAGGTATGCCGCCAATACGCTGACGGGCACCCAAAAGGAGATGGCCAGCGCGCTACTGCTCATCAGCCAGGTGGGCGTCAACCCTACGAGCTGGGGCAGCGACACCAGCACAGCGAGACCGACCCAGACCAGCAACCAGAGCACCTCGCGCCTTTGCCTGAGCAGGCCCCACACGGCACCTCCAACCGCCACAACTCCCAGAGCCTTCGTGACCTCAGAGGTCAGGTAGCGCCAGGGGAAGGCGTAATCATCTCCTTGCGCGGCCCATCCCCCAAAGGTGGATTCCACGGAGGGCAACACCCGCCTCGCGACATAGACGACCCAGGGCAGGGTCAACAACACCACCGTTGCCACCGCCAGACCAGAAATGCGCGCCGCCGCCAGTAGCCCACGTCGATCGCGACGCCACTCCCAGGCCACGGCCCCCAGGCATACAAGCCACCAGATCACGTACAGCACCAAGATGCGGAAATGCGCCAGTCCCAAGCCAGCAGATAGCAGGGCCACCAAGGGCATCGATCGCGCGCCTTCCCGAGAGCCCCGCAGCAGGTGCGGCACAGCACCGGCCACCAAACAGAAGAACGTCAGCCCCACCAGGTGGGGGTAGCGGCCCCAGGTCGTATAGTAGGCCGGCATGTACAGCCATACCCCCACCAGCACCGCCGCGATGACGGCGCCCCAGCGATCCCCCAGCAGCCGCTTGGCCAACACATACGCGCCCAAGGGGGCCAGCATCTGCCAGCACTGCCCAGCCAACAGGACAGCATCGGCCGCGTTGAGTGAAGAGAACCATACGAGTGGAGCCGCCGAGGCATGAAAGCCAAAGTGGTAGTGTAGCTCACCAACAGGGAGATAGGGTGCCGCCGAGCGCGGCACCATGCCCTGGTCGAGCATGAGCTGGGTCATGAGGACATGATGGGGCGAATCAACCCAAGCTGGAACCACCAGGTCACGAGCCTGAAGCAGACGGCTGGCGATGATCAAAAACAGAACCACGGCCATCACCAGGTCGGGCCAGCGTCCCTTTGGCACCGTGGCGCAGGCTGGCCATCCACCGGGGTGGCGGATGCGCGCCCAGAGGCCCAAGGCCACGCACCCCACCAGCAGCAACGCCGCCCCGACCGGCCCCAGTGCCCACCCGGCCACCCGCGCCCACAGGAACGCCAGGCTCCAGAAACACGCGCTCAACCCGCCGATGAGCGCCAGCCCCTCCCAGAGGTCCACCTGGTTTTCCGTCCGAAGGAGCCCCAACAGGCCCCATCCCGGCAAGCCCCACACCAGAACCAGCGCCACCAGGGCCGGCAACCAGCGGCGGACCTCGCGCATCAGCAGCTGAAGCACCACCGCTGGTGGGTAGCGATAGCCCAGCGCAAAGTAGAGATCGCCCTCGCTGGGCGCGCCATCGAGGTAGAGGTGCCCCCCCTCGTAGGCCTCGCTGGCGGTATACCAGGCCGCGATGCCTGCATCAGCACCGCTGGTGAGCGTCATGCGATAGCGCGTACCCTGCGAATCCGCCTGGGGCTCAAAGGCAAAGCGCAGCTTCTGGTTGTGCTCCAGCCCGGCCACGGCATAGCTAGAGACCACCGGCTGGCCAGATCCATCCTCCCGCTCGAGGGTGAGTCGTAGCGCGCCGTCGACCCCCTGGTGGGCATCCTCGTCGTAGCGCACCAGGTAGACCTCGATCCAGGCCAGGCCCGGGTACTCGCCCAAAAAGCTCTGGCCCACGGATCGCTCCCCAGAGAGCGGCGGTGCGGCGGTGTCGAGGCGGTCCTGGCTGAGGCCCAGTTGCTCGTGGAGCGGGCGCCCCATCAGCCATCCGGCCGCCACCAGCAGCACGATGGCCAGGTAGAGGCCCACCCCTGCCAGGCGCGACCGCCTAGTCAGAGCTAGCCAGGCGCTTTTGCAGGTCATAGAGGGTGTTGAGGGCCTCGATGGGCGACATGGTCATGACGTCCATCGCGGAAAGCTCCTTCACCAAGGGGTGATCCCCGGCAAAGAGCGAGAGCTGGCGCGGCTCCTCTGCCGTTCGCCCGCGGCGGGGCAGCGGCTCGGCGCCATCGCTCTCCAGCTCTTGCAGGATCGCCTGGGCGCGATGGATGACCCCCGGGGGCAGGCCGGCCATCTGCGCCACGTGGATCCCATAGCTGCGATCGGCGCCGCCAGGCTCGACGCGGCGGGTGAACACGACCTCTTTGCCGCGGCTGGCCACGGCCACGTTATAGTTGCGCACCCGCGGCAACCGTTCCTCGAGCTGGGTCAGCTCGTGATAGTGCGTGGCAAATAGCGTCTTGCAGCCTAGGCGAGGATGGTTGTGGAGGTACTCGACGACGGACCACGCGATCGAGATGCCATCATAGGTGCTGGTGCCGCGTCCGATCTCGTCCAGGATCAACAAGCTGCGCTCGGTCGCATGGTTCAGGATGTTGGCCATCTCGACCATCTCGACCATGAACGTGCTCTGCCCACGAGCGATCTCGTCCTGCGCCCCCACGCGGGCAAAGATGCGGTCTACCAACCCGATGCGGGCGCTGCGAGCGGGCACAAAGCAGCCGATCTGTGCCAGAAGCACGATCTGGGCCACCTGCCGAAGATAGGTGGACTTGCCGCTCATGTTGGGGCCCGTGATCACGTGGATGGCCGACTCGGCGCTCATCCGGCAATCGTTGGGGACGAAAGGCTCGTCCAGCGGCATCCGCTCCACCACGGGGTGCCGCCCTCCTTCGATCTCGATCTCGTAGCCGTCATGGAGCTCGGGCCGCACATAGGCGTGGATGGCGGCTAGATGCGCCCATCCGGCCAAGAGATCCAGGTGAGCCACAGCCCGCGACGCCGCCAGCATCCGGTCCGCCATCTGCCCGAGACGGGTTAGGACGCCCTTGTACGCCTGCGCTTCGATCTCGCGCAGACGCTCCTGGGCATTCAGGATGACCGACTCTTTGTCCTTGAGCTCGGGCGTAATGTAGCGCTCAGCGTTGACCAGGGTCTGCTTGCGGATATAGTCGTCCGGTACAGCCTCGGCGTTGGCCTTGGTCACCTCTAGGTAGTAGCCAAAGACCTTGTTATAGCCCACCTTGAGGGACTTGACTCCGGTCCGCTCGCGCTCGCTGCGCTCCAGATTGGCCACCCAACGCTTGGCCTCCTCGACCGACGCCTGTACGCGGTCCATCTCATCAGAGTAGCCCGGCCGGATATAGCCGCCGTTGGTCGTCAGGGCCGGCGGATCGTCCACGATGGCCCGTTGGACAAGATCCACCACCTCCTGGCAGAGCACGAGATCCTCCGGCCGCAGCGGATACTGTTCGGTCGCGCCCAGTACGGGAGCATCGGCCGCCAGCGCAAGCACCACCTCGCGGATGCCCTCCATGCGGGCCAAGCCCTCGCCTAGCCCCACGAGATCCCGGGGGCCAGCGATCCCCTGCACCACCCGGTTGGCCAGCCGCTCCAGGTCGCCCAGGCCCCGCAGAGCCTGGCGCAAGGCGGTGCGGCGAGGGGTATCCTGGAACAGCGCGTCCAGCACCTGGAGCCGCGCCTCCAGCGCATCGTGATCCAGCAACGGCTGGGTAAGCCAGCGTCGCACCAACCGCCCGCCCATGGGCGTCAAGGTGGCATCCAACACGCCGAGCAGAGATCCTTGAACCCGACCCTCGCGAATAGTCTCGGTCAGCTCCAGGTTGCGGCGAGTGGCCACATCCAGCATCATAAAGGCGCCGACGCTATAGGTCGCCAGCTGCCGCAACTGCGAGAGCGCGCCGGGCTGATGCTCCTGCAGATACTGGATGATGACCCCGGCCGCTTGGATGGCGGCTGGCAGCCCCTCACAACCGAACCCGGCCAGCGTGGTAACGCCCAGGTGCTCTTTCAGGGCTCGCTGGCAGTTGCCCTCCTCAAAGCGCCAGGCATCATAGAGGGTCAGCGGCACCGTCACCTCTGCCAGGGCAGGGTAGCGTCTCTGGGCCTCCGCGGTCTCAGCCTCACCCACCTCGTCATGTGGCACGCCGCCATCGCTGATAATCAGCTCGGCGGGCTGCAGCCGGTCCAGCTCGCGCAGCAGGTCCGCGTCGGCTTCGCGTCCATCGAGCTGGGTCGTCAGGAACTCGCCAGTGGTAATATCGGCATGCGCCAGACCCACCGTGCCATCCAGCCAGACCGCAGCGGCTAAGTAGTTGTTGCGCTTGTCCGCCA
>ENA-UOXR01002633-UOXR01002633.1-bioreactor-metagenome-genome-assembly--contig:-NODE-2633-length-16297-cov-6.892993_pt1 | contig 16297 bp, 14 predicted proteins | sample MGYA00238164_ERZ764825 | MGnify/ENA primary metagenome ERZ764825 (study PRJEB28920, sample SAMN05720171) | bioreactor metagenome | isolation source: Anaerobic biogas reactor | place: USA:Washington...
TTCAAACGTCTACGTATTCATGACCACCCAGGACAAAGACGGTCAGCCTGTGGAGCACTACAAGGTTTTGGGCGGATATGGGAACTTCCTTAACAATTTTCCAAACGCGGAGGCGCTTTTTGGAAAACTTGAAAAGCAATATGAGCAACTTATCTTAAAAGCCGATGGCGTTTACGCCAAACCCGGAATCCAGACTGTCATCCTGGATTCTGGCGCATGAGGCGGTCGGGCATACTGTTGAGGCGGATTTCGTAGAAACTGGCTCGGTAGGCGGTCCGATGTTCGGCAAGCAAGTCGCCAGCGAGAAGGTTAGCCTGGTGGATATCGCCCATGATGCCTTCGGCAAACTGGCGCCGGTACCGGTGTTCGTGGATGACGAAGGTACGCTGGCGCGGGATCAGATGCTGATCGAAAACGGCATCCTCACCGGCTACATGCACAACAAAGAGTCCGCTCTCAAATTCGGACATTTGCCCAATGGCAATGCTCGTGCCTACGACTTCTTTGACGAACCGCTCATCCGCATGCGCAATACCTGCATCCTGCCCGGCTCCGATAAGCTGGAAGACATGATCGCTTCCGTTGAGGACGGCTATTTCTTCACCGATATGAACAATGGTCAGGCGGATTCGACCGGCGAGTTCATGTTCGGCGTGCCGATGGGCTTCGAAATTAAAAATGGCAAGCTTGGGCGGGCGGTGAAAGATACGACCGTATCTGGCGTGGCTTTTGAGGTGCTCAAGACAGCGGAAATGGTCAGCGATACGGTCACCTGGACCAACTCGGGCATGTGCGGCAAAAAGCAGATGATCCCGGTCGGCATGGGCGGACCGGCGATCAAGGTTCAGATCAACGTGGGAGGTCGGGCATGAAACAGGCATTCGAAGTGAAGGACAAGGCGCTGCTCGAAGCGGCGGACTTGGTTTTGGATGAGATCAAAGCAGTCGGCGCGGACGAAGGCGAAGCGTGGATCAGCCGGGAAGCCCTGACAGAGGTCTATTATGAACTTGGCAAGGTCAGCATGGTGCGCAGCGTTTTCACCGACAACGTCCGCCTCAAGCTGCTCAGCGCGAAGCGCAAAGGCAGTACCACCCTCAACAGCTTTGCACCAGAAGATATTCGTTTGGCAGTGCAGGAAGCCTGGCAGGCGGCTCAGGCTGCCGCTCCGGACGAAGCGGAAGGTGTCGCCGAACCGCAGGAAAATCTCAGCTTCTCTTCCGGAAAAGAAAAACCCGATCTGGACGCTATGTATGAGCAGTTGGATCAGATACTGCGAGATTCCAAAAAGGATTTCCCTAAAATAAGCTTCGACTCGATCGGCATTGAGCACCATTACGCAGAATCTCTTTACGCCAACAGCAAGGGCGTCCGGCTTTCGGAACGCAAAGCATACTACCAGCTCACCAATATGTTTATGGCGAGGGAGGACGGCAAAACCTCTTCCTTCAACTATTTCGCCACGGTCTACGAGGACCCCACCGGGCGGGTTTGCGAAGAACCCAGGGTGCGGCGACTGCTGGATGAGAGCCAGCGCCAGATCGTGACCGAGCAATTCCCCGGAAGTTTTGAGGGCGACCTGGTCATCACTCCCGGCTGCCTGACGGACATTCTCTATTATGTGGCGGATACCTACCTGGAAGACGGCGCGATGATCTCAGGCACCAGCCCCTGGAAAGACCGTCTGGGTGAGCAGGTCGCCAGCCCGCTGGTCAATATTGAACTCGTGGCGGAGCATCCGCAGTTGCCCGGGGCATCGCGCTTGTGCAGCGATGGCTACGCAGCGGAAAACATGACCGTAATTGAACAGGGCGTGTTGAAAAACTTCATCCTCAGCCGCTACGGCGCCGCCCGGACAGGGTTTCCGCGCTCCGGGAATTATGGCGGAGCCACGGTGTTTGGCAGCGGAGAAACCCCTCTTGACGAGCTGATTGCCGGCGTGCAAAAAGGCATTCTGATGGGAAGGTTCTCCGGTGGAAGCCCAAGCCCGGCGGGCGACCTGAGCGGCGTGGCGAAGAACAGCTTCTTAATCGAAAACGGAAAAGTCACCAAAGCCCTCAGCGAGGTGATGATCTCCGGCAATCTGGCGGACATGCTGCGGGATGTGGCGGCTGTCAGCCGTGAACGCGAGTGTTCCGGGTATTGGCTCCTGCCCTGGGTGCGCGTGCAGGGCGTCACGATTTCGGGCAAGTAGCGCCTGACCAAATATAAAGTGAATAGAAACGCGGGAACTGAGAATGGTCCCGCGTTTGTTGCCAGCGTTTTGGTGTTATTTGAGGGACATATTCGCCGAAGGGTCTATAATTTACCCAAACCAAACAAAGGAGCCGCCATGTTAGACCCTGAAACGCAAAAGAATCTGATAACCCGGGGGCGGGAGTTTATGAAACATTTCTCGGAAACCCCCTATGACGCTTTTGAATCCGACCAGGACCGCAAACTGCCCCAACCGCCGTTGGTGAAAGCGCCAATGCGGGCAAAAGCCTTGACGCTGCCCAGAACATTCGAGGACCTCGACCTGCGGCAGAATCTCTTCACCCTGCTGATCGAGCGCAAAAGCTCCCGCGTCTACACCCAGGAGCCCATCAGCCTCTTGGAGCTCTCCTTTCTGCTTTGGGCTACGCAGGGCATCCTGGACGTCCGCGGCAGGGCGTACGCCACCCTGCGCACGGTGCCCAGCGGCGGAGCGCGGCATGCTTTTGAGACCTATCTGATCGTCCAACATACGGAAGGCTTGCAGCCGGGCGCCTATCACTACCTGCCGATGAGACACCAGTTGGAATTCCTGCATCCGCTGGAGGATCTTCCCTCCGCGGTAACCAATTCGCTTATGGGGCAGAGTTGGGCAGCCAAAGCCAGCGTCATCTTCTATTGGAGTTTTATGCCCTACCGCTGCGAATGGCGCTACGGAATCTGGGCTCACCGCCCCGCCCTGATTGATGCCGGACATGTGGGGCAGAACCTCTATCTTGCCTGCACCGCGCTGGGCTTGGGCACCTGCGCCATCGCCGCCTTCGACACCGCCCTGTGCGACGCGCTCTTTGGGCTGGATGGCGAGGAAGAGTTTATAGTCTACACCTCGGCGGTGGGCACGATCTCAGCCGCTAATCAAAAGCTCGAGAAGGTTTTTTATCAATTTGTGGAAGATGAAGGCTTGTAGAATTTCACCTTCCAAAACTGGTCTGTATCGGTGGCTATGCTGAATTCATTGCTTCTAAGCCTGCCCCTCGGGTACAATTTGTTCATCTGAAAAACGGAGCCTTATTCATGATCAGACGTGACAAAATCAATTACTACCTCGACCTTGCCGATATCGTCAGCCAGCGCGGCACCTGTCTGCGCAAGCGCTACGGCGCGGTGATCGTCAAAAACGACGAGGTGATTTCGACCGGATATGTTGGCGCGCCGCGAGGCAGGGCTAACTGCATCGACCTGGGCTACTGCATCCGCGAGGAGATGCATGTCCCGCGCGGGGAACGCTATGAGCTCTGCCGCAGCGTGCATGCCGAAGCCAACGCCATCATCAGCGCCTCGCGTGAACGCATGCTGGGCAGTTCCATCTATCTTTCGGGGATTGACCTGAAAGATGACGGTAATTACGTAAAAAACGCGAACCCCTGCTCGATGTGCAAGCGCATGATCATCAATGCTGGGATCGAACAGGTGTTCATCCGGGATGACAAGGATCATTATCGCCGCATCGCCGTGAAGGACTGGATCGAAAACGACGAATCGCTGAACGGAACGCTGGGGTATTAAATTCGGATGATTTCCGGAAATGAAAGTAAGACGAGTGATCCGGGTCATGCGGGGCTTCCAGATGCATCCGCGCTACCTCTGCGCGAGTAGCTTGCCTGGGGCAGACCAATCGTGATGAATGCGCCTGAAGAACTGATGCAGGCGTTTGAAGAGCTTAGAGCCGGAAGGATTATCAAGGAATAAGGAGCAGCCATGAAACAATTTGATGTGGTGGTTTTAGGAGCAGGACCCGGAGGATACGTCGCTGCGATCAGAGCAGCGCAGCTCGGCAAGAAAGTGGGCATCATCGAGAAGGAAAATCTGGGCGGCGTCTGTCTGAACGTTGGCTGCGTTCCCTCCAAGGCGCTGCTGCGCAATGCGGAGCTGGCTTACCTGATGCGCACAAGCGCGAAGGAATTCGGCATCAGCTTTGAGAACCTCCAGCTCGATTATTCTGCCGCCTACAAACGCAGCCGGCAGGTGAGCCAGCGGCTGACCAAAGGAATCAGCTTCCTGATGAAAAAGAACAACATCGAAGTCATCAACGGAGAGGGCAAATTGACGGCGCCTGGGCAGCTCACGGTGGCGCTGGCGGACGGCGCTCAGGAAGAGGTGCAGGCGCGGGATATCATCCTGGCGACTGGCGCCCATGCCACGGTCATCCCGGGCATGGAACCTGATGGCGAAAAAATTCTGGACTATCGTCAGGCAATTTTGAGCGAGAGCCTGCCGAAATCCGCGGTGATCATCGGCGGAGGAGCCATTGGGATCGAGTTCGCGACGGTCTGGAGTGGCTACGGCGTGGAAGTGAGCGTAGTTGAGATGCTGCCGCATATCCTGCCCAGTGAGGACGAAGAAGCCGCCGCGGAGCTCGCCAAAGCGCTGAAGAAACGCGGGGTGAAAGTATACGCCGGTACGAAGGTGAAGCGCGTGGAGCGGACGGAAAACGGCACACGGGTGCTGCTCGAGAGCGAAAAGGGCGAAGAAACTCTCGAAGCGGAAGTGACGCTTGTCGCGGTCGGCTTCAAGCCAAATTCCCGCGGGATTGGGTTGGAAGAAGCCGGCGTTGAAACCGACCAGCGAGGCTTTGTGACGGTGGATGAACAGATGCGCACGAATGTGCCCGGCATCTGGGCGATTGGCGACCTGACTGGCAAGCTGCTGCTGGCGCATGCCGCTTCAGCGATGGGCATCCTCTGCGCAGAAGCCATCGCCGGAAGCTCGCCGCGCGGTTTGGACTTCCGCATGATCCCGCGCGCGACGTATTCCTCGCCCCAGGTGGCGTCTTTTGGCTACACCGAGGCGCAGGCGAAAGCGGCGGGTTTCGCGGTGAGGGTCGGCAGGTTTAATTTCCTCGCCAACGGCAAAGCGCTGGGGCTGGGAGACTACCAGGGCTGGGTGAAGCTGGTCACGCAAGAGGAAAACGGCAAACTTTTGGGCGCCGTGATCGTCGGACCGGAGGCTTCGGAGCTGCTGCCCGAGCTCGTCTTAGCCCAGGCGGAGGGACTCACCGCCGAAGACATTGCCCGGACGGTGCACGCCCACCCGACGCTTTCGGAGGCGTTGATGGAAGCCGCTGAATCCGCGCTTGGCACCGCGATTCACGGGTAGCGGCGATCGTATAGTAAAACGGGACGGACGGATTTCACCCTGTTTTAGAATTTTTACAAAAACTAATTGCATATTGCATCCAGTTAAGCAGGATTTACAACTGCGGAAATTGCTGGTTGCCGCCAAAAAACAACATGAAGGCTGTTGCAAAAAATTTAGCATTCATGGCTTAATTTTTCTCCTCCGGCGCATGATTATGCTATACTTTATCCATGAAATCAGCGGCTGGTTCTCTTAGCTGTGCATTTAAGAAAACTTGGATTCAAAGAAGGGGCTAAGGCGAAAGTATGCTCTCCGCGCTCCGTCTCAATGACCAGATCGCACTCGTTTTGGGCGTCCTTGGTTTGCTTTTTCTGCTGATCAACCTGCTCCGCCTCCGAAAAAACAAGCTCCCTCACCTTCCCGCGCCCGCGAAAGATGCCGTGGCAAGCTTGGTGCATGCTTCCTCCGAGGAGGGCAAGCGCCTGGTAGTCAGCTTGGGGCACAATCTGACCTCCGGTTATTTCGACCTGGCAGGCGCCTCGGGACTGAGCCTGCAGCGGGCGCTTTTGAAACGCTCACTCTTCAACGACTATCCGCTCCAGTCCTTCAGCGGTGATGGCGTTTTGGCTTGCCTGAGCCGCATGGTGGTGCACGGCGCGTACCGCGGAGCGCTTGCGAGCGAGCTTTTTAATGGCGCTCTCAGTCGATTGAGCGGAGCCGCGCCGGCAGCTTATGCCGCCAGCCTGGTAAATCAGTTGCCCGATCCTGACAATGCCGGTTTGCTGCTGGCAGGGCAAATGAGCCCGATGCTTCTGCTGGCGCTCGACCAGGCGGACCGCCGTTCGCTTCCTGCTGTCAGCGCGATCGCCTCGCTGAGCGGACAGGCAGCAGGTTTCTTTGGAAATTCTGTCTGCCTGATGGGCGAGGATGTATTTGATGCCGCCGGCAAGCTTGACCAGCGCAAGCCTGTTCTGGCAAGCCTGAGCGCTCAGGATTGGCTGCGTGTAGCTATAAGCCTCGGACTGCTGATCGGCGCCGTGCTGAAGATGGGAGGGATGCTGCCTTGAAACGCCTGCCTGCCCTGATCGTCGGGACGCTGAGCGGTTTGGTCGTTTTGGCTGCCATGTTCCTGATGCCCCGCGGAGGCGCCGTCCTCGAAGCAGTGCTACGCTGGGTGATCATTCTGGCAGCCGTCGCGCTGCTGGTAGCAGTAGCCAGTCTGGTGCTGACTCATCTGCGCTTCATCGTGGCTGGCAGGAAAGGTTTTTTGCTCTCCCTGGTCTTGGTCGGCAGCTTTACCGCGACGCTGATTTTTGGATTTTTGCGCGGAGTAGACGACCCGCTCTTCCTCAAATGGGTGGGAGCAATCGTCCGACCGATCGAAACCGCCCTGCTGGGTCTGGTCGCGTTGGTAATGATGAGCGCGGCAATGAAAATCTTCCGCGAGAGGGGCTGGTCGGCGCTGACCGTGTCTTTCGGCGCCAGCGCCGTGGTCTTCCTGATCCTGGGGCTCGGATTTTTGCAGAGCCTGAAAATCCCAGTGATCAATGAGGTCCTCCGCTTCGTGGAAGGGCTGCCGATGATCGGCGCCCGCGGATTGCTGATCGGCATCGGCATCGGGCTTTTGATGATGGCGTTCAGAGTGTTATTTGGCATGGAAGGCTCCGGAGATGACTGAAGAATCTTCTGAACTCAACCTGTGCCCGAATTGCGGCAAAGAAAACCTGCCGATGGCGACCCGCTGCGTCCACTGTGGGGCGGAAATGGAATCGCTTTTCACGTTTTATGGGCAGAAAGATTTTCCGGAAGACGAAGCGGAAGAAACCCCGCCCGTTACCGAAATCATCGAGGAAATGCGCAGCGATCCTGCCCTGCAGGCGCCCGGCAACCCTGAGCCGGAAGCGCAGCAGCCTTCGGAAGAAGCCGCTGAGGCTGCCTCTCTCCCTTCAGAGCCGCTGCCCGACTGGCTCGCGAAGGTGCGCGAACGCGCTCAGGAGGATAAGGACGCAGTCGGCGACCTGGCGAGCGGGGCGATGGCGATGGACGCCGCGCGCAGTGAGGATGGCACGGCAAGCGTCGAAGGCGAATTCAATGCCTGGATCAGCCGCATCCGCGAAAAAAGCCAGCAGGAAAGCAGCGCGCGCGCGCGGCAGATCCCTAATGAACCTGAAGACCCAGACCAGGCGCCGGAATGGCTGCGGCGCATCCGCACCCTGCGCCCTCAGCCTGAAGAGGAACAAACTCAGGAAGTTCAAGCCACCCCTGCCTATCTCGATGATCTCCCACGGGAATGGACGGACGAGGCGCTGGCGGAGCTGCGCCGGCAGGCTCTGGCGGAAGAAAGGGACGAAGAAACCGAGCCGCTCGCGTCTGAAGAGGAGCAAATAAGCAGGCCTTCCGTGGAAGAGCTCCAAAAAGCTCCAGCGGAAGAGCCTGAGCGGCTGGAAGATTTCCACAATATCCCGGAAGAAGAGGAAGTACCACCTCAAGCGCTTGTTGATGAGGATTTGACTCCAACCGCGGAGGAGGAATATCCGGCTGACGCCGCGCAGCAGGCTGAGCCCCCGCATGAAGATTCTTTGCCAGAAGAGATGCCCGCAGACGCGGAAAACGTTGAGGCGGAGCCCGAGGAGGTTCCGGAAAATGAAGCGGAAGGGGCAGAAAGCGCCCAGCCTGCCGAAGACCCCGTAGAAGAACCCGCTGGATCCGAATCGCCTCCCGCGAGCAGCACTGTTCCTCCGGACTTGCTGCTCCTGCGCGATCAGCAAAACCGCGCCAGCCTCCTGGCTTCGCTGATTGAAGAGGAAGGGCGCGTTACCGCCGGGAAACAAGCCGCTCCCAAGCCCGTGAGCAAGATCGGACATTTGGCAGTGGCGTTGCTCCTGCTGGTGGGTTTTATCGTTTCCATTCTGATTGGTCCCGCTGCCCTGCCGGCGGACGCGCCAAGGAGCCTCCCGATGGCGGCGCTGCAAGAACGCGTGCAAAATCTGGCGGAAGGCGACAAGGTGCTGGTCCTGCTGGACTATCACGCGGCAGCCAGCAGGGAGCTGGAGGCTCTTGCTGCGCCGATTCTGGCTGATTTGCATGCCCGGGGCATTTCGCTGACCTTCCTGACTTCCCAGCCTTCCGGGCTCTATCTCGCGCCCGAGCTGCTGGAGCAGGCAGGGCTGCCCGAATCTACGCCTGTGGACTTCCTGCCCGGCAGCTATCTGAACATGATCAGTTGGGCAGCAAATTCTGCCATTTCCTCCACCGGGGACAGCCTGGTGCGAGGGAAGAACATCGCGTTTTTCAAGATGGCGATTCTGGTAAGCGATTCTTCCGAAAGCATCCGCGGATGGCTGGAACAAATCGCCCCCTGGGTCCAATCGCTCGAATTTGCCGCTGTTAGCACCCAGATGGAAGCTCCGGTGCTCTTGCCCTATTTTGACTCGGGTCAGCTCGTGGGCTACGCCGCAGGCATTGCCGACGGCAGCCTTGGCGCGCAAGCCGCGTTTAGTTACCGTGCCTATCGAGTCGGGCTGCTCCTGATGCTTGTGATGCTGCTCTTGGGAATGATCTCAAAAGCCGAGGCGGATGCCATCCGGAGGGAAGAGGAGCGACCCGAATGATTCCTTCTGATCTGATCGCGCTGATTGCCGGCATTGCCCTCACGGTGATGGTATTCAGTTATATCCTCGGCAACCGGCTGTTCTTTGGCATCGCCACTCATCTGCTGATTGGGGTCAGCGCCGGTTTTCTGGCGCTGGTGATAATCCAGAAAGTTCTCCAGCCCTATCTGCTGCTTCTCCTGGCTGATCCTGCCAAACCAGGCTTTTACTTAGCCCTGGTGCCGCTGATAATGGCGTGCCTGTTAGTGCTGATGCTCTTCCGCGGGGGCACCCGCCTTGGCGCGGTCCCGCTGGCATTCCTCAGCGGGGTGCTGGCAGCGCTGGCAATCGTCGGGGTCACGCGCGGTACGCTCGCTCCGCAACTCCTGAGCATGCTCGGTCGATTTGCGCCCGCACAACTCTTGCATCAGGCGCAGCCGCAGTGGACCGTCATCCTTGAGGCTTTGATGATCCTGCTGGGAGTCATCTCAGTTTTGTTCTTTTTCCACCACCAGGGCAAATCCGGACCGGGCGGGGTATCCCGGTCGGTCTACCTGGAAGGCATTGGAAGTATCGGTCAGATCTTCATCGGGATCACGTTCGGAGCCTTGTTTGTCGGGCTGTTCAGCTCCGCTTTGATCGCGCTCATCAGCAGTTTGTCGGAGATCATTCAGTTCATCACCCTGTGGTTTTAGAGGTCAGCGTGCCGAAATTCTCTCTCAGCCTCGATATTGGAAAAAGCCGCACCCAGGCGAGCCTCTTTGCCCAGCGTGATGGCGCCTGGGCGGTGGAGAGTGTTGCCAGTGTGCCGACCGTGATCGAGGGCGACAGTTCGCGGTTCCGCGAAAACATACAGGACCTCCTGAGCCAGGTTGAGCGGGAGGGGAATGTGCGCCTGCTGAACGACCGCGGTCAGCTTACGGACCTCCGCCGGCTGGAGGGCGCGCCGGATTTTGTCGGGTTGAGCCTTTCAGCGGGAAAGCCTGTCCGTACGGCATTGATCGGGCTTTCTGAGGATTACTCCATCGCGCCGCTGCGCCGCCTGGTTAGTTTATTTAACTGTGAGGTGGTGCTCGAAGTCAACCTCCAGGAAAACCTGAACGCGACAGCTCAGCTTGAACGCCTGGTGACGAGCGATGTGGAACTCTATGTGATCGGCGGAGGCGCAAACGGCGGAGCCAGCAAAACCCTCAAGGCAGCCATCGAAAACTTGCGCCTGGTCTATCACCTCATTCCCAAAACCATCCGACCGCAAATCGTCTATTGCGGCAACCAGCGGCTGGCGGATTATGCCCAGAGCGAAATTGAAGCCGGGCTGGACATGCACCTTGCGAGCAATATCCAAACCACTCTCGGCTCCGAAGACCCGTCTTTGGTCTGGAAAGCCATGCTTGCGGCTTTTGAGCGCCTGCGCATCCAACAGATCCCGGGTTTGGCGGAAGTCGTCGGCGCACTGCACGCCAGCGTGATCCCGAGCGACTTTTCGGCTGCCAGGCTCGTGCGCTTTCTGGAACGCAGCAGCGATAACGGCAAAGGCGTCCTGATGCTGCGCGTGGAGCCAGACAGCGTCAGTGTGATCGCGGCGTGGGATCAAAAAATCAACGGGGTTTGCCATCGCTTCGCCTTGAACGAAAGCGCCTTGGAAGCCGCGCGCGGGTTCTCTACACATGTAACTGACCCGAACAGCTTCGCGACCTACGCCCACAACCGCAGCCTTTTCCCATTTTTTACTCCCGCCACCCTGGAAGACCTGAGCATCGAGCATGCCCTCACACGTCTGCGCGTCCGCGAGGCGCTGAACGCGCTTCAGTCGCTGGACGGCGACTTTGGCTACAACCCCAGCCTGGGTCTGACGCGTGCTTTTGAACCGATCATTCTCTCTGGGTCCGAGGCGTGCCTCGCCCTGCCTCATCAGGTGCTGATGACCGCCCTGGACGGCATTTTGCCGCACGGGATTACCACCGTTTTGCAGGACGAGCGGGAACTTCTCACCGCCATGGGCAGCCTGGCTCCCAAGGATCCCCTCCTTCCGGTGCAGGTGATGGATGCGGAGGCGTTCACCAACCTGGCAACGGTCGTCACCGTGGACACGCCTGCCGCTGAGGGGCAGAAAGTGCTCCAGATAGAAGTCAACGAAGGCGAGCAAGCGCCAAGGCTCTTCCATAAAGTACAAATGGGTGAACTCAAACGCATTGAGACCCTGCGCAGCGGCAAGACCGAACTTTACCTTGCCCCTGAAGATGAAAGCGATGTTGGCATGGGGCTGCGCGGGCTTGGTGGTTGGATTGGCGTGATGGCTTCGAAGGTGGGCGTGGTGATCGACGCGCGCGGCAGACCGCTGAGCTTGCCCGCGGACGAGGCGGCTCGTGCTGAAACCCTGCGCAACTGGCTCTGGGAACTGGGAGGATGACCGTGCGAAAAGTGATAATTCGATCCAATCAATCGGTCTACAAGCAGGTGCGCCTGCCGCTGCCCGGCAGCGTCCTGGTGCGCACGGGTCAGGAAGTGAACATCGGCGATACACTGGCGGAAGCCGTGCTGCCGGAGGAATTTCAGGTGTTCGACATCGTCAACCAGTTGAAGATACCCCCAGATAAACTCGACCAGTATCTCAAACGTCTGAATGGTGAAGCAGTCAGCAAAGGCGATGTGATCACCCAAAAACCTGGTTTTGTTACCCGCATCTTTCGCGCTGCCAGGGATGGCAGGGTCGTCTCATTGCGGGAGGGGCGGGTGACCCTGGCGATGGGCGAGCGAAAACTTCAGGCGTGCGCGCCTGTCGCAGGCACGGTCGTTGAGATCATCCCGGGGTTTGGGGCGGTCATCGGGCTCACCGGTACGCTCATCCAGGGCGTTTGGAGCAACGGTTTGAATGCCAGCGGCAGCTTTACCCGGCTGAATTTTGATTTTAATGATCCCCAGCAGAGAGGACAATTTCCGGATGTGGAGGGCAAAATCATCTATACCGATGCGCTTATCAGCCCGGAACGTTTCCGGATGCTTCTGGCGAAGAAACCTGCGGGGATCGTACTCCCTTCCCTGGTACCCGCGCTGATTGAAGAGGTGCTGCGCTGCTCCAGCGCTGTCATGAGCCTGAACGGTTTTGGTGATCAGGCGGCGGATGCCATTAGCCTCGGGTTCCTGGCAGAGATGCAGGATCAGGTGGTTTTCTTGCTTTCTGATGGCGCGGGGAAGATGGCGGAATTGGTTTTGCCGGGCAATGGCGGGCAGAGAAGCACGCTTTTTGAGGAGGAAGCGGTTCTCAAGGTGGGCAGCATTGTGCGGATGCTGGGCGAACCTTATCTTGGGAATATCGGAAGGGTTGCGGAATTACCGGAGACGGAAGAGCGTTTTGCCAGCGGATTGATTGCCAGGGCTGCCGTCGTGGAGAGGCAGGATGGCGAACTCATCCGCGTTCCGGTCACAAATTTGCTCCTCTTGGACGCGGACCTTACGGAGTGATTTTCTGGAGGTACTGGGCGGAAGCCCAGCCAACAATACCATCTGGCGCGACGACTTTTGCCCAGATGATTCCTTGATTAGTTTCCTGATCGCCAGTCAGCCATACCGTCTCTTTAAAATCGAGGTATGCCAGAATGATTGAGGAAGTGGAAGGTTCCGTGCGCAAAACCAGTCCGTTTGGGGCGGTCACGCGGGCGGCGGTATAAGTCGGGTCAAGCGCAGTTGGCTCGGCAGTCGCGGGCGGCTCCGGTGTGGGGCTTGGCTCGGTCGTGGCAGTCGCGGTGGGTGGAAGCATAGTTGCGGTAGGCGGAAGCGCGGTTGAGGTGGGCGCCGCGGGAGTGGCGCTTGGTGCGATGGTCAGCGTAGCTTCCTGCCGTGGCGCGTGCAAGGAGTTTTGTCCGCGGTAGATGAGATCGATAACGCTCAGCGTCGCTGCCGCGAGCACCAGTATTGCGATAAAGAGCCCAAATGACTTTCGCGGCGGAAATCCGATTGCCCAGGTGGTCAGCAGCATCACCAGCGCCGCGAGAGTCAGCCGGATGAGCCCGACGATGATGATTGGCAGTGCGCTTTCCATGAACCCCGCTTCAACAGCCTGACCGGCAGCGAAGAATGGCGGCAGCACAAGACAGCCGAGGAAAATCGATGCGAGCCTGGCAAGCGTTTCGTGAAACGGGAACCAATAAGCTGTCAGGGCGGATGTGAGGATCAGCAAGACCCAAAATAACCCGTTTTCACCCACGTGGGAGAGGTCTGTCCCATGCAAAATGATGTCGATTTGCAGCGATTCCATCCCCCGAACGACCCAGCCAGCCAGGAAGAATCCCGCGATCGTGATCACAAAACTCAACAGCGCATGCCAGAAATGTTTCACCGAAGGCAGAGCGCCAGCATAAACCAGACTAAGCAAAGGTTTTGCCATCGGAATGGCGATAATGCCTGCCAGGAAAACCAGGCTTGACCCCAGAAACGCACTGATAACTAACAGCGCCAGGCAGATCAGCAACTGCCAGTAATACGTCGCGCGCGGCAGGGCGTGCCGGGCAATATCGCTCAGGACGTCGATCTTGTCGGGAGTGCTGGCGTTGCCTATGTGCTTGCGCAGCGAACGCCTCTGCCTTGGGGAGAGGGAGTGGAGCCCATCCGGTTTCGTTTCAGTGGTAGGTATGCTCATTGTGCTGTCCTGTGTTTTCGGTTGTGCCTGGTCGTGTTGATCAGTAGTTGCACTATCCGTGCCTATGCGGGAATTTATTTACGCTTGCACCTTCTCATCAAATAGCAAGCTTAAGGTAAAATTGGCGTATGTTTAAGAATAGAAGTCTCCTTGTGCTGATTTTGCTTGCGCTCACGCTTTTGGCTTCCGCTTGCAACCGTTCCACCCAGCCCCCTGCCAGCGAGACGACGCCTCAGACAGGCGTGGTAGAGATGCCGACAGACGCGGTTCCGACGGAACTGCCGACTGCCACACCCATCCTCATCCTGGATGCGGAGCTGCTGCTCTGGGCGCCAGAAAGCGCCGACCGCGCGCTGGCGGACCAAACGGAAAGCACCTTGCGCGCGTACGCGGACGCGAACGGACGCAGTTTCACCAAAACGACCTCGCTCAGCGCGGCGCAGTTGAGCCCGAACGTGCGCGTGGTGGTGAGCCTCGCATCGCAGGAGGAGATTGAATCGCTGGCGGCGGTGCTGCCGCAGGTGCAGTTTTTGGCGCTGAACGCCCCCAACCTCACGCCGACAGGCAACCTGAACGTGGTCATTTCGAGCGAATCCAGCCGCGACCAACTCAGTTTTCTGGCGGGGTATGTTTTGGCTCTCGGCGTCCCGGATTTCCGCGTGGGCGTGCTCAGCCTGTCTTCGACCCCCGAAGGGCAGACCACGCGCGATGCCTTCGTGACCGGCGCGCGCTTTTATTGCGGGCTCTGCAACGCCCGCTTCGCGCCGGTTGAATACTACCCCTTCACCGCCGAAGTCAGCGATCCGGGCAACCCTGCCGATTGGCAGGCTGCCGCAGACGCCCTCCTGGCAAAATCCGTGACCGGGATTTTTGTACAGCCGGAATTGAGCTCACCTGAGCTCATCGCGTACCTGAACAGCAAAAACATCACCCTGATCGGCATCGAAGGGCAGCCGAACATCGAAAGCGCGCAGAGGTTGATGGGTTTGCTCAGCAGTGGGATGGACATTGAGCCGATATTGGGGAGGCTGCTGCAGGGAGAGTCCGTGGGCATGGTCAGGGCGGGCATCAACCTGAATCAGGTAAATCGGGAGCTGCTCTCTGAAGGACGCCTGATCCTTTTTGAACGCATCAAACAAGACCTGCTGGATGGATACATCAAGACCCTTCCCTGAGCGGTGTCTTGTATCGCCCTAACAATTGGAAAGCGTCCCAATCCGCAGCAAGTAGGACTGGAAGAATCCCTTAATGGATCGAAGAATAGACTGTTTGTGGTAAATAAAGGTGGGTATAAAGTGCTTGGTTTATCACGCCTGCCTTATGGAAGGACGAAAACCCAATCATCCACAAACCGCAATTGATGCGAAACGGTCCGCGGTAAGCAACTGGGCAGGTGAGTGATTTTAAGTAAATTATTTAAACACTGAGGGTAGGTAAGTGGCGTAATCCCATGTTTTTGTGGAATAAATTCCCGTTAAATGCAGAATAGCATAAAGAATGGTGGAGTCTTCAGGATGAATGCTAACCGAATCGACAGACGTATAGAGAATGCCTGAGTTGTAGGAAAGCCAGGAGGCGCCGGCGTCAATGCTTTTTCGATCGTTTCCGCTCACTTCCCCTGCTTTTACCGTTATAATGATTGAGACAGATGCGTCTGTCATTTGAGAGTTCCTCCTTCTTGTTTTTCGCAAATCCAATTATGACAGGAACTCTCTTTTTTGTCGTCTATCTCCATTCTATCGACTTTTGAAACAGAAACTTGATATGCGGGCATTAACTGCTTATCGCAATCACCGAATATAATCCGTCGCAGGATTCCAGATGGAGCTTAAAAATCTCCGGATTTTTTAGAATGTCGAATGCGCTTATCAGATAAAATTCCGTCATGATAGTTTTTTAAAACCCGACAGGTCAATCCATCCCTGCTGTTCCAAGCAGGAGTAATTCTTCCGCGATGGGTTTGCTTTTGATTCGGATCAGATTGTCATCTTCTTTTTCGCGGGAGAGCAGGTTCATGCTTCCATACCAGCACAACTCGTGATCGATAACAGCAAAGCGCTCACTGCATTCACTGGAACACCTGACGACGATGCCGGATTGCTTCAGTAAGGAAAGAACACCTCTGACTCTTTCCACCGCATCACCAGTAAAGACGTCCGGAGACAAAGTGAGAACAACGACTTTTACGCCGGATTCTTGCCGGTTTTTCATAACGGAAATGAAACGTTTTGCTTTTTGTCTGCTGATTCCCGGGCTCGAAATCACTACTTCAGAATTGGCAGAGATCAGGTCTGCTTCATATGTTTCTCGGTAAGTTTTGGAATCAAAAATCGCGTTTTCCGGATCGATCTGTGTGTTTAGATTGGCGCAAACCGTGAAGCCAATCTGTCTGTAAGCGCGAAGCCTTTTATGGTACATACGTTCCAATGTGGAGATATGCGCATCAATATAATCAAAGATGATCACGTCTTTTTTATCTTCATAATCGCGATTTAAACGCCCCGCATACTGTTCAACGTTCCCCTGCCATGCAATAGGCATCGCGAGCAGCAAGGTATCTAGACGTGGATAGTTGAATCCCTCCCCGATATATTTTCCTATTGCTACAACGATCACGGTTTCGTCCGGCGGGACCAGCCTCATTTTCTTCCTCAGTTCGTCTTTGTCTCTGTTGCTCTTGCCTCCCTGAAGCAGAAAAACATGATCTGCTTTGTCTGAGAGGGATTGGTACAGATGCTGCGCG
>ENA-UOXR01002639-UOXR01002639.1-bioreactor-metagenome-genome-assembly--contig:-NODE-2639-length-16267-cov-8.601221_pt1 | contig 16267 bp, 8 predicted proteins | sample MGYA00238164_ERZ764825 | MGnify/ENA primary metagenome ERZ764825 (study PRJEB28920, sample SAMN05720171) | bioreactor metagenome | isolation source: Anaerobic biogas reactor | place: USA:Washington...
GGGTTCCTATCAGGGAGTAAACAAGTTTAGATGTCCTCATATTATGGGTAAATGCGACTGTCCTTTTGGCTCCGCCTGGTGTTCTGATAGCAACTATGGAATGGTGGTAAAAACTAAAGTTAAAGACGATCCCAGGTTATTTTCAAGTCCCCACCGGGGCTCTGCTAACTGGCAGAAGCAATATAATTTGAGAACCTACTCAGAACGCTGTTTCAGCCGTTTTAAGGAAAACCTGGGTTTAGAAGACGGGCTAAACGTTAGAAAAATAACTAAGGTTGAAACCCACGCTTATCTCTGCGCTATAACTATGATTGCAGCTGTAATAGCAATAAACCAAGACAGCAGTACTAGATCATCAGCAGCATAATATTTTATCAGTTTTTTAAGAACTATCCCTTTAAAGGGAGGAGTATGCCCAATTACTGAAATTATTTATTAACGAATGTAACTAGATTGACTAACTGTAATTTACTGTAAAGCGGTGGCGCTGTGTTACTCAAATATTTACTTTTGCTATACGGATTTTTTTGAGTTATGCAAAAGTCTCAATTTATAGTATAAATTATTACTTTCTAAATGATAAGGAACGGCATTAAATCCCGTCTTTGACACTTAGAGAAGAGAAAAGAGCTCGCAAACCCCTAAAATAAGGAGTTTGCGAGCTCTTTATGCATTAATTAAAAGTGAGTAATATTTGTCTAAGACTTAGTAGCTTTAAAAATTTTTTTCATCTGTCGCATGGTGAGTATCTGGTAGTCAGTACGGAAGCCAAAAACATCATGAAGGCTGTCGGTGAAGTCCGTTCTCATATAGGTGGGGACGAACCCCTCCCCCTTAACCTCGTGGAAATTCATGTCCCGCAGCCCCTGAACGATCTCGCTGCACGTGTATTGCTCGCCCAGCTTCTTCTCCAAGAGTCGGTAGACCACCAGCGCGATAAAACATGTAATGAAATGCGCCGTTATCCTGTCGTCGCGGCTGAGGTATACCGGCCTATCGGTCTTTATACGGGGAGTCGGGCTCGGAGTGGGGCGATGCGAAACTGATTCGGGCCCGGCGGACGCCGGGGGGATAGGGGCGCTGAAAGCACTGGCCAACCTTCGGGTATTTGCTGCCTGGGCCCCAGCAGGAGAGAGATTGTGCTGGGTTTAGGTACCTTGCCGGAAGGTGAAATAACCTTTGGCAGCAATAGCATTACTTTGTGTTGCAAGCTCGTCCGGCTGCATAATGGTTGATATAGAGGATTGTGGTAAATACTGTTCATTCTTATTTGTTGTTTTATATCCATTTTAGTTTAGCGGTTCCAGCAGGTTACCAGTGACGCCCTTGCCCTCGGATTATCTTCCCGCTGCTTAGGTGATAGGGTTTCTTTCAACCCATCGGCTCAGCAAGCACGCTGGTCAAACTAAAGAACCGGGCGGACTTTGATATCCACCCGGCCTCGGTTGTATTATTAGGGGAATATTTGGATGATACAAAAGAACCGTCCCTTTGTGCTCCCCAACAGCTAGTGCCTACCAGCACACAGAATTTGCACCCGAAAAGGTAAACTGTATACGTAGCTGGCATAAATTCCACCGATCCAGAAGGATTCGGAAAAACCAATACTTACCGGAACAGCTCACCACCCCGCCTGCTTTATCTGCTTTAGCAGGTCAATCGTAACCCCTGCTTTTACCCCGTGAGCCTGGCACCATTGCTTAAACCACTCTTTATCCTTCAATCTTCTAACTGCTGCCGCCATACGGGAACCAAAGCCAGGAGCATAGGGTGGATGGTAATCCTGCTGACAAATGCGATTATAACTCTCCCGAGCTGCTATGTAATCAGAGTAACCCCCGTCCAAGATACTCATATAGACCAAATCCCAGAAGGCCAGCGCTTCAACATGGGAAATAATTCCCCGTTCAATACTCCAATAAGGCCCGTCCGGTTTCTCATCATCAGTAAGCACAAAACTCACCCCGATAGCCCGGGCCAGGGCAATTACGCGCTTTTCTCCCTCGTCAGGCGGCAAAAAAAGATTACGCATGTCGTCTAACTCAGTTTCATACAGGGATAGCACCTGGCGGTTTTGTAACTCCGCCCGGTCTACTAACAGTAAAAAGGAAGCATGGGACAGCTCCCGTTCTATAAGCGGCAGTATATCCTTTTGCTTCCGCTTAATTTCATCCAATATCCATTGGTCTACCAGTACCTGTTCAAAAAACCGGTTTAATAAACTGCTCTCCCCACTGCGATAAAGATGCCCCAGGATATTGGCATCCGCACAGGCCCTTTTATATCTCATGGGATAATTCCTCAATCAAGTCGTCAATATCTACTTCATCAGTGGCAGAAACCGAATGAGGCCTAAAACCCCATTCCTCCGGGGTTACCCCTACTACTGCCAGGATTTGCTGCAAAACCGGATAAGACAGCAATCCAGTTTCATAATTAGCCTCCAAACAGCGCAAATAGCGGGTAGGTACCCAGACCTGTTCCCAGGGTTCCAGTAAAGCCGTTGATGGGGCCTGAGCTCTGCGGAATAAACGCTGTAAATTTTCCCCAGTTTCCGCCCAATATTTATACAGGTAGTTTACCTGTTCCCGGTCTATCCGGTCTAAATCCGCCAATCGCCTGACCATCGCCCGATAACTGACCCCAAACAATAACTGCAGGCGGACAACATCAGTATAAGTTAACGTTCCCTGATTAAGGCCCAGTTCGTACAGGGCATCGTTAACCCCTTCCCGGGGCATAAGCAGAGCAGCAGCAAAACAATCAGCCCGGTACTCGGCCAGGTTCTTTTTATTAAATAAACCAGTCAGCTCATCCGCTATTAACTCACTGCCGGAGTCCTGAAAATCAAAGATATGATGTCCAATCTCATGGGCAGCAGTAAAACGTTCCCGGGATAAAATCTTAGAAGAGTTGGTAAGCACCAGCCGTTCACCCTGGTATAGGGCGGCAAAACCCTCCATGGCCTTCTCGCCAAAAGGATAACGAATCAGGAGGTAGCCCATAGCCTGCTCCATAAAACGGAATATATCGCCTATATCCCGATAACCCAGGCGATATTGGCCCCGCACCTGGCTGGCCTGGAATTCCGCTTCCTCCCGGATAGCAAAGTAATCTATCTTTTTAGGTTTGGTTGCCATCAAGCTCCGCCTGCCTTTCCTCGCCTTCCCGTACCCGGTAAAAGAGCCGCTCCTGAGCCGAGAATACCCCCAGTATTCTTTCCGCCCGCTCGAAAACCTTCAACATATCCTGAGAACAACCCTGGTTACGGCACATAGCTGTTAACGAAGGTTCCTCTGTTTCATCCACCCCGGTAATATCGGTGTAAGGTATGCCCAGGTAATCGGCAATTTTCTCAATCTCTACAAAGGCTATCTCCCGGGCCCCTTTTTCCAGGCGGATATAAGCCTGACGAGAAATACCCACTACCCCGGCCATTTCTTCCTGTGTTTTCTTATACGCCTCCCGCAATTCCCGAATACGTCGGGCCAAAGCTTCACGTTTCATTTAGATTCCCCCTTAATAAACGTGGTAAAAGAGGTTAAGGTATTTGTAACTATATTATTACATTATATAATTAGGATATGCAATTTAATTTATGAAATGTTATTCTGATGTTACTTATGTAAAAATATGTTTATCCATTAAAATATATTAAATTTGAAACACTGTTAACAGTATCTCCTACTCCCAATCACGAATATTATCCGGTATAAAGTTTTTAGATATATTTTTTTAAATTACTAATAAACTACTTTTCTTTTCTATAATCGTATAGTCAGATATCGAAGCCACCTGCTGATTACGAATCGAAAAAAATGGCTACTGTGAGGAGAAGTTGGAAATACCGGGCTTTTTAAGCTCAGTCTAGAAAACCAAAAACGCCCGTTTGGTGCCCTATAATGCTAATTTTGGCACCAAATTGGCACCATTTTCCGCGAATGTACTTGTACGGCTAATAATATTATAAAAACCCAGCTTCATCAATAACTGGGTTGGTTTAGGGACATAAGGAAGCTAAATATACGTTTTCAAATCCATCCTCAGGAAATATTAAACGCCCCTTTTAGTTCATTTATTGTGCGCCTTTTTACATTACGATCACTTAATCTATTACAAGGAACGCGATGATACGATAATACTAATGATTCGGGAATAGGCTGGGAATATTCAGTTGAATGATTGACCAGGCTTATTTCCTCGGCGTTTGTAAGCATAACTGAAAGCAAAACATCATTATCAAAACCCTTATGTATATACCACGAGGAGCATACTTGAAGAAACTTTCCAAGCTTCTCCTGCAAATACTCAACATCTATTTTCATCTCCACTTTCTGCCTATATTCAACAAATCCGAAATATTCAGCCGAAATGAACACATCAAAATTGGGGTCTTTAGGATAATATACGAAACATCCTCTTTGGCAAATACCTGTTTGATGTCCACCGGTAAGATTTATCGCCAAATCTGATAGCTTATCCGTATCCTCATCTACTAATTCTATGTAATAACTTTTCAGAGGGGTAGTCATCATTAATAAATATGGATTTTCGCCGTTTCGTTCTTTTTCCCACCGAGCAAACAAAAACTCAACGGCTTCTGTAATCTCGGCTGAAACGAAGGGCATTCCCAAAGCCTTACGGATAATACTACTATTTGATTCCATATTAACATCCCACCCTTAACCCTAATACTTTACCGGTATTTCAATACAACGAATGAGGGGATCCTGCCATTGCCGCCAGCATTCTAATTCTACTTTTGCAATCAAATCTGAACCTCGTCGACTGACTTGTGTATTGGCAGTCCTAACCAAACCTGATTGAGTCAATCCCTCCGCAATAAGTAGTTCCAGGACTTTGCATTTGGTTGTTTCCGAAAGGTTCAAGTCATTAATCCGGTCGAGCATTAGTTCAGGCACAGAAGATGCAAATAAGAAACCCTTCTCTAATCTACCTGATCGCGAAATGGCCTCTTCTACAAGATGCTGGGCCACCTGATCCCCAGTGTAACTTTTCCCATTCGTAGACAGGTTCATTTGCACAATGCTATTAGCCTGATATTCCTGCTCAACTTCCATGGTTAGTAAAATATGATATCCTTCTTGCGTGGTACTGGCATCAAGATTCATTGGTTTTACTTGCACGGTGCGTCCTTTATAGGTTAAAGGGTAACTCCTATAGTCAAAATCCAAACTCTCAAAATAACGTTGAGTATTACGATTATCTGTCGTGGCATTAATGGTTATTTTCTTTTTCCCACGGTTCATAATTTCCCGGATTGAATCGGTTGGAAAAACAGCCTGACCCAGTTTAATCCATTGACGAACTTCTTCAACTGCCATTTGGTTTAATACTCGTTCGACCTGCTGACCCAGGTCATTTTCATTTACATATTCACCGGTAGAATGGAAATTCTGTAACTCAATTATCCATCTATTCAGATGACCTTCACGTTCTTTGGCATCAATACCTGCTTTAATCCAAACCCGAACAGGCAAATCTAATCTGCGCGCCTCTTCATATTCCTCATTTGTTGGACTATAACCACTCTGAAGTTTTATCCCATAACGAGTCTTTAGAATTAAAAGATATATGTTACTGCTACGAACCCCCTTAAGGTAAGCCTGATTTGGTTCTTCATCTACTGGCGCAATGGTTTCCCACATAACCGGATTAGCGCCTACTTTTTGCACCGCTTCACAAATTGCTTTTCTTTCATCCCTCATATCATTGATAGTCGAGCTTATGAAGATACTTTTTCCTGCTGCCCATTTATGTAGAATTTCTGTACTCAAAATGCGGCTCGGGGGTTCACTAATAATCAAATTATAGTTATTGTCACGCAACATTACCCCTCCCATGTCATCCATTTTCTTATGTCTAGTGACGGCTCACTGATAAGAAATTACCATCTTATTTATCCCCTACTCCAACTCTATCTCATCATCCAACCCCAATTCCCGCAGGGCACTTCTAGTCTCTTCAATCTTCTGTTCTGATACACCACCATCGGATTCTACTTCGATACTCACATTAATCTTCAACCCTTGAGTAGAAGCAAACCGGGCAAGAACCTTGGAATAGAAATTCATCCACTTTTGGGGCGGCAAATCTCCGTTCCAAGCCAGTTTCGATAGCTTTCCAGATTTACCTTTGGGGGGTTCCGGCCCAGGATCAGGGTTATCTCCTCCCGGCCCTTTTGACATAGGTATGCTTATAGCTACATTGGCAGTGCTATTCACTTTAGCAGCACTGGCTTTAACTATAAAAGACCCCTGGTCGTTACCCGCTGTATAGACCCCTTGGCTATCTATAACTCCGCCAGTAATCGTCCAAATTAAATCTGGCACTTCAATAGAACGACCCAGTTGATCATAGCCATCAACCATAAAAGTCTGCTTATCACCTGGTTTCATCCTAACCTGCCCAGGGTTTATTTTTAGGGTAGTCAACGTCGGCGGTTCTTTGTACTTTTCCGCTTCTTCAGCTTTAATAATGTACATGTCTTCAGATATTTCAATATCGTTTTCACTTAACACATCACCGTAGTAAAAAGGTTTGTATTCACCGACTGAGGTTTTGCCTACATAAGCAATTACCTTATTGGCAACCCCTTTAGCTATTCCATCCTTTACGATTTTTTGATTCAGTATACGGGGAAACTGGGGTGAAGCAAAAAACATATCCCGCACTGATTTGATACTCCATTCAGTAAATGCCGGAGGCCAGTTACGTATCAGAAAGGCAGCGCTGATGCCATCCGTAATGTCACCGTCCTGCATCAACCGGTTTAGGATTAATTGCAGCATAGAACTCGCTGCACTAGAATGGATCAGGCCCATATCTATTAAACGTAGTTTATTGTCTTTGCCCAGTAAAGCCAGATTCTTATATGTGCGCCAAACACTCTCTTTTAAATCACTTTTAGCTTTCTTCAAATCTATTTCTAATTGCTTAATCTGGCTTTCATCCAATCGCAAGGAAGCCTTATCTTTATTAATCTCTTCCCAGGCTAATAGCTTGCGGGCTTCCTCCTTTAAGGCCGTATCAGATTCAGGTATGGCCCAAATAACAGCACTCTTAAATGTTCGCGCTGAAGTGCCGTAGGAACGAGTCATTTCATCTATAATAGTAAGGGTCCTTTTGTTCTGCAGGGAGTATTCAGAATCCATAACTGCTAAAGTTAATACTGCTCGATCTGCGACCGTACTGCTTTTGGCCGGGAAATAAACTCTTTCTACTCCCAATCCTTCAGAAAATACTTTTTGTACCTGCTCCCTGACCCGTTCATCAATCGCGGGGCCTTGTATATTGGCCCGACGATCCGCAAGAAGCTTAATAAGATTAGGTTTTATGCCAAAGCGGTAACGATTACGTTCAGTGGAGAGGTAATAACAATTACTGGTCAAGTTATCCAATACCGTTTCCACATTTGCAATGTCCTGCTCTGGATCACCTACAGCCAGGCGAAGTTCTGGCACAGTGGCCTCGGCATTGGCCATGCCCCCATTAGATTCAAAGAAAATACTGGTCGCTACCTTGCGATGAAGCCGGGCCTTCTTTATGGCATCGACTGACTCTTTATCTAAATGTAGAGCATGGGCATCCTTTTTTCCACAAATGTCAGTAGTAACCGCACCGATTAATCTGTTTTCCCCCAGTTGTTCAAATACTGCTGCCTGAAAAAGAGAATCATCCAATGGAGCAGTTCCTAAACCAATCAAATGATCTCTATGCGCACCTTTGAAACCTTCTGCATATGCGTTTGATACCCAAAGAGCTAAAAGCCTAAGAATGCCCCTGGTTTGTTGGAAACGAGGCAATACCTGCCACTTGCGCTCAAAAACAGATAGTACAGATGGGTGGAAGGGATAACTGGCCAGAAACGCCTCGCGGGGATCAGTTGCAAACCAATCCGGTAATTGTGTGCGGTTATCAATAATCCAATCCGCATATTCCGAACACACTTTAATGCCATCGTCAGGTAATCCCCCCCATTCAAAAAGCCTGCGCCGAATAATTTCTGCGGTTTCCGATTCCGCCGACATAAAGATCGGCTTACCTACTCGATCCAATAGCTTTTTAAAGCGATCATAATCAGACTGATCCTCAGCTGTCATCTCTAATTCTGATGCTGGAATGGATACAGCTAAAACTACATTTTTCATGCCTCGTGCCGTTTCAGATAGATTTTGCAGAAAATCATAGAATTGACTGGCAAGACCACTCTTACGATTACGACTCACATAATTCATCAACTCATCCATTAAAATTAGACAAGGTATATTATCCGGGATCATTTTATGTATAACATCGCCGGCCGGTGCTATCAATTGCCGGTCATGTTCGGCTACGATAGCAAATGTATCATCCCCCCCTAATTGAAAAGCAAGTTCGCCCCAGGGTGTTTTACGGTTAGGGGTCCCATCATCGCCTCCACGTCCACTTAGGGAATCAAACTCGGTTCCAACGAAAACAGCTACATTGGCCCGGGGGATAGTATTAATAGCTGCTCTTTCCAATATACGACGCACGCCTGGTAAGCCATCAGCTTCGGGCCCGCTGTTAGCCAGATGGTAGAGAACTGATAAAGCATGCGTCTTCCCACCACCGAACTGGGTTGCCATGTTAAAAACAGCTGATGTCTCAGTAGTAATACCTGACAATCGTCGTACCGTTTCTGCTGCCAGAATAGTTAAATTTTGAGTTAAATAGGTACGCTCAAAAAAATGTCTCGGCTCCTGATAATCAATCGGTGCTCGTCCATCCCGAATCTGATCCAGATGAACGGCAAACTCGGAAGCATCCAGTGGCCTGCCCTCGCGCAGATCCTCACGAGGTGTAACAACTTTATACCATGGTTTTAGCGCCATCTTTGTCCCCCATTTCTATGTAAAAATTAATATATTTTCCTTGCCAAAATACATCATTTATGATGTATAATAAAGTTGTAAAAAAATAATAATTTATTAAGGGTGACCCTGTCGGCTCCGAAGTCCCAAGTTTATGTTTGGGATATTGATGTAGGAGCGATGGGGTCTTTCTTATTTATGTTTCGTTTTAGTTTCATCATACTCCCACTGACCCGGTACGAACTTCCAATGACGGTAAGGATGATGCCATCTATTACTTATATCTCCTTTATGACCAGTTGACTCTCCTATATTAAATCCAGGATATATTCCTCTTATCCGGGAATTTATGTATTTATATAATTTTTCCTTTGCTATGGTCTTAGCCGCTCGTCTCCTTTGCCCTTCTGGAATAGCTTTATGCAGATCATTTAAACGAAATTGCATAGCTCCCAGCACCACATCAGTACACTGCAGTATTATATGGTCATGCGAATCGACTTCTGCAATATCTTCTTTGCGGATATGGATATTAGCGTGTTCAAATTCCTTTTGAAACTGCAAATCATAGATAAAGTTTTTGAATTTATCAGATTTTGCTTTAGTATCGGGTAACTGGTCAAGATATAACCTTAAATAAATGGGGTTTTTAGTATCATTTGAATAAATTAAGCCAAAGCCATGTTTAAGAAATTGATAGTACAGTAAGAAATATGATTCCTCAATCTGTTCGCGAGTAAGTCCCACGGGCTGGCGAGCGTTCTGGGTAAACATAATCCTTACCTTGATTTTTCCCTCTTCTATTAAATCAAAAAACAGCTTAATCATCGCCATATATTTATCCAGATAAGCTGCCGATACTTTTGTCCACTTAATTTCCTGCAACCCCAAATGTTTTTTCTCCGCCTCTAATAGTTTTCTTACTATTTCAATATCTGTTGAACGTACCAGAGCCCCTCCGTAGAAATTACTATGATATTGGCCCTTTTGCACTGATTCATCGGTGTAAATAATGTACTGCAGTATAAATCATCACCTCCGAGCACTAAACAATCCCATAGTATATCCCCAAAACCAGCCACAAATGTATGGTCATTTTTTATATTGATAATTACAAACCTAATCCCTTCTTACGTGCCAACACCCCATCTACCCATCGTTTTTCCTCACTTGAGGGGGGATAGAGTGCTGATAAAGCCTGAGCCAGTTTCCAGAAACGTTGATCATGGCCGATACCGTCCTCTACCAGAAAACGTTTCATGGCATCGGCACGACCGGTAGCAAAAAGCAGCATAGTCTGGTGAACTCTATCCAAAATCGTTGCTCCGGCCAGCGGGGCTCCAACTGAACATGGACCTGTTTCACCAGGAGTAGCCTTCTCTAAATCTTCGGTTAGATCGAACAGACTAAGCTGTTCTTGTTTAACTTTGGCCTTCTTTTTAACTGCCACCGGTTCCTCAACCTTTCCAAAAAGGTAGCGGGCTCGATCTTCTACTGGCAGCAAGCGGGCTGTGTCGCCTTTGATTTCCACAATTGAATTAAGTTTGTCCAAGTGGGCACCCAATCCTTGAGCTAATTTTCTAGCTGTATCGTATTCCAATAAGTATCCACTCGACTTTGTTTTACTGGTTGGTTTTTCATCAGCCTCAGAATCCGAATCATCACTTTGGGTATCGTTTTTATCGGTTGTCTTAGTTGTGGTAAGAGTCCATAACCATATAGCAGTCAACCTGCTATCTTCTTCAAAGCCAGAGGCATCCGCATCACTAAAAACCACGCTCAGAGCCTCGCGAGAAATCGCAGCCCATACATGTTCCATATACTCTTTTAACAAAACTTGTTCGCCATTCGGTTTTTCAACACTTGAATAACGAGAAAAAACCTCCAAAGCAGGTCCAAGGCATGCGAAAATGGCATCAGCACCCACTACCCCATTTTCAGCCAAACGCGGCATCCATTCATGAATACGTACAGGTAGCTCCTGCAATACATCGCGCCAATCACCGATTAATGTAATCAAGGAACCGTCCGAATTTTCTCTAGGACGACAGACTAAATGAATCGAGGAGGCGAGAGCAGCTGAGTCATTAGCCCGCATACGTACAGATCGTTCTGTATCAATAGGCCAAGACGCAGTGATGATCCATCCAGCATCAACCATCGCACGGAGTTGGGCTTCCCATCCTTCAGTTGATTTATGAGCAAAGACTACTACACCAATGCCTTCGGGAGCTAGAACCCGACGCCCTTCAGTCATAACCTGATCCATATTTCGTTCAAAATATATCTTGTCTTTCCCTTTTATTTCATCAACAATACACTCGTCTTCTTTTGGCGCTAATTGACTCGAGAATAAAGCAGGATAGATATCACCTACAGTTCGTTTTAACCATACTATAAAGAAATCTGATAAATCAGCATAAGGAACTGCATCGTAATAAGGTGGATCAGTAAAAAAACAATGTGCAGCGTCATCTGGCAGTGGGCTAGAGGTTGCTGATGAAAGTTCCGCATTTCCACTAGAATTACAACACTCATGGTTAATAATTAATGAAATCCAGTTAATAGCTCCTTCAATATATCCACTTAATATATTTATTTCTCCAAAATCCCATAACATAGGTAAAGCTTGGCGTGCAAAAACACCATCGACCATTTGACGATTGATATTCCACTTAGATAAAGAAGACAACTGATTAGAACACCTGTCTACGATCATGGCAAAACATGTCCCTATTGCTATTGAAAATTCCTTATCTTCTCCCTGATTCATGTTTTGCCTAATTTCTCTAACAAGGTGCACCAACGTTGTAAGTGTTAAGGCCTGCCTGGCTGTAAATAGATCCTCAAATTTATCCATACCATAATTTCTTTGAGAAAAAGCACGACCAGCACCACTTCCACCACCAAGTGGGGTGGGTTCATCCGGAACCAAACTTAATTCCCCTTTATGGTTTACCTTACGCCGCTCCAGTTCTTGATTAGCTTTTTTCACCGCATCTATATCTTGCTTGTTCGGTAAGCGATAAAATCTGCCCTGTTGTCCAGGACGATTGGTAACCACACAGTATAGTAGGGCATCATTTGCTCCACCATGCCTTTTTTTAAGTTGCCTCCTAACTGAAGCTACTGGCGTAGTATACCCACACACTGGGCAAGTAGCAGAACCACGTTTTACAGTTCCTTGGCCTACCTCTCGGGCTTTGATATTGTCTACTATCTCAAAATTAACCTTTTTCTCTCTACGATCGGGAATCAATTTTATAGCAATTGAACGATTTTGTTTTTTTACCAGCCATAAAGAACGCATTAATGGAATTTCAGCCCCACATCCGGGACCTTCACAATGAATAGTTCGTGCCCATAAATATGCAATTGGTATAGCTCCGTCGGGATCTTTGGGGTAAAACTCCTCAAGTTCCTTTTCCGCCTCTTTTTTTATCCAATTTCCCCATTCTCTAACCACTTCGGCCAACTCCTGACCATAACGTGGAATATATTCGAGCACTACTTTATTAAGCAAAACCGCCACCGGATTAAGATCGGAAGCAAACGTATCAGCCCCAACTCGCAGGGCTTCTAAGGGAATAGACCCCCCCCCTGCAAAAGGATCAACTACCATTGGTCGAGTTCCCGCTATACCTCCCAAGCTCTCATGGGCTACTTGGGTCAGCCTACGGCTGCTTTCTAAATATTGATCTACAGTTGTGTTATCCCAATTAGAAAAATCGGCTATAAAATCCAATAACGCTTTACGCAATACCAGTTCATCATTAAGCAAACTGGGTTCTTTTTGGATTTTTATAAAAAGACGAAAGCTCTCCACACTTAAAATTGTTATATGCTTATTGGCCCAATTCAACATTTCTTCTCGGGCAGTTATCTTGAATTCTTCTGGGCAAAGAGGATCAGCAGGATCGGGCCACAGTGAAGCACATAAAACCGCCCGACAAGCTGCCAATGGTCGCCTCGCCCACCATATATGTAGCGTAGAAATATGTCCGTGACGAATACTTTTCTCTCTCCGGGCATGAGCTGAAATCCTCTTGATCGGTAAATCCACCTCAATTAATCGTTTACAATACCTCATTTCTTCAGTCATTATTTGCCCCCAATATTTCATTTGCTCCTACATGATAGTGTTCAATCTTTACTATTGGCTTCCATCCTAAACGGGCTGGATTCTGTATGGGATAAACCTGGGGTTCAGTGGCACAGTTGAATACTACATAAAGCCAGTAATCATCTTTTAATCTCTCCGCCGTTTTATATTCATTACTGGTCAAAGCAATTTCACCTACCCCAGCCCGGCCCTTAACTTCTATAAAACGTACATCCACAGCCGTTTCAGGGTCTTCGGCATGAGGTTTGCGGGAAATTAAATCAAAGCCCCGGTTTTCCTTCTCTACGGAAACCGGATTCCACCCGCGGGCTTGTTCATATTCCATGGCTTTCTTAATGGCTATAGCTTCAATTTCATCATCCCTAACCATAGGGGCCATCTGGGGAGTCGTTCTATCGGGATGAGGTAAAACCCAGGCTCTGCCATAATGAACAATGTCCCCGATGGTACATGATTTTTCCCGTTCCAGTTCCTGCATACGCCGTTCCAAGCGTTCGTTTAACTCATCCAGTCTATCTTCAGTTGTTTTTATATTGGCAGCTAATAAAGGATTCGGGTCATCGTTATCCTGCAGTTGATACAGTTCTATCATGCGAAGTTGCTGCCGGTTAATCAGTTCATTGAGGCTGATACGCAGATGTTCGGTGATAATCCGGGTTTCCTTATCACGTTGCTCACTAACCTCATCAAGTAAAGGACGTAAGGCTTCTATCAATAAATGCTGCTCTATTGCGTCACGCCCGGGAAGATTATCATACTGAGGCAGTTCTACAGGTTCTGGATTAGCAATCAAATCCAAAAAAATAGTAGGCTGGCGCACTGCCATTTGACCACTAGGCGTAGTTTCAACTGCAAATAAACGACGGTGTACCACATTACCCAGACCATCTTTAATGGAAGCTGAATACACATCCAGACAGGCAGGGGATTGACGATGCAAATCGTAGAAAACAGCCCCATGTTTTAAATCCTCCTGAACCTGAATTAACACATCCTCCCTTACGGTTTCAAATAAAGGATGGCCTGGGGTAACCCACTCCAGGGTAGGATCCTTTTTTAACAACTCTTTATTAAAACATATTTGTTTATACTCATGTCCTAACTTACCAAAACGCGGTTCAAGCGATTCACCAATCTGCCACAGGTTACGGGGTACTCGTCCGGAACGATAAATATGCTCTCCTTTACGAACCGCCTTGGCGGGAACACCACTAATTTTACTGGCTTCCAAAAAGAAATCCTCTATTACTTCGGGAACCAGGCGCCGTTCCCTGGCCTCGGCAGACTTGCCAATAATGGCAGATAAGTTCAGCTCTTTTTTTGCCAGGCCTTCCAGAGCTGAATGAGTTATATTCTTAAATCGTTCGGTATCAACCTCTTTTATAATGCGATCCTTGATAACGTCTTCAGTGGTATTGCGCGTGTACATATTGCGCACCATTTTTTCCAATTCATTAGCCGGGAAAATATCGCCCAAAACATTGAACACCTTACCGGTACGTTTTGGATCCAGATCATCCTCTATCTTATGAATGCGTTCGAAAAGCTTGTTTAATACCCTGCCTTCACGGGTATTGGTAGATACAAAATTGAGAATCAAGCAGTCTTTTCCCTGTCCGTAACGATGGATACGGCCCATGCGTTGCTCCAGCCGAACTGGATTCCAGGGAATATCATAATTGATCATGAACCAGCAAAACTGCAGGTTTATTCCTTCTCCAGCGGCTTCGGTGGCCACCATGACCTGACAATCTTCTCTAAACTCCCGTTCTGCATAAATACGAGTACCAGGAGCATCCCGATCACCAATCTTCATCCCGCCATGAATCTGGGTCACCGTTAGGCCCCAATCCTGCAGTTTCCCAACCAGATAGGTCAAGGTATCTTTATGCTCGGTAAAAATAAGGAGCTTCATCTTAGGATCATCAAATAATCCATGTTGAATAAGGGTATCTTTTAGCTTAATGAGTTTGCTTTCAGCTTCTCTTTTTTCCAGATCAAGGGCCTGATTAATCAATCGGCCCAGTTGAATTATCTCTTCTTGCAAAGCCACCGGGTCAACCGAGGCTACAATATCTTCCAACTGAGCAATAATTTCTGCCTGTTCTTCTTCGGGCAGGTCATCAAAATCCTCCGGCAGTTTTTTGTTCACCTGCTCTTTACGGTAGGCTTCCGGGTCGGCCAGAATCTGTTCTCTCTTTAATTTCATTCTTTCCAAGGTTCTGCGTACTGCATAAACACTAGAAGCAAATCTTCGTTGCAGCATGGCCATGGTAAATGCCAAAGCCCTGCCTCGGGCTGAATCATCCTGGGCGGCCTTGATAGATTGGTCTTCTACATATCGGGTCAGGGCCTCATAAAAATCCATTTCATCCAGATCGATTTGGAAATCAGCAGTCTGTACGTTCCTTTTAGTAAAAAGCGTCATGATATCGCCGGTCTCCGGGTCAGGAAATGTTACGAGCGCTTCTTTGACCCGGCGCAGATAAAATGGGGCACTCTGCCTGCGCATAGCTTCCTCCAGGCTTTTTACATCCCCATATACATCTTTATCGAGAAGTTCAAGAAAGAGACAAAAATTAGCTGGATCGCCTTTATGCGGGGTGGCCGTCATAAGTAGATAATGATCGGTCATTTCAGAAAGAGATTCCCCCAGCTTATAAGCCAGGGTCTTTTTATCAGCACTATATGCACTCATTTTGTGAGCTTCATCCACAATAATTAAATCCCAGTGACTGCGCAATAAGCTTTCGTTGGCATCTTCAATACGAGATACCCAGGATATAGAGGTTATAACCTGGTTTTCATCTTGCCAGGGGTTGGCGCCATAATTAGCCCTCAGCACATCTCCCCGTATTACTTTAAAGTTTTCCCGAAAACGATCTTTCATTTCGCGTTGCCACTGAAATGAAAGATTGGCTGGAGTTACAATCAAAATTCTTTTGATTATGCCCCGAATTTTTAGCTCCTTAATTAGTAGCCCTGCCATAATCGTTTTACCGGCTCCGGGGTCATCAGCCAGCAGGAAACGGATTCGAGGCAGTTTCAGAAAATAATCATAAACCGCTTCTAACTGATGCGGTAATGGATCAACACGAGCAATAGAAAGTGAAAAATATGGATCATACTCGTAGGCTAGTCCCAATCGCATAGCTTCAATCCCAAGACGAAATCTCTTAGCATCTCCATCGAAAGGCTCTTTATCTGGGGTTATATCTAATTCGTTTAACTGCGCTAGGGACAGAATATTATCATAAGCCTGGTTTGTTTTTAATCCCTTGCCGAATAT